>OHAS01002277.1_pt1 | contig 14020 bp, 16 predicted proteins | sample 1577131 | NCBI WGS metagenome assembly OHAS01 (sample SAMEA3541566, study PRJEB24748) | human gut metagenome | biome: human gut; feature: human-associated habitat; material: faeces | place: China | collected 2012 | reverse complement strand
GCAGCGCCCTTTCCAGGTTTTACATGCTGGAACTCAAGGATTATATAAATGTCCCCTTCATATTCGATAGTAACGCCGTTTCTGAATTCACCTGCAGAAATCATTGTGTATTTTTCCTCCTCATATTAAAGCCGAATTTCCGGCCGATAAAATCAATATACCTGCATTGGTACATAGTCTCATATAAGTTTAAATTATTTTCTGTCATTTTTCAATATATTTTTTTATATCAACAGCAATTTCTTGCCTATATCTTTACTCAAGCTGCATTTTCATGGCTTCGAGGGCAAGAAGATAACCCTTCCAGCCAAAACCGCACAGCTGCCCTACGCATACAGGCACTGTTACTGACGTATGTCTGAATTCTTCTCTCTTGTGAATATTAGACATATGTATTTCAATTACAGGTATATCTACCGAGGCCAAAGCATCCCTTATAGCATAGCTGTAATGCGTGTAAGCTCCCGGGTTTATTATAATTCCATCTTTGCTATCAAAGCATTCCTGAATTTTATCTATAATTGCCCCCTCATAATTCGATTGGAATATATCCGCCTCAAAGCCCAGTTCCTCAGCTTTTTTCTTAATTTCACTGTTTATCTCATCAAAGGCAAGCGTACCGTATACGCCCCTCTCCCGTATTCCTGTAAAATTTATATTAGGGCCGTGAATTACACAAATTTTCTTCATAACATATTCTTCCCTTCAAGAATATCCTTAATCATTTTTGCCGCTTCCTGCGAATTTAATCCCGTTATTTCAACCGTTATATCGCTCCTTTTATCATAAAGCGGTTTTCTCTCTTCCATAAGCTCAATTATTCTCTGCATTTTATTGTCGACATTTAAAAGAGGTCTGGATTTATCCTTTTTTAAGTTTCTGTAAATCTGCTCCGGGGATGCCTTTATGTATAATACGGTGCTGTTTCTCTTAAGCATTTCAATATTGCTGTCGCTTTTAACAACTCCGCCGCCTGTTGCGATTATACAGCCGTCTGCCTTAGACAGCTCAGCACAAAGCTCAGACTCCATATTTCTGAACGCCTGCTCCCCATACTTTTCAAATATAGCGTTTATCTTCATACCCGCCCTTTTTTCAATTTCATAGTCCATATCAATGAAATTATAGCCGGTAAGCTTAGATAAATTTTTGCCTATAGTAGTTTTGCCGCAGCCCATAAAGCCAATAAGGACTAAATTTCCTTTCTGCATAGGCTTACCTCCCCAGGTAAAATTTTGAAAGCTCATTTTTCAGCGCTTCAGCCCTTTTACTGTCGACTTTTATATCGTGCCAAATTTCAAAGGAAGCCAGTCCCTGATAAAAAAGCATGTCAAAGCCGTTAACGGTTTGTGCGCCGTGCTCGGCGGCTTCCCTCATCAGCCTTGTTTCCCAAGGAGTATAAATAATATCAACTACAATTTTTACATTGTCAAAAAATTGCGGATTGCTTACCGGCGTTCCGTCTATATCGTTTCCCATTCCGACTGACGTAGTCTGTATAAATATATCGGGATTTTCAATATTTGTTATTGAGCAGTAATCCATTACCTTTACGTTTATAGGATAGTATTTTCTTACCCTTTCAGCAAGATTTTCAGCTTTTTTTGCTGTTCTGTTGACTATTATAAGTTGTCCTGCCTTTTCTTCACCAGCAAGCATTGCCGCAGAATTTGCCGCGCCGCCCGCGCCTGCCAAAACAACTGTCTTTCCTTCGATTTTAATTTTTCTAGCTTCCAAACATTTTTTAAGTCCGATTATATCAGTGTTATATCCGACATATCCGTTGTCAGTAAGCTTAAGCGTATTTACCGCCCCTATATGTTCAGCCACAGGGTCAATGCCGCAAAGCGCGTCCATCACTTCAATTTTGTGTGGTACCGTAACATTAAATCCCTTTATTCCAAGAGCCTCTCCTCCGCGGACCGCCGTATTTACACTGCCCCTTTCAACCTTAAAAGGGACATACGCCAAGTTAAAGCCAAGCTCTCTGGCAATGGTATTTTGAAGCACAGGAGAAAAGGATTTTTCCACGGGATTACCGATTATACCGTAAACCTCTGTTTTTCCGTTCACCATATCAACACACATTTTTCCTTTTCCTCCTGAAATAAAACGCCATTACTATCTTTTCAAGCGGCCTTTTAATCTTTGTTACAAATTGATCCCTGCCGCATATAGGCGCTGTCATTATTGAAAGCATGCCGGCATTATGACCGCACCAAACGTCTGTAAAAACCTGGTCTCCGACAATGGCCGTAGAGCTTATATCCGTACCCATATCTGTCATAGCCTTTTTAAGGGTTTTTATTCCCGGTTTTCCTGCCTTCCAATATGCGTAGGCACCTATTTTTCTGTTAAATATCCTAATTCTTTCCTCATTGTTATTAGATAAAAGGCAAATTTTGAAGCCTTCACTTTTTATTTTGTTAAGTATCCCAAGGGCCCAGTCATCAGGCTCGGCTACATCATAGGGAGAAATCGTGTTGTCAATATCAAATACCAGCGCCTTTATCCCCCTGTGTTTCAGTTCCTTTAGCGGAAGATACTCTATGGATTTGATATACATGTCGGGATATAACCTCATAGTCTAACCTCAAATCAGTCTTCTTTTGATGAAATCTTGTCTGCCACATATAATCCGTTTGCCGCTGCCTGTGAAAGCGAGCGCGTAAATCCTGCGCCGTCGCCTATTGCATAAATATCCTCGCAGCCTTTTATTTCAAAGTCCTCCGTCTGCGGCCTTGCGGAATAGTATTTGCACTCAACGCCGTAAAGAAGAGTATCATAGTTGGCAGTGCCGGGAGCGATATTGTCAAGCGCATGAAGTGTCTCTATAATATTGTCCAGCTGTCTTTTGGGCATGCAAAGGCTTAAATCGCCGGGTACAGCCTGCATTGTCGGTCTTGTAGTAGACTGCGCAAGACGTTTATATTCTGTTCTCCTGCCGTTTTCAAGGTCTCCCAGTCTCTGTACCAGCACTCCGCCGCCTGCAATAAGGTTAGCAAGGCTTGCCACATTTCTGGCGTAGCTTATGGGGTCGTTAAACGGCTGTGTAAATCTGATTGTTGAAAGCAGGGCAAAATTTGAATTTTCTGTTTTTCTTGCCGCGTCTCTGTAAGAATGTCCGTTTACTGTGAGCACGCCGTCTGTATTTTCCGTAACAACGCCTCCCCTTTCATTGAAGCAGAACATTCTTGTTGTATCTCCATACTTTTTGCTTCTATACCAAATTTTAGGCTCATATATCTTTTTGGAGAAGTTGTCCCATACAATAGCTGGAAGCTCCACACGGACTCCGATATCCACCTGGTTATTTTTAAGCTCAACGTCGTGCTCCTGGCACCATTTCGCAAAAAATCTGCTGCCAAATCTGCCCACTGCGAAAATTATGTATTTTGCCTCTGTATGGTACTCAACGCCTTTATTAACCATTGTAATCGTTCTTGTATCTTTATCGACACCGGTCACCTCAGTATCAGTAATTATATCGCATCTATCCTTAAGGTCATTGATAAGCCTTCTCATTGTATCGAAGTTGCTGTCAGTACCCAAATGTTTAAGCTGTGCCTGAGACATGTGAAGGTCGTGCTTGAGACATTCCAGTTTAAGCTCGTTATTAGGCATAAATCTTTCAGTTGTAGCTCCAAATTTGACAAGTATCTTGTCAGCCTGTTCGATATAGTCAATAACAGTTTCAGGCTCAAGAAATTCGGTCAGCCAGCCGCCGTATTCCGTAGAAATAACATATTTTCCGTCTGAAAACGCACCGGCCCCAGCCATTCCTTCCATAATGGCGCATGTTGCGCATTTAACACAGTGATCCGTCTTCTTTGTCAGCATAGGACAGACCCTTTTTTCTATTTCATGCCCTCTCTCAATTACCGTCACCTTAAGCTCAGGATGCTTCTCAAGAAGCCTGTAGGCAGTCATAATACCGCCGATACCGCCGCCAATTATGGCAACATCAACATTACTTTTTACATTCATAGATAGCCCTCCGGTCTTTATTTAAATCTTATTTTTCCGCATTAACACAAGAAATCCGCACGAGAATATCTCCTGCGGAAAACCTTTTATAATCTGGACTTCACGCACCATAAAAGGACGATATGCAGTATTATTTCAGCGGCAAAAACCGCATAAAAATACCATTTCTTTGTTTTATGGTGAAAAAGCTTCATTCCTATAAAACCGCCGATACCGCCGCCAAGAAGTGCCGCGCTAAACAGCGTTGCTTCCTTTATACGCCACTCGTTTCTTTTGGCCTTAACCTTATCAACGCCCATTAGAATAATAAGAACAATATTAATTATGGCATAATAAATGGCAAGCACCTTAAAAAGCGGGCTCATTAAACCATGTTCCTCCAGTCCAAGTCTCCTCTGTCAAGGGCAAGAAGCAGTATTTCCGCTGTTGCCAGGTTGCTTGCAAGAGGTATATTATGGACGTCGCAAAGACGTAAAATACTATTAATATCAGGCTCATAGCTCTTTGGTGAAACAGGGTCTCTCAGGAATATGACCAGGTCAATGTCGTTATTAGCGACCTGTGCCCCAAGCTGCTGCTCGCCGCCCAGATGTCCCGCAAGATATTTATGAACTGTAAGGTTTGCCATTTCCTCCACAAGCCTTCCTGTCCCTCCTGTGGCATACAAATTATGTTTAATGAGGATATGCCTGTAAGCAATACACAGGTTCTCCATCAGTTTTTTCTTATTATCATGTGCAATAAGTGCTATATTCATTAATATTCCCCCTCAAAAAGCGTTCTTGAACGACGAAGGCCGATATTCAAAACCAATCCAATTGCCGCCATATTCGTCCAAAGCGAACTGCCTCCGTAGCTGACAAACGGCAAAGACATACCGGTATTTGGCATAATACCAGTAGCTACGCCTACATTTACAAACGTTTGAAAGATTAGCATACCGGCCACACCTGCCGCTATGAGCCTCTCTTTCATTTCCCTTGCCTCCATTGCTATTAGAATGCATCTTAATATAATAAAAAACAATAAGGCTAAAACAAACAAACATCCAATAAAACCAAATTCTTCACCAATTACGGAAAAAATAAAGTCATTCTGCGGCTCAGGAAGATAGGAGAGCTGATTAAGCGTGCCCTGATACAATCCCTTTCCCGTAAGCTGGCCGCTCGATATGGCGCTTATAGATTTCAATGTCTGATAGTAAGTATCCGATCCCGGGTCTTGAACGACAAGGTCCTTTATACGGGTTATCATATAAGGCCTAAGTATCTTATCAATAAAAATAGGGTCTTCCCTAATAGAATCCAATATTACAACCGCCGCAATAGGAACTACAACTAAAAGCACCTTTCCTATAAGCTTATAATCCATTTCAGCCGAAAACATCTGTATGCAGAATATAAACAGAATAACTAAACTGGCAGACAGTGCAGGCTGAACAAATACAAGCGCTACAGGAACAAGCACAAGTAAGCATAAGCGCACCAAGACACTTATATTATTAATCGAATCCTTTTTTTTGTCAATAAAATTCGCCATACAGAAAATCAATATTACCTTTGAAAATTCCGACGGCTGCAGTCTGATGGGGCCAATTCTAATCCATCTTACCGCATTATTCGAGCTTGAGCCTACAAGTATAACAGCTACAAGCAGGAGTATATTAAACAGATAAAGAAGTACGTCAAACCGCGAAAAATAGTCAAGGTCCAATAAGGCCACAGCCAGCATAATCACAATTCCGCTTACAAAAAACATCATTTGTGAATAGTAGCTTGACGGATCCTCCCCAAGATTGACATGCAGTGCGCTGCCAATGCATATTATACCGAAAACCGTAAGAACGCAAACCGCGGCTATAAGCCATTTATCAAGGTTTCGCAGTTTAGTTTTGTTAATATTTATCATATATTAAGTCTCCTAATAATAAAAGGGCGCATAATGAAAAACATTACGCGCCCTTTTTTCCATTTAGCACAGTCTCCCGCTTGGGTGGACTGCAAGTATACTTAACTGCTTTTAGCCATATGCATACTCCTTATGGGAATATTGGCATAAAGCACAGGAACCTCTCCGGCAGACTCTTTTATATGGGTAAGTCTTATGTCAAGCTCGTCCTCGTCTATTTCCATATATTCGGAAATGACATTAAGTATATCTGTTTTAAGCATTTCTAGCACCGTATAGGAGCAGCCGACTCTGTCGTGAACAAGCACAAGCTTAAGCCTGTCCTTGGCGACACCGCCGCTCCGGGCAGCAGTATTTTTCAATAAACCGAGAATATCCATAACATCCACATCCTTAACAGAACAGTCAATCAGCGAGCAAACATTTTTTTAAGCTTACCGAAAAAGCCCTCATTTTCATCTAAATCCATGAGAGGAACTTCCTCGCCCAAGATTCTTGAGGTTATATTCCTGTAGGCCCTGCCTGCCTTTGAATATTCATCGGCAACAGCAGGCTCACCCTTATTGGTGGTAACCACTATAACCTCGTCATCCGGAACAACACCAAGCACGTCAACCGAAAGAATTTCCCTTACGTCCTCCACTGACATCATATCGCCTCTTTTAACCATGTCTATTTTTACACGGTTTACAATAAGACCCGGATTATTAATGCCGTTGGCCTCAAGCAGGCCTATTATTCTGTCAGCGTCTCTTACGGCACTTACCTCCGGTGTTGTCACTACAACCGCTCTGTCAGCGCCTGCTATAGCGTTTTTGAAGCCCTGCTCAATACCGGCCGGGCAGTCAATTATTATGTACTCAAAGCCCATATCCTTTATATTCTGGCAAAGCTTTTTCATCTGTTCGGGAGACACAGCGTTTTTATCCCTTGTCTGCGCAGCGGGAAGCAGAAACAGGCCCGGATATCTCTTATCCTTAATAAGCGCCTGTTTAAGCCTGCATGAACCCTCTATTACGTCAACAAGGTCATATACTATTCTGTTCTCAAGTCCCATAACAACATCAAGATTACGAAGTCCGATGTCAGAGTCAACCAGAACAACCTTTTTTCCGGCAAGTGCAAGTCCGCATCCTATATTGGCAGAAGTTGTAGTTTTTCCTACGCCGCCTTTTCCGCTTGTTACAACTATTACTTCACTCATGTGTTATCCTCCTAGCAAAAGAACAATTTCCGCACTGTATTTCGTGCAAAATAATTAGCTTATTTGTATTCTAGCAAAAATATACATGAGTAACAGCTTATTTTATAAGCAAATAATTCTATTTTTTTACAAAATTTTCATCTGTTGGAGCTGGATATTATGTTTTCAAGGTTCATGGGAATATTTTCCCTTTATTCAGTTAAATAGTTTTCCATATATCCGCTGGAGGATTCATAGTTGAGCCCCATATATTCGGCTATAATGTTTTTAGCCGTTACAGCGGCCGGAGAGCCTGATACATCTCCGAATGGTATCATAACAGTAACAGCTATCTGCGGGTCGTCATAGGGCGCGAAACCTACAAACCATACATGGGAGCTGTTGTTTTTATTTTCCTCGGCGGTTCCTGATTTCGCTGCTACATCAATAGGGAAATCCTTGAAAACCGTTCTGAGGGTTCCCTTGGTTCCCTGTGTAACCAGTCTCATTCCCTCATATACAGCCTCAAGGTTTTCCGGCTTAATGTCCATTACATTCTCAACCGTTTCCTCTACTTCCTCTGTAACCGAACCGTCGGAGCTTTTTACCTTGTCAAGGAGATGCATTTTATACCTGGTGCCTCCGTTTGCCAGTGTTGCAATATATTTATTCATGCTTGCAGCCGAGAAGCTGTTTACAGACTGCCCGATTGCCGCACGTATTGTATCACCCGAGGTCCACCTGGTCTGGCTGGTAGTTGCCTCAGGATTCTGCCATTTTATAATTTCTTCCTTATATGAAGGAGACGCCATGGACGGAGCGTTTTCTCCGATTTCCATTCCGGTTGGAGAATTAAGTCCAAACGCATCATAATATTCGTCAAGCACAGTGATTCCCTTAAGGCTTGTGGGGTCGTCAGTTTCATTTCCAAGGAGATAGCCCACATCATAGAAGAAATAGTTGCATGACACCTCAAGCGCCTCTGAAACGTTGACATAGCCATGATTTGAGCCGTTTAATGAGTATATCATACATCTTGCATACGGCGTTCCCGCTTTGGTGAAAAGGCCTTCGTCCTTAACCTCTGTTGTTGTGTTTATTACCCCACTTTCAAGGCCGGCTATAGCCGTCACCATTTTTAACGTGGAGCCCGGCGCCTTTTTCTGCATAAGCGGCCTGTTAACAAGGGGCGTTGTCGGGTCCTCCAGTAGTTTATTATAATACTCGTTGTTAAAAGTATTTACAAGCTCGTTATTATCGTAGGCCGGGTATGTTACAATTGCGAGCACGTCACCCGAATTTACATCCGAAACAACCACAGAACCGGTACAAGGGTCAAGCTTTGTTTCAGCCGGCGTTAAATCCCCAGACTGCAGTTTATCTATTATTACGTTAAACGGTGTAAGCTCACCTGAAACTATCCTGGCCCTGTAATTGTCATCAGCAGTTATTATTCCCTGCTCAAGCATTACAAATATCATTGTAGAGTATGAAATTGTGCCGTTGTCCACAGCCTGCGTAAGCACCTGCTTCGCCGCGGTTTTCTGTTCCGTATCCGTTATATCAATATCCTTGTCATAGGCTAGTATAAGATTTTTAAGAACAAGCTGGTAACCGTCCTCCGACTTCATTATATCATTGACAGATATACTGTTGCCGTCAATCATGGAAGTAAAAAGACCTTTCATGGTAACGGGCACATCCCTTTCCTCCTCTGAGGTAAGCCTTGTAATTATAGCCTGAGCCAGAGAGTCCTCAAGGTAGTTGTACGCCGCAATCTGCAAATCCTTGTCTATGGTAAGAAAAACATCTTTGCCGGAAACCGGCGCCTTCGTCTCCAGCGTGCTTATTTTACGTCCCATATTGTCAACCTCAACCATCATTGTGCCATCCTGGCCGTTGAGTTCAAGCTCCATATATTTTTCCATTCCGGTTTTTCCTATAATATCACCGGAGGTGTATCCGTACTCACTGTAGGTTTCAAGCTCAGTATCAGATATTTGTCTTATATAGCCGATAATATTTGAGAATATTGCCCCGTTGTCATATATCCTCATGGACTCGGTTTCTATGGATACGCCCGGAAATATATCCAGGTTTTCCTTAACAGCCGCTATTATTTTATCGTTTATTTGTCTTGCTACCGTAACCGGCTGATATTTTTTAAAACGCTGGAGATAAATCGAGTATCTGACCGTCGCCAGCTTTCTCTGCATAGAAGGTGATATATTTTCAGGTATGCCAAAAAGATCTATAAGATACTCCATTGACTGTCCGGCATCATATTCAAGCTCCTCCTTCTCCATTGAAACATCGGCCTTCCATCTTGCGATTTCATCCTCATCCTCTATTATAAAATAGTACGGCTGCTCCTCAGATATAGGAAGCTCGTCAACAATTTCGCCTCCGTTAGACTCAATAATTAGTATCAAGTTTGCAATCATTATATTCTTATCTGTTATATTGAGGCCCAGGGATATAATCTCCCTTTTTTCGCGTTCACTAAAATCAGAGTTTTCTATACCATAGGCTGAATAAAGATAATTCATGGTTTCCTCAGCGGTATAATCCATCTGTTTTCTCGTAAGTCCTATATCAGTCTTCCATTCAGTTAAATCATCACCTGAAATTGTAAACTCGCATGGCAAGCCGCTTGTAACAGGCAGATCATCCGCAACCGAGTATCCATTCTCATTAAGCTTTTCATATAAAGATACAACCTGTGAGTCAAAATCAGCATAATCCACCGTTATACTGTCATCTATCTCTACAGAAAAAGCCGCCTCATTCGTAGCTAAGGGTCTTCCATATCTGTCATATATATTTCCTCTCGCGGCAGGAATTGTAACCTCCCTTGTAACACTTGCCGTCAGGCTGGCGTCTGCTTCCTCACCCGTTACTATCTGCATATAAAAAAGCCTGCCTACAAGTACTATAAATATAACAGCAACTATAAAAAGCAGAACAAACAGCCTGTTTTTAAACAGTTCGCCAAGTCTTTCCTTTAATGTATCCAATATGCTTCATTCCTTTATGAGAAATCAAAAAAGCCTTCGCTTTTCCCTCTCCTTTTTCTCAACCTTATTGTTTATGCTGTAAAGCAGTCTATAAACAATAATAGCCGCAATGCCCGTATATACAGACTGCGGAATTATTACGCTAATCAAATAATAGAAAATATGATAGTTATTTTTAAGTAAAAATCCCGTTATATAAATTACAAGCCCAATTAAGAGGTTTGAAACCGCTGAAAGGGTAACGGGCAGTATATAATTTTCCCTATAAAAATTCCTATGGCATATGCCGCAGAAATATCCGGTTAGAAATCCCATCAGCGCGTAAAAGCCCAAGGAGCTGCCAAATATTATATCATAGAGCAATCCGGCAAAAAAACCGGTAACAGCCCCCGCAGCCTGACCCCTTAAAAGTGCGTAGGACACTATAATTATTATCATTGTGTCAGGTATTACACCTCTAATCTCAATAAGGTGAAGCGCCGTAGACTGCAATATAAAATTGATAATAAGCACAAGAGCTGTCACTATTATGTTAAGCATATCAGTTTACCTCCGACGGCTTTTCAAGGGCTTCCATAACAACCAGTACGGTATCAAGATGCTTAAAGTCCACCTTTGGTTCTATAACAGCGTATTTCGTAAGCCCATTTTCATCCTGGTGTATTTCCTTTACATAACCTATACTTATACCCGCCGGATAAAATTCACTCAGGCTTGAGGTGATTATCTCATCGCCTTCCATAATTTCAGCATCGGAATCTATGTATTCCATCTTGCAAAGCCCTTGGTTCATAAGCTCATGATCACCCGTAACAACGCCTAAATCTCCTGTCCTGAGGCTCTGGGCTGACACAGATGAACGGCTGTCCAATATGCTGTATACATTAGAGTATACAGCACTTGTCTTAACAACTCTTCCAACAAGTCCACCGGCATTTATAATTGCCATGTTATTATCAATACCATCTGTTTCTCCCTTATCAATCAAAAAGCTGTCATACCAAACACCGGTATCCTTTGCAATTACCTGTGCGCCAGTAGTATCGTAGTCCTGATATTTTTGGGCAACCTCAAGCAGCTGTGAAAGATTTTTATTTTCCTCTTCATAAAGAGAAAGACGCTGGTTTTCAGCCTCAAGCTCCTCCAGCTGAGCCTTAAGCTCTCTGTTTTCATCCGCCAGCTCATTTCTGTGGACAATGTCGTTTACCGACTCATTTACCCAGCTGGTAACTGACGCAACGGCCCCCTGAAAAGGCGTGACAACAAAGCCCAGCACATCGTCCATAAACGCGGCGTTTATTTGTCTTCCTGCCGTGAAAAAAGAAATAACTGCAAGGGCTATAACTGAAAGTATAATCAATTGCCTCTTATATTCATTAAAGAATTTCAATTAAAACGCTCCCTGTCAAAATTTTGGCTTTCTGGGAGATATAAGCACTCCCTTAAGCTTGTCAATATTTTCAAGCACCAGTCCAGTGCCAATTACCACGCAGTCAAGCGGGTCGTCAGCAATATTGACAGGCATTCCGGTTTCATCGGATATAAGCTTATCAAGTCCCGAAAGCAATGCGCCGCCTCCGGTAAGCGTAATTCCTGTTTCCATAATATCCGCCGCAAGCTCCGGGGGAGTTGACTCCAGGGTCTGCTTTATTGAATCTATAATTTCATGTATGGGGTCATGGATCGCCTTCTGCATTTCATCGCTTGTTATTGTTACTGTTTTAGGAAGGCCAGTTAAAAGGTCCCTTCCCCTGATGTCCATTTCCTCCAAAACATCCTTTGGATATGCGGAGCCAATTGTAAGCTTTATCTCCTCCGCCGTCCTGTCGCCGATAGCCAGATTATATTCCTTTTTAATATACGCAACGATATATGCGTCAAGCTCGTCCCCCGCAACCCTTAGAGAGGTACTGGTTACAATTCCCCCAAGGGATATGACGGCCACTTCGCTTGTGCCGCCGCCAATATCGACTATCATACTGCCCGTAGGCTCCTCAACCGGAAGTCCTGCGCCTATTGAAGCGGCCATTGGTTCCTCTATCAGATAGGCTTCCCTGTCTCTTGCCCCAGCTGCTATTGTGGCCTCAACAACGGCCCTCTTCTCAACCTCGGTAACGCCTGAAGGCACACATACTATAACCCTTGGCTTAGGGCCAAAAAGCGACCTTGTATAAGCCTTATCAATAAAATATCTCAGCATTGCCTGAGTTATTGCAAAATCTGCTATAACCCCATCCTTTACCGGCCTTATGGCAACAATGTTTCCAGGTGTTCTTCCTATCATTTCCTTAGCTTCATTTCCTACCGCAAGAACCTCGTTCGTGTTGGTATTCACAGCAACAACCGAAGGCTCGTTAACCACTATTCCTTTTCCTCTAACATAAACAAGGGTGTTGGCTGTACCTAAATCTATACCCATATCTCTGCCAAACATATAGCTCGCCCCTCTCGAAAATATCCAGTCACAATCATATATTATAAAAACCAAATTCAGTCTGTAAATCTTTTTGAGTATAATTAACCCAGTATATTTAATATTAACCTTTTTCCATGATTTTTTCAATACAAGAATAATGACTTATGTAAATTTAAGAAAGTTGAAATAAGTATGTACCTGTTTTAATTATAATACAAACACACCAAATGATAGTGTGCCCATTGCGCTTAAATGTCAACCTTATTTTTCGAAACTTGCACAGTAAATTTCATTTTTTCTTATAGTGATTTTAGATATCATAATTATTCTACTTTATTGTAAAATATGAAAATTTGTGGTATACTTTGTCTAAGTACTTAGACAAAGTGAGGGGCAAATATGAATATTAGGGAAACTGAAATGAAAATACTTGAGGTGCTTTGGAGAGAAGGACCTTTGCCTGCAAACAGGCTGTATAAAATACTGGAGGAAAGTATCGGCTGGAAAAGAAGCACAACCTACACTGTTTTGCAGAAATGTATAGAAAAGGGCTTTATCGAGAGGGAAGAACCCGGTTTTATTTGTAAGCCCCTTATTGAAAAAAGCCGCATACAGGAGGCTAAAATATCAGATTTATTAGCCGATTTCTTTGATAATTCAAAGAAAAGCTTTTTGAAGGCATTTCTTAATGACGAATCATTAACCAAATCTGAAATTGACGACCTTAAGGACCTCATTAACCGGCTTAAGTAAGGTGACATTATGAGTATATTATCGTTAAATATATCTGCCGCAGTCATGATAACGATGACATTATTTATTCGGAAAATTTTTAAAAACCATATTCCGCATAGTGTATTCTGTGTTTTATGGGCTGTTATCATTTTAAGACTTTTTATTCCGGTATCTATAGATTCTGATTTCAGTTTTTGGAATTTTTGTATGGGAGTAGAAGAATCTATTGCAGACGTGACAGGAGCAAACAACTTAGCATTATATGTGCCGGTTATTAATAAAGGTAACAGCCTATCAAACAAAATGTTTTTTACATCGATGGATCTGATAAAATAAAAATAGATAAAATTGATAAATGTACTCTAAATTTTAGTGAAATGCATTATGAAGTTGAAATTGAAAAATTTGAATAAGTTAGTTTTGCCTTTTCTTCTAAGTGACTTAATCTGAAATAGGGTTAGTTAACCGCAAGGAGTTAATCGGCACCTTTGGCTCGCCAAAGCAGGCCACTTTAAGAGATTTGCTTGCAAAAAACCGGATATATTAACCTACCTTTCCGTAACAGTTAGCTAAAGTGGAGTGAAAATCCACACCGTTTTTATCAATACCTTTTGAACTCAAATTTGGAAACAACTTCATCAAAATACTTGCTAAAGACTAAACTCTATTCTATGATCTTTGTAAGAATGATTAACTGTTTCAATCCTGTTTTGCAAAAAAGCTGTCTATTTTAGGGAGGGTGTTTAAAGCGTGAAAATAACATATAAAAATGTG
>OHAS01002274.1_pt1 | contig 14031 bp, 17 predicted proteins | sample 1577131 | NCBI WGS metagenome assembly OHAS01 (sample SAMEA3541566, study PRJEB24748) | human gut metagenome | biome: human gut; feature: human-associated habitat; material: faeces | place: China | collected 2012 | reverse complement strand
TGAAATATTATTATCTGGTGAGATAAATAATATTATAATTAATAATAGATATATTACATTAGGACTAACTTGTAAGAAGTATTCATCTAATGAAAATAGTAATATAGTTTATGCTAGTTTAAGAGTTTATAAAGATCTTTATGAAAATAATAAAGGTCTTTTTTTATTGGGAAAAAGTGTTTATTTAAAAGGATATTTGAATTCTTATTCTGATAGAATAAAACAATACACAATTATGTAACAGTAACCAAAATAGAAGGTTATGATTTTATTAGTTCTAATGGTCCAGTTATTGAAGAAGATTATGATGGAGTCATGTTATGGAATGGTAAAAGGTGTGAATCAGTTCCATTAACAGAACAAGAATTAACTGAATTAGAAGAATTACTTAAACCATTTAAGGATGGTGATTCTAGTGAATAATCCTTTTATAGTAGACATAAATTTAAGTATGAAAGAAGATAAAAAGGAAAGTTTTAAAGAATTAATATTAAATTATTTATTAAAGCAAATTATGGAAGAAAAATAATTCTAATGATTTGCTTATTTTTATATATCATGGTAAGATGCACTTGTCTCGAAGAAAGTTAAGTGCTATAAAATGAGGAGGTAGAAAATGAATTATAGTTACTTAACAAATATAAGTTATAATGCAGGTATTTATATTAGACTTTCTCAAGAAGATAAAGATAAAAAATATGAGTCAGATAGTGAAAGTGTTACTAATCAAAAAGAAATATTAAGAGACTATTGTTTAAAAAATGGATTTAATTTAATAGATGAGTATGTAGATGATGGTTATTCAGGAACTAATTTTGATAGACCAGGATTTATTAGAATGATTGAAGATATAAAAAATAAAAAGATTAATCTTGTAGTAGTAAAAGATTTATCTAGATTAGGTCGAGATCATGTAATGACTGGATATTATATTGAAACTTATTTTCCTGAAAATAAAGTAAGATTTATATCCATTGTTGAAAACTATGATAGCATGAAAAATCAGGCAAGTAATGATTCATCAACATTCATTATTGCTTGTAATGATTATTATAGTAAACAAAACTCATTAAAAATAAGAAATGTATTAGATGCAAAAAGAAAAGATGGTAAATTTATAGGTAGTAAACCATGCTATGGTTATACGAGGGACCCAGAAGATAAAGGACATCTAATTATAGACCCTAATACAGCACCTTATGTTAAGCAAATGTTTGAATGGAGAGCAAATGATATAGGAATATCTGAAATAGCAACTCGTCTTACTAAATTAGGAGCACCAACACCAAGTGCTTATAAAAATTTACCAATATCTTCAAGAGTAAAAGAAAAGAATGTATGGACAATACATTCAGTTAAAAAAATATTAGAAAATAGAATGTACACAGGTGATATGGTACAACATACTCAAACTAACATAAGTTATAAATCCAAAAAGAAAATAACACTAGATCAAAGTTTATGGGTAATAGTAGAAAATATACATGAACCATTAGTAGATAAAAATACATTTAGAATAATAAATAAAAAAAGAGATAATCATAATAGAACTGTTACTAAAAAAACAGAAAGACCAATTAGATTACTCGAAGGATTAATCTATTGCAAAGAATGCGGAAATAGATTAGGAGTAACTTATAGAAAGAATCATGACTATTGGACTATTAATTGTAATAGATATGCCAGAGACCCTATTAGAGGTAGATGTAAAGCCCATTTCTTTCCATATGATTATTTTGAAGAAGAAGTATTAGAAGAATTAAATCAATTATTGTCTGATTTATTTAAAGGATTAAGTATTAAAGAATTAAACGAAGAAATAGTTAATAGAACTAATTCAGGCGCTAAATCACTTGATGACATAAAAAAAGATATAGACAAAGAGATTCTAAAATTATCTTCTAATATTCAGACAGTTTATCAAGATAGAATTGATGGTAATATTTCTTTAGAATCATACAAAATGATAGTATCTCCTTATGAACAAAAAATGAGGAATCTTAAAGATAAATTAGAAGAAATAGAACTAGAAATTTTAAAAAGAAAAAATAGTGATAATAAAATACCAAATTATACAAAGAAGATAAAAGAATTATTAAATATAGAAAAACCAAATAGAGACTTGTTATTTACTATAATAGATAGAATAGAAGCAGATGAAGACAGAAATATAACAATTAAATTTAAATACAAAATACTAGAAGACTATACTTTTAAATATGTTGATAAAAATCCAATTAGAAATCCTTATGGAAGATATGGTAAAAAATCAAAAATATGATATAATAAGTCTTAAACAAATTAAGGAGGTTTACTATGCAAGATATATTTAACAATATTATTAATATACTTTTGGTTTTAGGAGGTTTTACTGCATTTTTGATTTATTATTTTCAGTGTAAGGCAAAAAGGAGAGATGCTGCTGCGTTAATAGTTACACAAATTGAAGAATTAAAAGAAAAAATGTTACAAATAAACAATATATCTATTGATAATACTATAAATGAAAAAGCATTTTATGAGACTTTAGATATTATTACAGAAAATCAATGGGAAAAATATAAACATTTATTTATCAAGAAAATGGATTCAAGTAGTTTTAAAACAATTAACAATTTTTATGAATCAGTTTTAAGTGTTAGAGAACAGCTTATATTTGTAAAACAATTGCAACATCAACAATATTTTAATATTCAAGGAATGCTAGATACAAATTGCAATTCATTTATTATGGATACTTTAAATTTTTCATTATCATCAAATGGGATTAGGGATTTTAAACAATCTATAATTGAAAAAGAAACTAAAAATGAAGCAGAGGAAAAACAAAAAGAATTAATGATTAAAGTTTTAGACGATTTAATGAAAGCAAATCCAAATTTTGATGCTAATCAATTTTGGAAAATATATAGTACAAAGAAGGATTTGTTAAAGACTATTGTTAATTCTTCACCATATATTTCTTATGTGCCAACACAGGTGTCAGAAACATTTAATAAGGCAATAAAAAATATTAGTTCAATAGAAGTAATTGGATGTGAAGGTTTTAGAAAATTAAAGAAAATTGCAAAAATAAAATAACCACTAGAGCCGTCACGAGGTGGCGAAGGTGCTGAAGTAGTATACCCCCTACGAAGTACAGATGTACTTGCTAGAAGCATTTTAGAAGCAATTGGTGAAGAAGGACAAATTATGAGAAAATACTATCAGAGAAGATTACCAGAAAATCCTTCTAAAGATTACTATTATATAATGCGTGAAACTCCTAACACCACATCTTTATTACTAGAATATGGTTTCATTGATAATCCCAATGATGTAGTAAAACTACAAAATTATCTATTAGATTATGTAGAAGCAGTTGTAAAAGCAGTTGCTAATTACATAGGGGTTCCATATATCGCGCCAGATGGAGCATTAGAAAACACCTATACCGTACAAAGTGGAGATACTTTATATAGTATAGCTAGAAAATTTAATCTAACGGTAGATGAACTAAAAGCTTTAAATAATCTAACATCAAATAACTTATCAGTAGGTCAAGTATTAATAATAAGTGAAGACAATGATATTAAACCAGATCCAAGTGATGCAATAGTTTATACTGTACAAAGTGGAGATACTCTTTATAAAATAGCAAATGAGTATGGAGTAACAGTCGCAGAAATAATGGAATTAAATAATCTAGGTACTACCGTTCTAACAGTAGGTGAGCAAATACTAATTCCAAATAAGAGTCAAGATGCAACCACAACCTACACTGTAAAAAGTGGAGATAGTTTATATAAAATAGCAAATGAGTATGGAGTTACAGTAGATGAAATCATTACAGCTAACAATTTAAAATCAACAACATTACAGATAGGTCAAAAACTAGTAATTCCAACAGGAACTATTCAACCAACTCCAACACCAACTCCACCAAATAATAACTATATAACTTATACTGTAAAATCAGGAGATAGCTTATATAAAATAGCAAATAATTATAACACAACAGTAAATGCAATTAAAGAACTAAACAATTTAACATCAAATAATCTATCAATAGGTCAACAATTAAAAATACCATCATCTTCAAATAACACTAGTTATACAACCTATACTGTTAAAAAAGGGGATAGTCTTTGGTTAATAGCAAATAACTTTAATACCACAGTAGATAGTATTAAAAGACTTAATAATTTAACATCAAATAATCTATCAATAGGTCAACAGTTAAAAATACCAAGATAGAGAAAAAAGCTTTTAAAGAAAAAAATCTTTAAAAGCTTTTTTAATGGATTGGAGTACATACACTAGGGTAAGGCTCATAAAAACAATGACTTTTATATCTACCGGATAGTTTTTGATCATACCATAAACTAACACAACTACTATTACCACTAGGGGCATAAAACCATAAAGCATTTGTTGCTGGATAATAATATTCTCCACGGATAACACGTAGAGCCAAATCTTTTTCCTTAGTGGTAGCACTAGAAAGAAACAAATTACTATTAATTCCTGCAAATCCACCAGGAGATTGATAAATAGTATCCGTTAAACTAGTGTTATTTTTAAAGGTTAAACAGTTAGCAATCGTTCTATTTACAATAACATTACCAACCATAAGCATTCCAAGTTCTCCTTCGCCAACTGCTTCAGCCCTCATTAACCTAGCTAATAAATCTAATTCTTTCGTTGTATATTGTATAAGCATAATATCACCTATAATAAAATATGAAAAAAATAAATATGTGTTATTGTAATAAAAAAATGGATATGCTATAATACATGACATAGGGGATTAGTTAAATGGTATAATAATGGTCTCCAAAACCACTGTTGGGAGTTCGATTCTCTCATCCCCTGCCATTTAGAATTTGAAGGGGCTGTCATGAAATTATTTTATTTCATGACAGCCCCTATTTTAAAGGTTTAAAATCTGATAATTGTTTTTTATGAATAGAGAATAGTATAAAATATAAATTGTAACTGTTATCTAGTTATCCCACCATTTTCAATGGTACTATAATATTGTTGTTTTTCAATATCACGTCTTGCTGCTTCCATTTTTTCTTTTTGTTCATCAAATTGTCTTATTAATTCAGAAACACATTCATGAAATTGTCTAACTAGTTCTTCAATTTCTTCTTTAGAAGCACCTTTTTGCACTTCTTCATTAATCATAAAACTTAATTTTTGAGAAGCAAGTCTTTTTATGCTTTCTTTATTAACATAAGTAACATTTTCATTCATATATATTTCTCCTTTTTTACATATTTATATTTCTAATTACAGTTTCGTAATTATCATTATCATTTTCTTTTTCTTCTGAAAATAAATACATTTCATCATAGTCTTCAGCACAATATCCAATTACCTCATCATGAAGTCTTTTAGGATTATGTTTATCTTTTGGATGTGAATAATATAATACTTCATCAATTCCTAAATCAGTAATATGTCCTCGTTTATGTTGATTATCTAAATAACTATAACATGCAACTATTTCTTTGAATTGATTTTCAAGAATTCTTATCAATTCAGTTCCGGCTATTTTCTGCTTTTCAGCGAATGCTTTTCTATATCTATTCAAAGCGTTTTGCGCTTCTTTTTGTCTTAAGCCCTGCATTTCATCTTCTAATTTTAAATAATCTTGATCTATATAATGAATTCTAACTCCATTTTTTATTTCATCTCTATCATTTCGTGGTGTGTTATTAAGTTTATCTTCTATCTCTTGTTCAACCTTTTTGTAATGTTCATCATCCCATTCGTCAAATCCATCACTAAAATAATCTAACAATTTATCTTCAACATCATCTATAGTTGATTCAATTTGTTTTAATAATATAATTGCACGTAAGTATGTCTCAGAATAATCATCTGTTAATCTATATAAACCATTTGTTTTTTCGGATTCACTTCTATATTTATTGTATAAATTTTCATGAACCTTTTTAAAACTTAGATTATCTAATACATCATTGCCATAGTCTTTTTGAAACTTTAAAAATGCACTGTATAATTCAGTACTTGATTTTTTAATATTATCAAGCAAATGAATCATAAAATATTCTGGCGAAACAACTGCAAGTTCTTTGTTATCATCACTATAAGCAAATCCTGCATTACAAAACCCAATATTTTTTAGATTAATTCTGTCCATCACAAATTTTTTATAAGGAGATTTATAAGTTTCATCTTTAATAAATTTCCATGTTTTTGGATCATAATACATTTTAAATGTATTATCTTCCATTAAATATTGATTTAGAACAAATAACAAAAATCTTTTAAAATCAGATAATGAACTGTAAAATTCATCTATCTGAAATATTTTTTCAGTATCTAAATTTGCATCAAAGTTTTCCATATTATTTAACCTCCTGTCTACTATTAAAACAATTATAGCATAAATTAATTGGCTTTAATTGCATTTTACTCTTTTTTTACTAAAAAGTTATTTATTGTTTAAATAACGTTATTATGCTATAATCAAAGTGCGAAGAAGTTGTGGTCGTATGATTTTCAACTTCTTTTTTTCTTAACTAGAATAGTATGACTATTATTAAATTTTTATAAAAATAAAATAATAGAAGAATTAGGAGAAGTAATATGAAAATAAAAAGAATTAGAGCTGAAAATTTTAAAAGTTATAAGAAAGTAAATATTGAATTGAATAATTTAAATTTCATAATAGGTGGTAATGCTTCAGGAAAATCGAATTATGTTAATATTTTAAAATTTTTTAATGACATTATATACTATGGATTAGATGATGCTATTCTTTTGCAAGGTGGAATAAAATATTTATTTAATTCTAATGGTAGAAAAAACGGGAGTATATCGCTATATTTCGAAATTGATTTAACAGAAGAAGAAAAAGAAATTTCAAAAATTTTTACTGCAGAAAAAAGTTTGTATTTACCAAATATGTTAAATTATACACTAAAAATTAAACCTAATGAAAAAGGTGAAGGATATAAGATTAGCAAGGAAAAAATAGAAATAAAATTTGAACAATTACAAAAAAATGATGAAAATACTTTTGCCAGTAATTTCTATAATTTAGTAATAAATAAAGATATTAATGGTGCCATAACTGGTAATTTTGATAATGAACTTTACAATAAAGATGAATTTATAAGTCTACGCTACATTGAAAGATTTATAAAAAGAGAAGGTATTTTATTAACGAATTTTTTTGCTGCGTTTGCAATCTTTTATAGATACGAGAGTAAAATTAAAATTTACAATTTTGACGTCAATCTTTTAAAATCGCCCTCAAGTATAGTGGCTAGAAGTGAATTAGAAGAAGACGGTTCTAATTTAGTTAACATCATTCAGCAATTATTAAAAAATAAAGTGAAAAAAGAAAAGTTAAGTAAATTAATTAAATTAATTTTACCATTTATTGATGAAATCAAAATTGAAAACAATGTTAATAAATCTGTATTTTTTAAGGTTAAAGAAAGCTATAATAAAAAAGAATTTCCTTCATATATGTTATCAGATGGAACAGTAAATATCTTAGCAGTTATAGTTGCTTTATACTTCCAAGATGATAATGCTGTTATTGTACTAGAAGAACCAGAAAGAAATATTCATCCAAAACTATTGAGTACACTTGTTTCGATTTTATCTGATGTTTCTGACAAAAAACAAATATTTGTAACCACACATAATCCATTTATTATAAAAGAAGCAAATTTAGATGATATATATTTAGTATCAAGAGATGAAAATGGAATTTCCAATATAACTAAACCTATAGATGATGAAAGAATTAAAACTTTTTTGGAAAATGATTTAGGAATTGAAGATTTATTTGTGGATGGTATTTTAAGATGATAAATGAATTATATATTTTTGTAGAAGGTACTACAGATAGCTTATTTATTAAAAAAGTATTTGGAAAGATATTATCTGAATTTTATACAAATTATACAATATTTGAATATGCTTGCAAAGAAAAGAAGAAGATTAATCAGTATATAGCAACTATAAAATCAAAACCGAATTGGGATTATATATTTATGGCTGATCAGGATGGAAATATAAATCAAAAATCAAAAAAAATCTCTATATATTCTAATTTAGAGATTGAAAAGGTTTTTATTTCTATATATGAAATAGAGTCTTGGATTATTGCAGGAATAAGTGATAAGTTATCAAAAAAGCATAAGATAATCAATTATCCAGATACTTCAAACATCACTAAGGAAGTTTTTAATACCATTATTCCAAAGAAAATGAATAGACTTGAATTTATATCTCATATACTAGATAATTACGATTTAGAAAAAGCTGTTAACACAAATAATTCATTAGATATATTTTACAAATATTTATCAAATAAAAATGCAAGCTAAAGACTGTTTTTAAATATTTTAGGTTAACAGTCAAACTAAAATATTTATTTATTTGCTTGCGCTACTAGTGTATTATATCTATTATGAAAAAATTGTCGATTTATGATATCTGATTAAAAATGTTAAAAAACTCTATTACATGAATAATCAAATTCTAAATGGAATATCAAATAGAAAAATCAAAATTATAAAAGAGATAAATGATAAAGAATATTGGTTTGTATTTTATAATTTGATTTTAAAAGATAGTATTTTAAGAAGTGATTTGGATAATTCTATAACAAAATATTTAATTCCTGATAAAGCATATGATGGAAAAAATCCAACTGATAAAAATTATTTTGAGTTTTACAAATTAAATTTGGAAGAAAATATTGCTATTTTAAATAATATTGATGAGTTAGATGAAGAAATAAAAGAATATTTAAGATTAAAATGGGAAATAAACGACAATATTAATGGATTGTATATTTAGTTATAATAAATTTTTATAAAAATAAAAATTAACATCTTCTGGAAGAATGTAAAATAAAAATAATTAAATCGCAATGATAAAATGAATTATAATAGAAAATTGTAAGAGTTGATTTAGTATAGTTAAAAAAAGTTTTAGGAGGTGAAATAATGACAAATAATAAAAAAACATATGATTATGCAAAATTAAAGTATAATGATAAGGATTATCCAGTTGCCGTGAGCGTTTGTAAAGAGTTATGGGATAATTCATCAAAAAATGATAATAAATTACTGAGTCTATATGGTTACTCATTAAGAAAGAATGATCAATCATCTGAATTCATTAAAATTATTAAAAACTTAGAAAATAAATCTTTGATAAAAGATAAATTAGTTGTTTCACCTCTTTGCTGGTGTATTTATGATGAATATATAAAAAACTATAATGTAGATGATACTGAAAATTTTGATAATTTTTTAAAAAAAGCTCAATTTATAACTGATAGAATTAAGCAGGAACCATATGATAAATATATATATGAGAAAAATAAACTTGACAAGGAAATTATTAATCCATTTGTTTTAACTATAAAAAAGGTTGTTAGTATTTACAACGAAAAAACCCAAAGAAGATATTCTAGAAAAATTTATCAAGAAATAATTAATTGGTTAAATAAATTAGATCCTTTAATTCTATCGGAACAGTGTTTTGAATTTGAAGATAATAAAGGAAAGGAAAGAAAATTAGCATCTTCCAAAGAATTTTATTATCAACATCTTACCAAGGCTTTAGAAAAAATTGAAGATTATAGTAATTGTATTCGTATTGCAGAAATTGCTCTTAAAGAAATAAATATTTTTCACTATAGGAATGATATTTGGATAAATTTAAGATTAAATTTTAGTAAATGTATGATTGCAAAAAATCGTGAAGAAGCTATTATTAATTTTGAAAGATTTGCTAAAAAAGAAAATTTGTGGTTCATTTGGTATAAATTATCCTATGCTTGCTTAGTATTTGGTAAAGTTGATGAAAGTCTGCTTTATGGTAGTAAGTCAATCATTATAGAATATAAATATGAAAGTATGGTTAAGTTATTTTATATTTTAGGAGTTCTTTGGAAAAATAAAGGTAATGATAATAATGCTAAAGAGTTTTTTCAGGCTGCCGCATATTATAGATATATCAACACTTGGACAATATCTGAAGAACTTAATTATTATATTGAAGAATATAAAATTGATATCAAGAAAAAGCCAATGATAAAAAATATTATTAAAATATGTGAAGAGTATATAGACTTAAAAGGAAGTAATGACTATACATTTGGTAGATTAAAAAGAATTTTAAAGTATAAGGGTTATGGATTCATTGAAACAGAGAAGTTGGATAAAGATGTTTATTTTAAAATATCTGAATTAAAAATGGATATAAATAAAGCAGAGGGGAAAATAGTAAAATATATTCTAGTTCAAGTTGGAGATAGCTATATTGCTAAAAATATAAAGGAAGTGAATTAAATGGAAATATATATAAATCCGGATGATATCGAAAGATACACAGAAGAGTATGAAAAAATTAATAATGAATATAAATTATTTTCTTATACAAAGAATGCAAATGGTAAGGAACATATATGTACATTTTACATAAAAGGAAAGGAATGTAAATTAAAATTTTATATAAAAAAGAGTACAGTTAGAATTCAAGTTATCGGAAAAAATGCAGAAGAAGCACATAATCTTTTAAATTATATTGTAAGTAATGGATTTTCTGTTGATGATACGAAACCACAACAATTTGTCTTTTCCTGTAATAAAGAAATGATAGATGATTTAATTTTATTCTTACAAACAGATTTTGATAACCTGATTACAATAGACATGAAACCAAATAATAGAATTAGAATTATAGGATACAATAAAGACTATATTGATATAACTTTTTATCCATCAACATCTAAAGCTATGATACAAGGTAGAGCATTTACTACTTACAGTATTGTTACAACATTCTTATCACAATTTCCACTTTTTACCTTCGATAGTATTATAGAAATGAACAATGTTTTCTTAAACAGTAGTTTATCTGTTGATACGATTAGAAATGAAATGCGTGAAATTATTGGAGATGAAGCTTATAACTATTTAGATGAAGCACTATTAAAATCAATTTCAGGTTCTATTTCTGCCCTAAAAATAATGAGAAATAGTGAAGATTATACTGGTTGTGTTGCGGGAATATTCAAAGCATTAGAGGGATATCTAAAAAAATTACTGACTGAAAAGTATGAGTATAAACTTGGAACAAGTAAATCTGTTGAAAAATTTTGGATGTTCCAAAAAGAAAATGGTGCTTATATTATCGATGATAATGCTGATATATCTGCAGAAGAACTTATTGAGTTACATAAATTATATAGATTACTTAAAAATAAAAGAAACGTTTATTTACACTCTTCATCAATTCCTTCAACAACTGCAATTATTGAGACACTAGCCGAAGCCAAAGATTTAGCAGATGAAATATTAATTGCCATTAATCAATCCTATAAGGTAATATTTAAATAATGAAAGGAGAGAGATTATGGAAGAATATAAATTATTTTGTTTTGAAGATGAAAAAAAGAATAATATTGTTTTTATAAATAGTACAGATGATTTATATGATTTAACTGATATCATATATAATGAATTATCTAAAACATATGGTACAACTTTTTCAATAGTTGCAGATTTATTCTTGCGTAATGGATTCTCTTTTAATCGATTTGTTGAGTTAAAGTTTGACAATGGGAATTATAAATCATATATAATTAATTCCAGTGATATATCAGAAAAAGCTAAGGAAACAATCCGAAGTTATTTAAGGAATAATAGTATTTTATTAGAAGATAGTTCATTATCAAAAAAAATAATTGACTTTATATTGTATTATAATTAAAAGAATCGCTTTCCCCACACCCCTTGCGATTCTTTTGTTTTGATTTTAATTTCTATTTAATAAACCTTATGAAAGAAACGATTATTCTAAATTCACTTTTACCTTATGGCGAAGCCCGCGATTTTTGACCTTTTCGCACTCAAAGGTCAATGTGGAAAAATAATTAGAAAATCTTTTTATATTTTGTTGCTTGTGGAAAACCTTTTTAGTATAATGAAACTGTAATTTATATATTGAGTTCATTATTGTACTTAATAAATATAATTTTTTGAATTAAGTAATGGTGGGACTATGGTATTTTGGATTAAAACTCCAAAACCACTGTTGGAGTTCGATTCTCTCATCCACTGCCATTTAGAATTGAAGCAGCAACAGTGATGCTTTTTATATTGTTTTTGCAGATGATGAGTTTTAATAGGACTTATCTTCACCACCAGTAGTCCTATTACTTGCTTAAAACATTTTCTATATTAGTTTCTTTTGACGGTTGTTTTGTTTTGTTTTGTTATGTAAATTACGAGGAAGATTATAATAGAAATATGATTTTATATATTGATGTGGTGCATTTTGATATAAAATTTAATAATAAGAAAATATAAATGGAAATCCTAAAAGACCTAGTGTTTATAAAATAACTTATGAAATAAAAAAGTTATAGATGTAGATATAATTAGATGGGGGATGAAAGAATGACAATTCAAGAACAATATATAGAATTACAAAAATCGAGAAAAATTCAATCATCTGATATTTTAAAAAGCAAAAAAACAATTGCTTGGGAATTTTTTAGAAATTATACAAATGTCAGTAATTTAGAAAAAAATTTATCTTTAAATTTTGTTTTATATTTAGCACCATTGAAAACTATAAGAGGAACAAACATGGTTAATTGGCCAAATGGTGCAAACAATGAAATTTATGTAGATGAAATTTTTGCAACAAATAACCCAAAATTAATGAATGTACAATTACAGCATGAAGTATTACATGGATTAAGTAGAAGTAATAATGGTCAAGAATTATGTTTTGGTCATCAATATAATAAAGATGATACATCAAATTATACAGGATTAAATGAAGCGACTACACAAATGTTTGCTGAAGATATGTCTGGTGTAAGATTAGATGAAAATAGTGATTATTTATATTCAATAAAAAATATAATGAGGGTTATGAAAGCAATATTTGGAATAAATGATATAGCTAGTCAATATCTTAATAACTCAAATGATTTTGAAAATCACTTTAACGAAGTAACAAGTTTTAAATTCGAACCTTTTACGTTACTTATGAATGATGTTTATATTTTATCTAAAAACAGTAATTATAATTTTTTAAATGAAGAGCAAGTTAAGGAATTAAATAATAAAAAAGATAAATTATTTGATTTTACAACAGCCCTTATAAATCAAGTTGCTCAAAATAATCCGAGTATAATTAATAAAATATGTGATGAATTAAATGATGAAAATATTCAATCAAAATTAAATATTCAAAAAAAAGAATTATCAAATTCTAATATTCATAAGAGATAAGTATATATAGTTATATAAATGAAAATATTAGATATGGTATTTGTTAAATGGTAATTCGAAGAGTCATAATATTTATAGAACAACTTATGATGATAATAAAAAATTTTAGATATTCATATTGTAAAATAAAGAAGTTTTTATGAGTAAATTTATAAGATTAATAGACGGGACAAAATCTAATGCTGGTAGTTTCAAATTAAAACTTAATGAAACCAATATTGCTGAAAAGTGGAATCCTAATACATTAGATCCTGCTGAAATGGGTGGATTCAATTTTTCAACTGATGAAAAAATATTGAGATGGATTCATAGAGGTGATACGGTATATGATGTTGAATTACCTGCTGATGCTGAAATAATTGATTGTCCAAGTAAAAACTGTCCACATGGAGTTTTTAGAACAAATAAAATAATTATTTCCAATCCAAGAAAAGTTACAGAAAAAATGGTTTTAGATTTTTATAAAAAATCTGATTTACCAGAAAATACATATTATCAATGTTTAGTTGTTTTATTGTATAGGAATTATATTGATGTTGCTAAATATATTATTAAAGATAGAATAAACAAAGATAATGTTAATGACTGTATAAAAGAATTTGAAAGAATGATAACTGACAAGCATGATGGAAATATATACGAATTTAAGTATGATGAATTATGGGATGAAGCAAAAGAAGTATATAATATTTTAAAAAAAATAAATTAAAATTTGTTAATTTTTATTAAACGTACT
>OHAS01002273.1_pt1 | contig 14038 bp, 12 predicted proteins | sample 1577131 | NCBI WGS metagenome assembly OHAS01 (sample SAMEA3541566, study PRJEB24748) | human gut metagenome | biome: human gut; feature: human-associated habitat; material: faeces | place: China | collected 2012 | reverse complement strand
TTTTTTCACCCAAGATAACTTCTTGCTCGGTAAGTGGAAAGGTGACATCCTTAGCGATTGCCCGAAGCGTTGGATTTCCTTCGCGAATGATGTCATTCATATCAATCAAGTGAGCTGGTTTTGTTAATTTTTCAATAACAGACATGTTTTCTCCTTCGTTCTAAAAATGGATTTCTATTCCAAATTAAATTCTTTGTATATGATAAATATAACACAAAATAAAGGAGAAAGAAAGAAATCGAAATAGCGTGTAATGAATATGTGGAGAAAACACGAAATAAATTAGTAAAAAATTAGTCTATTTTGCTTGATATTTTTAGCAAAAATATGTATGATGTTTAGTTGGATACCTAAAATATTATTAGTAACAAAATAAATTACTTTTTAGGAGGGACAAAAAATTGAAAATTCTACTATTTGGAAATACGGGATATGTAACCAAAAAGTTTATACAAGAAGCTTTTCCAAAGGATACGGTTTATCTTTTGGGAGAAACAGATTTAAAAAGTTCAAAAAAATTAAAATTGACAGTTTTTCCGAAAACAAAAGAAACCATTTTAGTAGAAGTTTTAAGAACCTATCAATTTGACCAAATTCGGCTCTTTGTCAACTGTAGTGGGTTGATGAAAAGCTAACACCTGGAGAGGGCTATCGTTGCCCTCTCCATTTTTATATTCAGAGCGATAAAAATTCGTTTTTTAAAGTTGTCAAAGTTCCGAAAACCAAATGCATTTCGCTTGATAAGTTTAATAAGAGGATCAGTGGCTTCCAATTTGGCGTTGGAATAAGGTAATTGAAGTGCATTGACAATTTTTTCTTTGTCCTTGAGAAAGGTTTTAAAGACAGTATGAAAGAGAGGATGAACCTGTTTTAGATTGTCCTCAATGAGTCCGAAAAATTTGTCAGACTCCTTATTCTGAAAGTGAAAAAGCAAGAGCTGATAGAGATTATAGTGGTGTTTCAAGTCTTCTGAATAGCTCAAAAGCTTGTCTAGAATTTCTTTATTAGTCAAGTGCATACGAAAAGTAGGGAGATTAAAACGTTTATCACTCAATTTACGACTATCCTGCTGGATGAGCTTCTAGTATCGCTTGATAGCCTTGTATTCATGAGTTTTTCGTTCAAATTGATTCATGATTTGAACACGTACACGACTCATAGCATGGCTTAGATGTTGAACAATGTGAAAGCAATCAAGTACAATTTTTGCATTCGGAAAAAGCTGTTTAACCAAGTCATAATAAGGACTAACAGATCCATAGTAATAATTTTTACCTGACAGCGAACAGCTCTATGGTAGCGAAGAAAGTTATTTCGGATGACAGTTTGTGTTCTACCCTCAAGAACAGCTATGATACTGAGATTAAAAAATCTTGCGCAATGAACCTCATCTTCATCTACCGATTGAAACAGTCACTCACCTGACTGTTTTAACATCCAAGGACATAATTTCAGGCAAATGGCTAAAGTTAAACTCAAAGTGAAAGTCATTGAGCTTGCGAATGACAGTTGAAGTTGAAATGGCTAGCTGATGTGAAATATCGGTCATAGAAGTCTTTTCAATCAGCTTTTGAGTAATCTTTTGGTTGATGATACGAGGGGGTTGGTGATTCCTCTTGACGATAGTAGTCTCAGCTACCATCGTTTTTGAACAGTGATAGCACTTGAATCGTCGCTTGCTAAGCAGAATTCTAGTAGGCATACCAGTCGTTTCAAGGCAAGGAATCTTAGACAGTTTTTGAAAGTCATATTTCTTCATTTGACTTCCCACAATGAGGACAAGATGGGGCATCGTATTCCAGTTTAGAGATGATTTACTTGTGGGTATTCCTATTGATAACAGCTAAATTCCCAAACTAAGTTCTAGCGCTAGTAAAAGTGGAAGTTACTTTGAGAAGTTACCCTTATTGATAGCATCCATAATTTGGATATTAGGATCTTTAATATCGAGTAGTTTTGTGATAAAGTGTAGTTGTTCCATATGATTCTTTCTAATGAGTTGTTTGGTAACTTTTCATTATAGATCTTATGGGACTTTTCTATTGCCACTTTTTTCTTTTTTCCTTTCGTGTTACAATAAAGGTATGAATCAGTATCAGAAAAAGATTGTTAAAGGAACCATTTATTCGCTCCTATCCGGCTTAATCTGGGGAATCTGTGGGATTCTAGGAGAGTATTTCTTTACCCATTATCAGGTGTCTTCTGGCTGGATTACCTCTATGCGTTTGACACTGGCAGGGAGTCTTGTTCTCATTTGGTCTACAATGCAATTAAAGTCGCAAGTGCTAGATATTTGGCGAGACAAGAAAAATTATCTACCCTTTTTAGCCTATGCTATTTTGGGAATTTTTTCAGTTCAGTATTTTTTCTATCTCTGCGTAGAATACTCAAATGCAGCGACAGCAACTATTTTACAGTTTATCAGTCCTGTCTTTATCCTCTTTTATAATCGCTTGGTTTATCAAAAACGAGCGTCAAAAAGCGCTATTTTCTATGTTTTGGTTGCCATGCTGGGTGTTTGCTTGATGGCGACAAAGGGAGATCTCTCTCAGTTATCCATGACGCCACTAGCCCTTATAACAGGTCTGCTGAGCGCTATGGGGGTTATGTTTAATGTTATCCTACCTCAGCCTTTTGCCAAGAGATATGGTTTTGTTCCCACGGTTGGGTGGGGGATGATTTTGGCAGGTTTATTTAGCAATGTTCTCTCGCCAGTTTATCAACTTTCTTTTGTTCCTGATATTTGGAGTACCTTGATTTGTCTCATTATCGCTTTCTTTGGGACGGCTTTTGCTTTTTTTATTTCCATGAAGGCTGTGTCCTTGGTTTCTCCTTTGGTGGTTTCCGTTATCAGTGCCAGTGAACCTCTCTCTTCGGCTCTCTTGAGTGTTTTGTTTTTAGGCTTAGTAGTGGATTGGTCACTTCTTCTAGCTATGACCTTGATTATTTTACCTATGATTTTCCTATCGATAGAAGAAGCGAAAGAAAGTAAATAAAAAGTCTGTTCTTAATTCTAAAAGTGTGCTATACTAGAATAATCAATAAAACACGGGGAGATAGTTGTAAAGAGTGTCTTTAGGTTGTATCGGTAGGGGCTTGCTTTTACCGACAGCACGTTTTATCTCACATCCCTAAAAATCATACCTAAAAACAAACAAAAAGGCTTCAAATTTGAGGCTTTTTTTGGTAGAATAGGTATCATTATAATGAACTAGGAGGCACCTATGACTGCCACAAAAATGAACGCACAAGAAATCATCCAATTTATCGCCAATGCTGAAAAGAAAACCAGTGTGAAAGTAACCTTTGAGGGACAACTCGCAACTGCTGTACCAAGCTCTGTTGTTAAACTAGGGAATGTTCTATTCGGAGACTGGAAGGACGTGGCTCCGCTTCTCGATGGCTTGGTAGAAAATCAAGACTATGTTGTTGAGCAAGATGCTCGTAATTCTGCAGTTCCCTTGCTAGACAAACGTGCTATCAATGCTCGTATCGAGCCAGGTGCTATTATCCGTGACCAGGTTGAAATTGGTGCCAATGCTGTTATCATGATGGGAGCAGTTATCAATATCGGTGCTGAAATTGGTGCAGGAACCATGATTGACATGGGTGCTATCCTTGGTGGCCGTGCTATCGTGGGGAACAACAGTCACGTTGGTGCAGGTGCCGTTCTTGCAGGTGTGATTGAGCCAGCTAGTGCAGAACCAGTCCGTGTTGGAGACAATGTTCTAATTGGTGCCAATGCAGTGGTTATCGAAGGAGTTCAAATCGGTAGTGGTTCAGTTGTCGCTGCAGGAGCTATCGTTACTCAAGATGTCCCAGAAAACGTAGTAGTAGCAGGTGTTCCAGCTCGTATTATCAAAGAAATTGATGCCCAAACCCAACAAAAAACAGCGCTAGAGGATGCGCTTCGTACCTTGTAATTTGTAAAAGAAAAATAGAGGCGGGACCCTTTTCCAGCCTCTTTCTGCTATATAGGAGGACAGATAGATGTTAGATTTGATTCAGACTAGACGAGATTTGCACCAAATTCCAGAGATTGGCTTGGAGGAGTTCAATACTCAGGCTTATCTGCTGGATATGATTGAGAAATTGACTGCGGGCAAGAAGTTTGTTCAAGTTCGTACTTGGCGGACAGGTATTTTGGTTTACTTGCAGGGAAGTCAGCCAGAGCGTACCATTGGTTGGCGAACAGACATTGATGGCCTGCCTATCGTCGAACAAACAGGCCTGCCTTTCGCCTCTCAACATCAAGGTCGTATGCATGCTTGTGGCCATGATTTCCACATGACTATTGCCTTGGGCTGTCTTGAGCGCGCCCTTGAGCAGCAACCGAAAAATAATTTGCTTTTCCTATTTCAGCCCGCTGAGGAGAATGAAGCTGGTGGTATGCTCATGTATGAAGATGGCGCTTTTGGAGACTGGCTACCAGATCAATTTTATGGACTCCATGTCCGTCCAGATTTGAAGGTTGGCCAGATTGCGACCAATACACACACTCTCTTTGCAGGAACTTGTGAGGTGAAAATCCGTTTCAAAGGCAAAGGGGGACACGCAGCCTTTCCGCATGAAGCTAATGATGCCTTGGTGGCTGCTAGTTACTTTGTGACCCAGGTGCAGTCAGTTGTCAGTCGCAATGTTAACCCAATCGAGGGAGCAGTGGTGACCTTTGGCGTTTTTCAAGCTGGAACAACCAACAATGTCATCACAGACACAGCCTTTTTGCATGGAACTATTCGGGCCTTGACTCAAGATATGAGTCTCTTGGTTCAAAAGAGGGTCAAAACAGTTGCAGAAGGAGTTGCAGCTGCCTTTGATATGGAAGTCGAAGTGGAACTCAAGCAAGGTGGTTATCTGCCTGTCGAGAACCATTCAGCCTTGGCGCGTGAACTGATGGATTTCTTTGAAGAAAAAGACGGAATCGAGTTGATTGATATCGAGCCTGCTATGACAGGTGAAGACTTTGGTTATCTCCTTTCAAAAGTTGACGGCGTTATGTTTTGGCTAGGTATCGATAGTCCCTACGCCCTTCATCACCCTCAGATGAGTCCCAAGGAAGAAGCCTTAGCCATTGGGGTAGATGCGGTTTCTAGTTTCCTGAAAAAGAAGGCAGCAGAGTAGAGGAATTGTCTATGAAAGCAGAATTACGCAAGCAAGTCTTGCAAGAAATGAAGGCTTTATCTCTAGAGCAAAAACAGTTTATAGACCAAGTTTTAACCGAGCGACTTTTACAACACCCCTTCTACCAAGAAGCCAAGGTCATTGCAACCTACCTTTCTTTTTCGCACGAATTTCAAACGCAGGGATTGATTGAGCAGGCGCTGAAGGACGGCAAGAAGGTTTTGATACCTAAAACCTATCCCAAGGGGCGCATGGACTTTGTAGTCTATGATCCGCAGCAGTTGGTAAAGACTTCCTTTGGCTTACAGGAGCCACAAGGGAACTTAGAAGTTGTGGAGGCCTCTCGGATTGATTTGATTCATGTTCCTGGCTTGGCTTTTACGACCAAGGGCTATCGGATTGGCTACGGTGGAGGTTACTATGATCGCTATCTGGAACATTTTTCTGGTCATACTTTGAGTACGATATATCCTTGTCAAGTTCAGGACTTTATGCCTGAAAACCATGATATTCCTGTTCAGGAGGTATTAATTGATGAAGGAAATCTTTGATAGACGTTACCCTGTGACGAGTTTCTTCCTCTTAGTGACGGCCTTGGTATTTCTACTAATGTTGGTGACTACAGGAGGAAACTTTGACAGGGCGGATACCTTATTTCGATTTGGAGCCATGTATGGGCCGGCTATTCGCCTCTTTCCTGAGCAGGCTTGGCGTCTCTTTTCTGCCATTTTTGTTCATATTGGTTGGGAACATTTCATTGTCAATATGCTTTCGCTCTATTATCTTGGTAGGCAAGTAGAGGAAATTTTTGGATCCAAGAAGTTTTGCTTTCTCTATCTTTTATCTGGAATGATGGGCAATCTCTTTGTTTTTGTATTTAGTCCTAAATCCTTAGCAGCAGGAGCCTCTACTTCTCTCTATGGGCTATTTGCTGCGATTATTGTTCTTCGCTATGCAACTCGCAATCCTTATATCCAGCAGTTGGGCCAATCTTATCTGACTCTTTTTGTTGTTAACATTATTGGAAGTGTTCTGATTCCAGGAATCAGCCTAGCAGGCCATATCGGGGGAGCAGTTGGTGGAGCATTTCTAGCAGTTATCTTTCCAGTTCGAGGAGAAAGACGGATGTATAGCGCTAGTCAGAGACTGGTAGCGTTAGTGTTGTTCGTAGGACTCTCGGTTTTGCTTTTCTACAAGGGAATGGTAATGTGACGACTAATATGTAAACTTGAATAAGAAAAAAGCTACTTAAAAAAATGAGTAGCTTTTAATGTGGGTTGGGACCATTCGAAACAACACAGCAAGTTAAAATAAGGCTTTGTATGTAGATGATTTGAGAAAGTGAGCGCCCATTCTATCGCGAAGAAGTCATTTGTAAATAAGTTTTTTTGCAGAAAATTGAGAATGGTGTGCTTTTTTATTTCTTTTGTATCGTAAGTTTCTAGAATATAGTGTTGTATCAGTCTTATTATATATTTTAAAAATAGAAAATGTTATAATATTAGAAATTGATTGAAGAATTATTAGAATAAAAGAGGTATAAAGTTGGAAAATTGTGTTTACATTATTTCAGGCCCCCCAGGCGTTGGGAAAAGTACTGTTAGTAAAGAGTTAGCTTATTCTTTTGATAAAAGTGCAGTTATAGAGGGGGATTTGATTTACTTAATGATTAAAGGTGGCATAGTGGCTCCCTGGGAAGATGAGGGCTATTACATGGATTTGTTTTGGGACAATATCATCAGCTTGACCAATAATTTTATAACTCGAGGCATCTCTGTCGTAATAGAGTATGTCATTTTTGAATACCAACTGAAGAAAATTGCTTCTTTCTTAAAAGAAAAACAAATTGGTCTAAAATATTGTGTCTTAATGGCCGAAGAAAAAACCTTGAAAGATAGGGATGATTCTCGAAAAGAAATTGAAAGAGTGGGCAACTTATCAATACAAGCAAGAAGTGAGTTTCTAGCTAAAAATAAGGAGAAGGAAAAACATTTTCTGTATACAGATGATTTAGACGTCCCCAAAATAGCAAATATCATTAAAACTTCAAATCGATTTTTGATTGAAAATCTGTAATCCATCATTAAGGACCGAAGTTGAGTTGGTAGATTTAGAGACATATCTCATAAATCTTTAAATTGTATGTAAATTTGTAAAATAATTAAGTCTCCAGAGTCAACTTGCTGGAGACTTAATTTATTAACTGGAAACTAATTCTATTCCCCCTCAGCTAATTCTTTTCCCAATTGGATGAGGTAATCTTTCAAGTCATCTTTGACTTGTGGGTGCTTGAGGGCATAGTCAATAGATGTTTTCATAAAGCCAAACTTATCCCCAACGTCGTAACGAGCTCCTGTAAATTCGCGAGCGAAAACACGTTGTGTTTTATTAAGTGTATCAATAGCGTCGGTAAGCTGGATTTCATTTCCAGCACCGGGAGCTTGATTTTCGAGGATATCAAAAATTTCTGGTGTGAGCAGATAGCGTCCGATGATTGCCAAATCACTTGGAGCCTCCTCTGGAGCTGGTTTTTCAACAAAAGTTTCGACACTGTAGAGACCGTTAATCCCTTCACCCTGAGGAGCGATAACTCCATATGCTGAAACTTCTTCATGAGGAACAGGCATAACAGCAATTGTTGATGCGTGGGTTGTCTCGTAATCGTTCATCAATTGCTTTGTCAAAGGAACAGCATGGTCATCTGTGATATCCATTAGGTCGTCACCCAGCATGACAACGAAGGGCTCATTCCCAACAAAAGCTTTTGCTTGTAAGACAGCATCCCCAAGACCACGAGGATGGCTTTGACGGATAAAGTGAAGGCGAATGCCAGTTGTTTCGTCTACCAATTTTAGCAAGTCATGCTTGCCTTTTTCTTTGAGGTTGTACTCAAGCTCAAAGTTTGAGTCAAAGTGGTCCTCAATAGAACGTTTTGATTTACCAGTAACAACCAGAATATCCTCAATACCTGATTTAAGAGCTTCTTCTACGATAAACTGGATAGTTGGTTTGTCCACAATTGGCAACATTTCTTTGGCAAGGGCCTTTGTTGCTGGTAAAAATCGAGTTCCAAGTCCAGCGGCAGGAATGACTGCCTTTCTAACTTTTGATGTCATAAGAATCCTTTCTTTAGAGGGTTAAGACCACTCATTTTCTGCTTTAAATTCATTGTTCATGATGTCATAAATGGCATCTTTAATATTGGTTCCGTGGTAGATAACTTGGTAAATGGCTTGTGTAATGGGCATATAGACTCCAAGTTCTTGCGCTAGTTCATAGGCTGCTCGAGTCGTTGAGATTCCTTCAATCACCATGCCCATATTGGCTTCGATATCAGCTAGAGATTCTCCACGACCAAGAGCATCTCCGGCTCTCCAGTTACGAGAGTGGATGGAGGTTCCCGTTACGATCAGGTCTCCTACACCAGATAAGCCACTATAGGTCAATGGATTGGCTCCGAGTGCTACCCCTAGACGAGTAATTTCTGCCAAACCTCGAGCGATAATGGCTGCCTTGGCATTGTCACCAAATCCCAAACCATGTAAAGCTCCGGCACCTACAGCAATAATATTTTTGAGAGCGCCAGCAGTTTCGACTCCGATAACATCCGTATTGGTATAAAGTCGGAAGTAGTGATTACTAAAGAGCTCTTGAGCGTATTGAGCGGTTTGTAAGTCTTTAGAAGCAGCGGTGATTAAAGTTAGGTCACGCACAATGGTTTCTTCTGCATGACTAGGTCCTGAAACAACGACAATATCACTGCGGAGATGTTCAGGAATTTCTTCTTCAAGGATAGTTGATAATCGTTTATGGCTATCAGGTTCTAATCCCTTTGATGCGTGCATGATGATAGCCCTATGGTCCAAGGTTTTTGCAACTTGTTGGGCAACAAGTCGTGTCACTTTTGTTGGGACAACAAACAAAATCGCATCTACATCTTTCAGTGCCTCTGATAAGTCGGTGTAGGCAATGATATTTTCATCTAGAACGACATCTTTAAAGTAGTGTTTGTTAGTATGATAGGTATTAATTTCATTGATTTGCTCGGGAATGTTTCCCCAAATACGTACCTCGTGTCCATTGTCATTTAAGACTTGTGAAAGGGCAGTTCCCCAAGAACCAGGCCCCAAGACGGCGATGGTTTGTTTTTTCATATTCCCCTCCTTTATAACCTTCTTTTTACTATTTTACCATAAAAACCTTTATCATGCATTACTGTAGATGAAAGCGCACTAATTTGTATCAAGGAGACTTCTTTGACAAGTTCTCACTTTTTTGCTAGAATAACATCACACAAACAGAATGAGAAGGAGCTGACGGACTGTCGCTCCCTTTTGTCTATTTTTTAAGGAGAAAGTATGCTGATTCAGAAAATAAAAACCTACAAGTGGCAGGCCTTGGCTTCGCTCCTGATGACAGGCTTGATGGTCGCTAGTTCACTTCTGCAACCGCGTTATCTGCAGGAAGTGTTAGACGCCCTCCTTGCTGGGAAATATGAAGCTATTTATAGCATCGGAGCTTGGTTGATTGGTGTGGCCGTGGTTGGTTTGGTTGCTGGTGGGCTCAATGTTGTCCTTGCAGCCTATATTGCCCAAGGAGTTTCATCTGACCTTCGGGAGGATGCCTTCCGTAAAATCCAAACCTTTTCTTATGCCAATATTGAACAATTTAATGCGGGAAATCTAGTCGTTCGCATGACAAATGATATCAACCAGATTCAGAACGTCGTCATGATGACCTTCCAAATTCTTTTCAGACTTCCCCTCTTGTTCATCGGTTCGTTTATCCTGGCGGTTCAAACCTTACCCTCTCTGTGGTGGGTGATTGTTCTAATGGTAATCTTAATTTTTGGCTTGACTGCCGTCATGATGGGAATGATGGGTCCTCGTTTTGCCAAGTTTCAAACACTTCTTGAGCGCATCAATGCCATTGCCAAGGAAAATCTACGCGGTGTTCGTGTGGTCAAGTCCTTTGTCCAAGAAAAAGAGCAGTTTGCTAAGTTTACGGAGGTTTCAGACGAGCTTCTCGGTCAAAATCTTTACATTGGTTACGCCTTTTCAGTAGTGGAACCTGTCATGATGTTGATCGGTTATGGGGCGGTCTTCCTCTCTATTTGGCTAGTTGCAGGGATGGTTCAATCGGATTCGTCGGTTGTTGGCTCCATTGCTTCCTTTGTCAATTACCTAAGCCAGATTATCTTTACTATTATTATGGTTGGATTTTTGGGAAATTCTGTCAGTCGTGCTATGATTTCCATGCGTCGTATTCGAGAAATTCTAGACGCAGAGCCAGCCATGACCTTCAAGGATGTCCCAGACGAAGAGTTGGTCGGAAGTCTTAGCTTTGAAAATGTGACCTTTACCTATCCAATGGATAAGGAACCGATGTTGAAAGATGTGAGCTTTACTGTCGAACCTGGTCAAATGGTTGGTATCGTTGGAGCGACTGGTGCAGGAAAATCAACCTTGGCTCAATTGATTCCACGTCTCTTTGACCCACAGAAAGGGGCCATCAAAATCGGAGGCAAGGATATTCGAGAAGTGAGTGAAGGAACCCTGCGTAAAACAGTTTCTATCGTTCTTCAGCGTGCCATTCTCTTTAGTGGAACGATTGCAGATAACTTGAGACAGGGTAAGGGAGATGCCACCCTATTTGAAATGGAGCGTGCAGCCAATATTGCCCAAGCCAGTGAATTCATTCATCGTATGGAGAAAACCTTTGAAAGTCCAGTTGAGGAACGGGGAACCAACTTCTCAGGTGGGCAAAAACAAAGGATGTCGATTGCGCGTGGGATTGTCAGCAATCCGCGTATTCTGATTTTTGACGATTCGACCTCAGCCTTGGATGCCAAGTCAGAGCGCCTGGTTCAGGAAGCCTTGAATAAGGATTTGAAGGGAACAACAACTATTATCATCGCTCAAAAGATTAGCTCGGTAGTTCATGCAGACAAGATTTTGGTTCTAGATCAAGGACGATTGATTGGTCAAGGCACGCATGCAGACTTGGTTGCTAACAATGCTGTTTACCGTGAAATCTATGAAACACAGAAAGGAAAGGAGGAGTAAAATGAAGACAGTTCAATTTTTTTGGAATTATTTTAAAGTCTATAAGCTATCATTTGTAGTTGTCGTCCTGATGATTGTTCTGGCAACTCTTGCTCAAGCTCTCTTCCCGGTCTTTTCTGGACAAGCGGTGACAGAGCTAGCCAATTTAGTTCAAGCTTATCAAAATGGCAATCCAGAACTTGTATGGCAAAGTTTATCAGGAATCATGGTCAATCTTGGTCTGCTGGTTTTGGTTCTATTTATCTCTAGTGTGATATACATGTGTCTCATGACGCGCGTGATTGCAGAGTCGACCAACGAGATGCGCAAAGGTCTCTTTGGTAAGCTTGCTCGTTTGACGGTTTCTTTCTTTGACCGCCGACAAGATGGCGATATTCTGTCTCGTTTTACTAGTGATTTGGATAATATCCTCCAAGCCTTTAATGAAAGCTTGATTCAGGTCATGAGCAATATTGTTTTATACATTGGTCTGATTCTCGTCATGTTTTCGAGAAATGTGACGCTGGCCCTCATCACCATTGCCAGCACACCAGTGGCCTTCCTTATGCTGATTTTTATTGTAAAAATGGCACGCAAATACACCAATCTCCAGCAGAAAGAGGTAGGGAAGCTAAACGCCTATATGGATGAGAGCATCTCAGGCCAAAAAGCTGTCATTGTCCAAGGAATTCAAGAGGATATGATGGCAGGATTTCTTGAGCAAAATGAGCGCGTGCGCAAGGCGACCTTCAAAGGAAGAATGTTCTCAGGAATTCTTTTCCCTGTCATGAATGGGATGAGTTTGGTTAACACAGCCATCGTCATCTTTGCGGGTTCAGCTGTACTTTTGAATGATAAGTCTATTGAAACAAGTACAGCCCTCGGTTTGATTGTTATGTTTGCCCAATTTTCACAGCAGTACTACCAGCCTATTATTCAAGTTGCGGCAAGTTGGGGAAGTCTCCAGTTAGCCTTTACAGGTGCTGAACGGATTCAGGAAATGTTTGATGCAGAGGAAGAAATTCGTCCTGAAAAAGCTCCGACCTTTACTAAGTTGCAAGAAGGTGTTGAAATCAGTCATATTGATTTTTCATACTTGCCTGATAAACCTATCTTGAAAGATGTTAGCATTTCTGCACCTAAAGGCCAGATGACTGCAGTTGTTGGTCCGACGGGTTCAGGAAAAACTACTATTATGAACCTCATCAATCGCTTTTATGATGTTGATGCTGGTGGGATCTATTTTGATGGCAGAGACATTCGTGACTATGACTTGGATAGTCTCAGAAGCAAGGTGGGAATTGTCTTGCAGGATTCGGTCTTATTTAGCGGAACGATTCGAGACAATATCCGTTTTGGTGTGCCAGATGCCAGTCAAGAAATGGTTGAGGCAGCAGCCAAGGCAACCCATATTCACGACTATATCGAAAGCTTGCCTGATAAGTACGATACCCTTATCGATGATGATCAAAGCATTTTCTCAACAGGACAGAAGCAATTGATTTCTATCGCTCGAACCCTGATGACAGATCCAGAAGTTCTCATTCTCGATGAAGCCACTTCAAACGTAGATACGGTGACAGAAAGCAAGATTCAGCATGCCATGGAGGCGGTTGTAGCAGGCAGAACTAGTTTCGTCATTGCTCATCGCTTGAAAACCATTCTCAATGCTGATCAGATTATTGTTCTCAAAGATGGAGAAGTCATTGAACGTGGTAATCACCATGAACTCTTGAAGTTAGGTGGATTTTACTCAGAACTCTATCACAATCAATTTGTTTTCGAATAAGAAAGAAGTTGTCCTATGTGGGCAGCTTTTTCTTGTTCATAAAAAATATTTATCACGGACTTTAAAAAAACATATTAGACGAAAATCATTTTGAGTGATATGATAGGACTATCGTTAACATTCGAAAGGAGAGGCATCATGGCTAGAACGGTTGTAGGAGTTGCTGCAAATCTATGTCCTGTAGACGCAGAGGGCAAAAACATTCATTCATCTGTATCTTGTAGATTTGCAGAGAGCATTCGTCAAGTCGGCGGTCTCCCTTTAGTCATTCCTGTTGGTGATGAGTCAGTGGTGCGCGATTATGTGGAAATGATTGATAAACTCATCTTGACAGGTGGCCAAAATGTCCATCCTCAGTTTTATGGAGAGAAAAAGACCATCGAGAGCGATGATTACAATCTAGTCCGTGACGAGTTTGAACTGGCTCTATTGAAAGAAGCGCTCCGTCAGAATAAACCAATTATGGCAATCTGTCGTGGTGTTCAACTTGTCAATGTTGCCTTTGGTGGAACTCTCAATCAAGAAATCGAAGGTCACTGGCAAGGACTGCCTTTCGGAACATCGCACTCTATTAAGACGGTAGAAGGAAGTGTGGTGGCCAAGCTATTTGGAAAAGAAAGTCAGGTCAACTCGGTCCATCGTCAAAGTATTAAAGATTTAGCACCTAATTTTCGTGTAACTGCTATTGATCCAAGAGACCAGACCATTGAAGCGATTGAGTCTATCGACGAACATCGCATTATCGGTTTGCAGTGGCATCCAGAGTTTCTGGTTAATGAAGAAGATGGTAATTTAGAATTATTTGAGTATTTATTGAATGAATTGTAACGACTGGGGTATCTGGTCGTTCTTTATTTTATTTTTTCAAAATTTTTTGAATGTGGATTTTACGCAAACGTTTGAATTCTGATAAAAATTGGAGAAATTCGACAAAAAAACTTGAAAAAAACGAAGGCAAGCGTTATGATAGAAAAGAAGAAATATTGGAGGAATAACATGTCACATATTAAATTTGATTATTCAAAAGTTTTAGACAAATTTGTTGCACCACATGAAGTGGAATACATGCAAGCACAAGTTACAG
>OHAS01002266.1_pt1 | contig 14071 bp, 11 predicted proteins | sample 1577131 | NCBI WGS metagenome assembly OHAS01 (sample SAMEA3541566, study PRJEB24748) | human gut metagenome | biome: human gut; feature: human-associated habitat; material: faeces | place: China | collected 2012 | reverse complement strand
CCCCGTCGTCTCCGCCGGTGCCATCACCATGGTCACCGGAATCCTCGGAGCCGCCCTTGTTGTCATCAGAATCGGAGCCACCCTGGTCCTTGCCGGGGTCCTCCACGGGCTGATCCGTGGGTCCTGTGGGGTCCTGTTTGTCCTCGCCCTGTGTTGGGTCCGTAGGAGGCTCGGTCTGGTCCGGCTTGTCCGGGTCCGTAGGCTGCTCCGCAGGGTTCTGGGGCGGATCGGTATTCTTCATGCCCTCGCTGGGCGCTGTAGGCTGAGTATCCTCTTTTCCGGAGTTCTGTCCGCCGGTACTGCCGGAGCCTTGCAGCGATTCCGCCTGAAGCTGCTCCGGCTGACCGCTGATGGGATTGTCCGGCCTTGTCCGCCCGGAGGCAATCAGGGAAGCACTGATCCCTGCAATCAGCACAATGACCAGCAAAATACTGACGGCGCTATATAGGCCGCTGTGTTTTTTCATACGGGTATCCCCCAAATACTTGTTTTGGATTCTTACCATCGTCTCCTATCACAGGGGACAATGGTAAAGCCCCAAAATACGGCGAATCGCCTCCCCTCCCAAAAGGGAGGGGAAGCTAAGGATCCGCCTTGTTTTACTTGGAATTTGCGATGACCGCAACGGCATCTGCGGAGTTGACGACCTTATCGCTGGTCACATCTGCACGCAGGAATTTCCGTACAGAGACTTTCTCAAAGTCGGTGTACTTGCCGCTGTAGATGTCATAAGTGAGTTGAGCATCGTTGATGTCCACCAGGTTCGTCTCGTTGACATCGTAGCTCTGGGTCACTTCCTCGGCAGTAGCACTGGCCTGCGTGATCTTGGCCGCAGCCGTAGCCTTGTCGAACGTCTCGCCCTTGTTCACGATCACCAGCCAGCTGTACACGTTTTCACCATAAGCGGTGGTCTTGTACATGACATTATCGCCGTAGGCAAAAGCCTTGCCCTCTTCGGGGGTGCCGGTCACGGTTACCAGAAACACGGTCTTGTTATCCATCTGCACATACTCGGAAACAGCTACCTCCATGGTCAGAGTGGATTTCTTCTCGATGGTGATGACCAGATCGCCGCTGACATTGGAGATGGTGTAGGTGTTGTTCTCGCCCTCGGTGACAGTCACATCCTTGCCGCCCATAGTGGCAGTGATGGTGTACTCGAAGTTTGCCTTCTTGTCCACGGTAAAGGTGTAGTCAGTCTTTTCCTGAACGGTGCTCTCGCCTTTAGCATCGCCTGCGCCGGTGCCTTCAAAGGTGACAGTGAAGGTCGCCGGTAGCTTGACCTGCTTGTTGCTGCTAATGACGATGTCGCCGGTCACATCCGCGCCGAGGATGGTGTAGGTGGTGGTGCCGTCGTCATTCGCCTGGGCCGCAAAGCCGGTATAGTCCTTGCCGCCGATGGTCACAGCCATGTTATAGGTGTAGCCATCCTCAGGAGTCAGCTTGAAGGTGTAGTCCTTCATGTAGGTAGCAGTTGCAGCACCGGTGGTATTGTCGCCCAGGGTGACATTAAAGCTCTTGGGGGTCTTGGTGCTGGTGACAACAACGTTGCCGTTGACGTTGGGGACCGTGTAGGTGCCATCCTCGCCAATGGTGGGGGTGGCTTCCACGCCGCCGACGGTGACAGTCACGGTGTAGTCATAGTTGGGGTCCTTGGGAACGAAGGTCAGATTGCCGCCTGCCTCGATCACGGAGCCGTCCGCATCGGTACGCTTAAAGTCATCCGGCAGGTCCACGGTGTAGCCGCTGACGGTGATGGTGGTCGTATTGTTCAGCACGATGGCATCCGGTGCGTCAAACTCGATGGCATTGGTATTGGTATCTACACACGCACTCATAACCTTGACCTCACCGGAGCCTTGGCCTACGGCGATAAAGCGCAGGGTCAGGGCCTGACCCAGCTCAGCGGCCTTGCCGTAGCGCTGTACACGAACGGTGCTGGACAGGGGATATACCCGGTAGCCTTCGGTATTGGTTTTCTCCATATCCAGCTTCAGGACAGTATTATCGTAGGAGAATTTCATATCGAAGGCGTTATAGGTGGTCTCTCCGGCCGTGTTGCCGATGGTCACAGGAATCTCCACAATCTGACCGGAGGCTACCGTCTTGTTTTCACCAAGGGAAACGGTGTAGCCCTTATCTTCCGGAGTTTCAACGGGGATGGTCAACTCACTGCCGGCCACATTGTGAGGGACTTGAACCTGAGATGCACCGTCATCACTGTATGTCAGAAGGTTATCGACTTTCATCGTAAATTTTGCATTGGAAGTATCTGCACCCTCTTTTGCGGTGAAGGTAAAAGATGCCCAATCACCTGCTGCAAAACTGGTATGAGAAGGATCATCCTTATCAAAGGCCGTTTGCAAATAGAAGAATTTTACTGCGCCCTGATTATTGGCGGGATCAATATTCGTAAAGCCGAGACGGGCAGGTCTACTTCCAAGATTTTTCCGTCCGGTGAGCGTGTAGGCATTTGTGTCAAAACTAATGGAAATGCCAACGGCGTCCGCAACAAGTTCCTTATCCAGACTCACAGTCAGCGTCACGGTCTCACCGGGGGCGACAGAGGTCTTATCTGCGCTCATAGTGATGGTCGGTTTGTCTGCTGCAAAGACGGCAGGTACCAGGCTCAGCACCATCGCCAATGTCAGCAGAATAGAAAGGATTTTTTTCATGTGTTTTCAATTCCTCCTATCAAGATTTTTTCTCAGCAGGGAATTCCGTAATATTTCCCAGGTAGAACTGGCAGATCATCAAGGCATCCGAAACATCTACTGCACCGTCTCCGTTCACATCGGCAGCTGCATTCTGCGCATCCGTCGGCGCTACATTGCCCAGATAAATCTGGCAGATCAGCAGTGCATCCGAAACATCAATGGTATTGTCTCCGTTCACATCTCCATACGTCACATCCGGCTTCGTGTCTGCTTTTGCATACTCAAAGGTGAACAGGGCCACCGGTCGGAAATTGTTGGTGCTGCTGGATTCCAGCGTGACCGCCATCGCTGTTCCGTCCGCATTGCGGATATAACGGGTGACGGGAGTGGTAACGGTCTGGGTGCCGTCACTGTTGGCCTTGTAGCTGTTTTCCAAGGTAACGGAGCGAATGGTTGCCGAGGACACCACATCCACGGCAAGGTCCGTCTCATAGCCGTATGCAGTGGCGTCTGCGTGGTAAATATCCACGCCCTCGTTGTAGGTAATGTCAACGGTCTCCGTTCCCTGCGGGACGATCACATGGTACTTGGGGATCTCTTCGTAGACATTTTTGAACTGCTCATTGTCCTCACTGCCCAGGGAGACGATGCCCTCATAGGAAATGTTCTTCGCATCCAGCGTTTCTCCGTTGACGGAGATGGACTGGAAGGGCCGCTCCAGCTCTGCGGTCTTGGACACGTTCAGAATTGCCGTGGCCGGTGCGATCTTGGCATAGTTCTTACCGCCGGAATCATCCGTGGCGATCTTTCGGTTGGGGTCCATACCCACAATGTAGTAGGTACCTTCCTCCGTGGGAGCGGTGACTGTGAAGGTAGACTTGCCGTCATCCGCTGCTTTGACCTGATCTCCGACCTGCTCCCATTTGGAGTTATAGATGAATACATCCAGATTCGTGAAGTCATAGAAGTCGCTTCCCTCAAAGGTCGTGCCGTAAGCTCTGGAGGTGACCGTCAGATCCGTGCCGGGGCGGGCGGTGTACTCGTCCTTGTCGAAGCAGGTAAATGCGCCGCCGCTGGACCAGAAGCTCCAGTTGCTGTACATGGCCACATCCCAGGTATCTCCGTTGGACAGCAGGATGTAGTCCGAAGTGGAACCCCAGCCAGGACTCATGTAGGGATAGCAGTGATTCCGGTAGTACATCAGGTTCTCATCATGGCCCCAAAAATTTGCCATGTAGAGGCTGGTGGGAGAGCCGGTGATCTTCAGCGCAGCCAGCGTGTCTGCCGTATAGGCAGGCTCCTCGTCCATGTAAAGAACATCGTCTCTGAGAATGAAGCCCTCCAGGTCGCTGCGGGTATATTTTCCTTTCCCGCATTCATCTTCCGGCAGGCCGATGAAGTAGCGCTCCAGCAGGTAGAGGTACAGGTGCAGGCCGGTGGGCCGCTCCACGATGTTCTCATCCACATACTCGCCTTCACCGTTTGCCGTATGGAAGCGGTAGAACTCGGGCATGTCGTACCGGCTCAGGTCGAAGTAGGGGACCGTGATAGCCTTGTGGCAGAGAATCGTTCCGTCCTTGCCTCTGATGGGCACACCGTCGCTGGAGATGGTCACATACACCGTGACCTTATCCGCCGGAGTCTCATCGTAGTTGTACTGAGCGTCCAGACCGTGGGGGGCTTCCTTGACCGTAATGGTAAAGGTCACGGTGACGGTTTTACCGTCCGAGCAGGTCGCCTTGACCCTCGGCTCATAGGTGCCGGGGTCTTTTTCCGAAACAAACAAGCTGGTTCCGGAGATTTTTGTTTGGATGCCGAATTGCGCTGCATTGGTCAGCGTGTAGGTCAGCGAGTGGCCGTCCGTATCTTCAAAGACGTCCCCCAGCTTGATCTCCAGCAGGCTGCCTGCCACCACCTCACCGGTGGTGACGGCATCCGCCTTTACGCTCACGCAGGAATCCGCAGCCAGCGCCGGGATGATGCCCAGCGTGCCTGCCGACAGGAGCAGCGTCACTGCCAGCAGGATGGATAATATGCGTTTCTTCATTGCTTTTACCTCGTGATGTGTACTTACATCCAACGTGCATACAGCGTCATGCTGCTGCGTACAGGGTCTTTCAGCGTGTCCCAGGGCTTGGTCAGGGCAGCATCCGCATACCAGCCGCCGAACACGGCACCGGGCTTCGTGGGCGTCATGACTTCGCCAATCACGCTGCCACGCTTCACGGAAATGGCTTCCAGCTCCGTGCCGCCGCTGGTCTCAAAGCGGACCTTCTTCTTGCCCAGCAGGAGCAGCAGGATGAGCAGCAGGGCCAGCAGGCCCACGCCGCCGACGATCCACCAGATGGTCCCTCCGGCGGCACCCTCGGTCCAGTTGGCGTAGAGGGTCATGTTGCCCTTGACCACGTCCTTGTGGAAGTCCCACTTCTGGGTGCGGTCCAGATCGCTGTACCAGCCCTCCAGATGGTAGCCCTCCCGGACGGGGTCATCGGGCTTTTTCACCTTCTCGCCGTAGCGGACGGTCTGGGAGGGGACCTCCGTGCCGCCGTTGCTCTCAAAGGTGACGGTGCAGTCCGTGGTGACGATGACGGACACGGAATTGTCCTGCACCGCATACCCGGCCATGCCGTCCTGGGTGGATACCAGCGTGTTGGTGGGGATCAGCTGCGATACGCCCGCCGTGCCGATGACCTTCATCTGGAAGCTGCCCACCAGAACCTCCGGCTCCCAAGGCTCGCCGCCCTGGAAGGACACGAAGTTCAGGTAGAACGCCCGCCCGCCGGTGCGGCGGCCCAGGTCGTTCCAGCGGACGCCGGATGCGGTCATGACGCTGCCCTCCACCAGCTGGAGGAATGTATCGTCGTACTCGATCTCGGTCTGCATACCGTACATATCGGCGCTTTCGGCGCTGTCGGTGCGTTTCAGGACCAGCGACACGGTGATGACCTCACCGGTGGTGGCCTTGACCTCCGTCTGACCCTTTTCTGCGGTCAAAACAAAGTTGTAGCTGCGGCTCTGGTCTACCGTGCCGTCTGTCTCTGCCGCAAGGGCGGCGGAAGGCAGCAGGCACAGCAGCAGACACAGAGCTGCCAGCAGAGGTATGATGCGTTTTCTCATGGTGTTCTCCTTGTCCCTTCGGCCGGTTCAGCAGGCCGGTCATTTTCCCGGCCCGGCCGGTACGAGGCTCCGAAAAGGGGAAAGCCTCCCCTCCCCATAGAAGGGGAGGCAGTGTTTGGATCAATAACCGAGCTTATCGGCCAGCTTCACCGCATCTGCGGAATTCAGCTGACGGTCCAGCGTCTGATCTGCCAGAAGGAATTTCTTCACGCTTACCTGTTCAAAGTTCTCGTACAGGCTGTTGTACATATCGTAGACCAGCTGCACGTCGTTGATGTCCAGCTGACCGCCCTTCGAGCCGTTGACGTTGGAGTCTATGCCAAAGTAAACCAGAGAAAGGCTCTTATTTTGTTCCTCAGTGGAATCGACCAGCTTCAGATGCTTCAGGGCCTCTTCTTTGGTGAACTCCTCACCCTTATCCACGATGACCAGCCAGCTGCTGGCACCCTTCGTCCCGTTGGGGGCCGTGTAATAAGAGGTGTCGTACATCAGGTTATCGTCATAGGTGTAGGCGATGTAGGTGGTGTTGGTGCTGCCGAGGTTCGTGTGGGACAGCTCGCCCCATACCGTCACCATGTACATGGTCTTGTTGTCCAGTTCCAGATACTTGACCACATCCACGGCGTCGGGGTCCAGCGCCTTCGCCATTTTATGGATCGTAATGTGCATATCCGCATTGGGCATATTCACGATGGTGTAGGTGCCGTCGCCGTTGTCCTTCGGGGTGGGGCGGACGGTGTGGTTGCTGCTGTCCGTGTACCATACCACGAGCTCATAGTCGTAGTACTGCTCATTCTTATCCAGCTTGAAGGTGTAGTTCTCTCCGGCGTAGAAGGTCAGGGCATTGTCGGCACTGAAAGCCTCGGAGCCGCTGCCGGCCACAATGATGTCCTTCTTGGCGGTGTTCTCCACCTTCTCCACGGTAACGGTGATCTCGCCGTTCTCGTCGCCCACCAGATAGTTACCCAGCAGCTTATAGGCATAGTCGCCGTTCTCCAGCCGCTCCACGTCGAACTTGTTGTCCGAAGGTGCAAACTTCACGGTGGTCTTGTAGCCGGTTCCGGGGAACTTCACGGTGAAATCATAGTCGTTGGGGTACTGGACGGTGGCCGTGGTCGGCGTTACCAGCCCGGCATCCACACCGGAGCCGACAAATTTCAGGGTGTAGGTCCGGCCGACCTTGCTCACCACCGTCACCTGCACATTGTCCGTGACATTTTCGATGGTGTAGCTGCCGCCCTTCACGGTTACTTCCTGGGTCTGCCCGTTGGTGGTGATGCGCAGGGTGTACTCATAATTGGGATTCACAGCCTTGAAGGTGAAGTCTGCGCCGTCCTCCACCAGCGTGGAGCCGTCTGCCGCAGCGCTGACGAAGCCGTCCGGCAGGGACACGTTCCACAGCGCCTTCACGGTGGTGTCGGCGTCGGTGATGGTGGCAGCCGGGGCGTCAAAGTTGATGGAGTTGGCATCCAGGTCAAATTTGGCGGCGGTCAGCGTCACGGTGCTGGAGGTTGCCTTTTTGGCGGTGAATTCCAGAGCCAGAGCCTCGCCCAAAGCCACAGTGTTACCATAGCGGCGGACCCGAACGGTGCCGTTGCTGTCCTCCACCGTCAGGTTGGCGGCGGAGTCAGAGGTGGTGTTCAGGGTCAGGGCTGCCGGGTCATAGGTAAAGGTCATATCATAGGCGTTAAAGCCGGTGATGCCCTTCTCGGAGGAGGCGACGGTCACAGGGATACGCACCTTCTGGCCGCCAATGGCCTGCTGGTCGGCACCCATAGAAACAGAGTAACCAGTAGCTGTGGGCTTAATTTGCGACGTACCAGCTACCGTTAGGCTGTAAGAGTTTTCTTCAGAATACTCATTATAATCAGTATCATATGCAACGTAATTCAACTTAAAATTAAGAGCTTCTCCGGCTGTATCATCCGCAGTCTTAAAAGTTAATTTGATGGTATAACCAACGGGAAGCGTCTGATATATTGCTGCGGCGTCGTCGTCATATGCCGCAAATTCAACATAGCTGAGATATTCACCCGATTGTACTTCGGTCTTATCATAGTCCAGTGTTGCTCCACTAAATGCTACATCGGTGCAGGTCAGATAATCTTTATTATATGAGAAATCCAACACAACCATGGAAACGCCTGATATTTGCTTTTTCAGGGATATTGTGGCTGTAACTTCTCCGCCTGCCGTAGGCGCTTGATTGTCAAAAGATACGTCGAAATAATCATCGCTTCCTGCTGCAAAGACAACAGGCATTGCAGCACTGCCGTAAGGAAATCCGAGATTGCCTGAGAAGCCAGAACGCCATAATACCCTGCCACCTTAAGAGCGATCATCAGTACAACCGCAAAGACCACTCCCTGTCTGCTCACTGATAACAGAAAAGCTCCCATAGCCTGTCCTGCAGACTGAAACGTACAGGTGCTGATCAGCACGATTCCCATACACAACATTCCCGCCAGCTGCAGCCGAAGCATCAGCGCGCCATTTTCCACAACGGAAGGATCGCTCATAAGGATGTACAGGTACAGAAGATCGCACATTCTTTCTCATTCATACGAAAATCCACCTTACAATTCGTAAGCGGCAATATATGACACATAGGAATCAGATCTGAGGTCCGCTTCGCCCCTGCAATACCCGCCGTTGCCGCAACAGCCAAAACGTCGCCTTTACCGACTGTCCCTGCTTTCACAGCCTGAAAAACATCCCGGTTTACAAGAATCTTCCCTTCTGCCACAGCCTCTCGTGCCGTCTCTTTTTTGTCGGTCACATCGACCATGACCGCTTTTCCGTTTTCGTCAAAATGTGTTAATCCCATATAGAGTCCTTTCCGTTCTCTTACATTTTTCCAAATCATTTTTTAATAGTTGGAAATAGCAAATCTTTCTATTGTTTCTTCTTGATAAAAAGGCGATTTTTTCTTATAATAAATTGTAAGATATAATTGCAGGTGAGAGTCCTGCCATGTATGTGAGAAAGGAAGAGCCTGAGGGCTCAGACAAGATTATGACTTCAGTTGTTGTTGTAGGTACCCAGTGGGGTGATGAAGGTAAAGGGAAGATTACAGACTTCCTTTCAGCGAATGCAGAAGTGATTGCACGTTACCAGGGTGGTGATAATGCAGGGCACACGATTGTGATTGACGGTAAGAAATTTAAGTTGCACTTGATTCCATCTGGGATTTTCTTCCCTGAAAAAATCTCTGTTATTGGGAATGGTATGGTTGTAAATCCTAAATCTCTTGTAAAAGAGTTGAGCTATCTTCATGAGGAAGGTGTGACAACTGATAACTTGCGTATTTCTGATCGCGCGCATGTTATTTTGCCTTATCATATCGAGTTAGACCGTTTGCAAGAAGAAGCTAAGGGTGACAATAAGATTGGTACTACAATTAAGGGGATTGGTCCAGCTTATATGGACAAGGCTGCTCGTGTGGGAATTCGTATTGCCGATCTTTTGGATAAAGATATTTTCCGTGAGCGTTTAGAACGTAACCTTGCTGAAAAGAATCGTCTTTTTGAAAAATTGTATGACAGTAAAGCGATTGCTTTCGATGATATTTTTGAAGAGTATTACGAATATGGTCAACAAATCAAGAAATATGTGACAGACACATCTGTCATTTTGAATGATGCGCTTGATAATGGTAAGCGTGTGCTTTTTGAAGGTGCACAAGGTGTTATGCTAGATATCGACCAAGGTACGTATCCATTTGTTACGTCATCAAACCCTGTAGCTGGTGGTGTGACAATTGGTTCTGGTGTTGGTCCAAGTAAGATTGACAAGGTTGTAGGTGTATGTAAAGCCTATACGAGTCGTGTAGGAGACGGTCCTTTCCCAACTGAGTTGTTTGATGAAGTGGGAGAACGTATCCGTGAAGTGGGTCATGAATATGGTACAACAACTGGTCGTCCACGTCGTGTGGGTTGGTTTGACTCAGTTGTGATGCGTCATAGCCGCCGTGTTTCTGGTATCACTAATCTTTCATTGAACTCTATCGATGTTTTGAGTGGTTTGGATACAGTGAAAATCTGTGTGGCCTATGATCTTGATGGTCAACGTATTGACTACTATCCAGCTAGTCTTGAGCAATTGAAGCGTTGCAAGCCTATCTATGAAGAGTTGCCAGGTTGGTCAGAAGATATTACCGGAGTTCGTAATTTGGAAGATCTTCCTGAGAATGCGCGTAACTATGTTCGTCGTGTGAGTGAATTGGTTGGCGTTCGTATTTCTACTTTCTCAGTGGGTCCTGGTCGTGAACAAACAAATATTTTAGAAAGTGTTTGGTCATAGGAGATTTTTTAAGATTTGTTTAAGATAGGTCGGGTATACTATAGACAGTTACAAGAAGACCTCCTAACTTGTTGTAACAAATATCCTAAACTTTTCTTTTTCATAATAATCTCCCTATAAAGTCACCGCATTCGGTGGCTTTTTTTGTCTCGGGAATCATGATATAATAATAAAATCGATAAGTAGGAAAAGGGAAATTGATGAATTATACAGTTGAAGAAAAAGAAGTCTTTATGAGAGAGGCATTGAAAGAGGCTGAGATTGCTCTTGAACACGATGAAATTCCAATTGGTTGTGTGATTGTCAAGGACGGAGAAATCATTGGCCGTGGGCATAATGCGCGTGAGGAGTTGCAACGAGCGGTTATGCATGCGGAAATTATGGCTATAGAGAATGCGAACCTAAGTGAGGAGAGCTGGCGCTTGCTGGATTGCACGCTTTTTGTGACCATTGAGCCTTGTGTCATGTGTAGTGGGGCGATCGGACTCGCCCGTATTCCAAACGTGGTCTATGGGGCTAAAAATCAGAAATTTGGCGCTGCTGGGAGTTTGTACGATATTTTGACAGATGAGCGTCTCAACCATCGTGTGGAGGTTGAAACGGGAATTTTGGAAGATGAATGCGCAGCTATTATGCAGGACTTTTTTAGAAATAGACGGAAAAAATAATTTTGCTTTTAAAATGAATAGGAATGTGATATAATAAATGATGGAGCAACAGTTCTGCGTGAAGCGGGTCAGGGGAGGAATCCAGCAGCCCTAAGCGATTTGAATTGTGTGCTCTTTTTTTCGTGCTTTTTCCGAATAAATAAGATAGAATAATCTAGAATAAATGATAATAGAAAAGAGAAGATGATGAAAATTCGTGGTTTTGAATTGGTTTCGAGTTTTATAGATGAAAATTTATTGCCCAAGCGTGAGACAGCGCATGCGGCTGGTTACGACTTAAAGGTTGCTGTGCGCACAGTTATCGCTCCAGGAGAGATTGTCTTGGTTCCGACAGGGGTTAAGGCTTATATGCAGCCGACTGAGGTACTCTACCTCTATGATCGTTCTTCAAATCCTCGTAAGAAGGGATTGGTTTTAATTAATTCAGTTGGGGTTATTGATGGGGATTATTATGGAAATCCTGGGAATGAAGGGCATATTTTTGCACAGATGAAGAATATAACAGACCAAGAGGTTGTTCTTGAAGTAGGAGAACGTGTTGTCCAGGCTGTCTTTGCTCCTTTCTTAATCGCAGATGGAGATGCGGCTGATGGCGTTCGGACTGGTGGATTTGGATCGACTGGGCACTAGAATGAAGATTATCTTTGTACGTCACGGGGAGCCAGATTATCGTGAGTTAGAGGAGCGTTCTTATACGGGATTTGGGATAGATTTGGCACCCTTGTCTGAGAAGGGATGGCAGCAAGCCCAAGACCTGAGCAAGAATCCGTTACTCTCTTCAGCTGAAATAATCATATCTTCTGCAGTCACAAGAGCTTTAGAAACGTCTTCTTATGTGGTTCGTACTACGAGACTTCCTTTAAGAGTAGAGCCTTTATTACATGAATGGCAGGTCTATGAAACAGGAATAGAAAACTATGAAACAGCTAGAAGCCTGTTTTTAGAAAACAAGGGGGAGTTGCTTCCTAATAGTCCTATTCAATATGAGACGGCTACGGAGATGAAGTCTCGTTTTTTAGAATGTATGGCTAAGTATCGAGATTATCAGATTGTGATAGTGGTAACTCACAATATGCTTATGCGCCAGTTTGTGACAAATGAGAAGATTGATTTTTGCCAAGTGATTGAGTATGAGTTAGAGATATAGAAAGAGGTTTATCATCGCAAAGAAAAAAGCGACATTTGTATGTCAAAATTGTGGGTATAATTCCCCTAAATATCTGGGACGTTGCCCCAACTGTGGGTCTTGGTCTTCTTTTGTAGAAGAGGTTGAGGTTGCCGAGGTAAAGAATGCGCGTGTGTCCTTGACAGGTGAGAAAACCAAGCCCATGAAACTGGCTGAGGTGACTTCCATCAATGTCAATCGAACCAAGACGGATATGGAGGAATTCAACCGTGTGCTTGGAGGCGGAGTGGTACCGGGGAGTCTCGTTCTTATCGGTGGGGATCCAGGAATCGGGAAATCAACCCTTCTCCTACAAGTTTCAACGCAGCTGTCACAAGTGGGTACGGTTCTCTATGTCAGTGGGGAGGAGTCTGCCCAGCAGATTAAGTTACGGGCAGAGCGCTTGGGAGATATTGATAGTGAGTTTTATCTCTATGCAGAGACCAATATGCAGAGCGTTCGCGCAGAAGTAGAAAGAATTCAGCCAGACTTCCTCATTGTTGACTCCATCCAGACGATTATGTCTCCTGAGATTTCAGGGGTGCAAGGGTCTGTGTCTCAGGTGCGTGAGGTGACCGCTGAGCTTATGCAGCTGGCTAAGACCAATAACATTGCCATCTTTATCGTAGGGCATGTGACCAAGGAAGGGACCTTGGCTGGTCCGCGTATGTTGGAGCATATGGTGGATACGGTGCTTTACTTTGAAGGGGAGCGCCACCATACCTTCCGTATTTTGAGGGCAGTCAAAAACCGTTTTGGTTCCACTAATGAGATTGGGATTTTTGAGATGCAGTCGGGTGGATTGGTTGAGGTACTCAATCCGAGTCAAGTTTTCCTAGAGGAGCGTTTGGATGGGGCTACTGGCTCGTCAATCGTTGTGACCATGGAAGGGACCCGTCCGATTTTGGCGGAGGTTCAGGCTTTGGTAACACCAACCATGTTTGGAAATGCTAAACGTACGACGACTGGACTTGATTTCAATCGTGCAAGTCTGATTATGGCTGTTTTGGAAAAACGAGCAGGGCTTCTCTTGCAAAACCAGGATGCCTATCTCAAATCTGCTGGTGGCGTGAAATTGGATGAGCCTGCTATTGACTTAGCCGTTGCAGTGGCTATTGCCTCTAGTTACAAGGACAAGCCTACCAATCCTCAGGAATGTTTTGTGGGTGAACTGGGCTTGACCGGAGAAATTCGGCGCGTGAATCGTATCGAACAACGTATCAATGAAGCGGCAAAACTGGGCTTTACCAAGATTTATGTACCCAAGAATTCCTTGACAGGAATCACTCCACCCAAGGAAATTGAAGTCATTGGTGTGACAACGATTCAAGAAGTTTTGAAAAAGGTCTTTGCATAATTCGTGACAAATCCTCTTAAAAATGATAAGATAGGAGAAATATTTGACTATCAAATTTTCGAGGAGGGAATCGTGTCGTATTTTGAACAGTTTATGCAAGCCAATCAGGCTTATGTTGCCCTACATGGGCAGTTAAATCTGCCACTTAAACCCAAAACCAGAGTAGCTATCGTGACCTGTATGGACTCACGTCTACACGTTGCGCAAGCTCTAGGTTTGGCCCTTGGGGATGCTCATATCTTGCGGAATGCGGGTGGTCGAGTAACTGAGGACATGATTCGTTCACTGGTGATTTCCCAGCAACAAATGGGGACAAGAGAAATCGTGGTGCTTCACCATACAGACTGTGGAGCTCAAACCTTTCAAAATGAAAGTTTTCATGAACATTTGAAACACGAGCTCGGAGTTGATGTGTCTGGTCAAGACTTTTTACCATTTCAGGACGTGGAAGAGAGCGTGAGAGAGGATATGCAATTGCTTCGAGAATCTCCACTGATTCCTGATGATGTGGTTATTTCAGGTGCTGTCTATGATGTGGATACAGGAAGTATGAGAGAAGTATACTAACTTTGTCTCGAAAAAATCTCATCCTAGCATAAAATCGATTGTTAAAATGTAGGATTTTTAGTTTTAATATAGCTAATATAAAATAGCATAAAACAAGGGTATAAATGTTTGCTCTTGTTTTATTTTTGATTGAAAAATAAAGGAAAAAGCGCTACAATGGTAGATGGAAAATGTTGTGCAAAAACAAGTGATACATAAATACCGGAGGAAATCATGTCTTTTTCTGATTTAAAGCTGT
>OHAS01002262.1_pt1 | contig 14094 bp, 10 predicted proteins | sample 1577131 | NCBI WGS metagenome assembly OHAS01 (sample SAMEA3541566, study PRJEB24748) | human gut metagenome | biome: human gut; feature: human-associated habitat; material: faeces | place: China | collected 2012 | reverse complement strand
TGCGGAAATGAGGATAAAAATGGAAAAAGATATGGAACAGGTAATGAAAAAAGCAGAGGTGCTGATCGAGGCGCTTCCTTACATACAGAAATTCAACCGTAAGATCATCGTGGTAAAATACGGCGGCAGCGCCATGAGCAATGAGGAACTGCAGAAAAACGTCATCAAGGACGTAACGCTGTTGAAACTGGTAGGTTTCAAGCCCATCATCGTTCACGGCGGCGGTAAGGAGATCAGCCGCTGGGTCGGCAAGGTCGGAAAAGAGGCAAAGTTCGTCAACGGTCTGCGTGTCACCGATGAGGAGACCATGGAGATCGCGGAAATGGTACTGAACAAGGTAAATAAGAGCCTTGTGACCATGGTGGAAGAGCTGGGCGTGAAAGCAGTAGGTGTCAGCGGTAAAGACGGCGGCCTGCTTCAGGTAGAGAAAAAATATTCCGACGGTCAGGACATCGGGTATGTGGGTGAGATCACCGGCGTGAATCCGGATATTCTCTTTGACATGCTGGAGAAGGATTACCTGCCCATCATCGCTCCCATTGGACTGGACAAGGATTATCACACCTACAATATCAATGCGGATGATGCGGCCTGCGCTATCGCCAAAGCAGTACATGCGGAGAAACTGGCATTTCTGACGGATATCGAGGGATTGTACAAGGACATCAATGACAAGTCCACATTTATTTCCAGATTGACAGCTTCCGAGGCAGAGGGACTGATCCACGACGGTTACATCGGCGGTGGTATGCTGCCGAAGCTGAACAACTGTACTTCTGCGATCCGCAACGGTGTAAACCGTGTGCATATTCTGGATGGACGTCTGGCACACTGCCTGTTGTTGGAGATCTTCACCAATCAGGGTATCGGAACTGCGATCGTATCCGATGAGGAGTGAAAAAAGTGTGCAGAATAAGCCTGGCAGCTTATTCCGCACCCGGCTATTTGTGCCGCAGGCGTCACAAAGTAGCCATTATCGCAAAACCAAATTAGAAATTTGGTTTGCGTTTCCTTGACGAAAAGAACGTCTGCGGAATGGAGAGGAAAAATGAGCGACACCATGAAAGAATATATTGCAGAGGCGGAAAAAGACCTGTTGCATACTTATAACCGGTATCAGATTGTTCTGGACAAGGGCGAAGGTGTACATCTGTATGATACCGACGGTAAAAAATATCTGGATTTCGTAGCGGGAATCGCTGTATTTGCCCTGGGCTATCAGAACAAGGCATACAACGATGCGCTGAAAGCACAGATCGACAAGGTGATCCACACCTCCAATTATTATTACAACGTGCCTGCCATCGAGGCGGCTCGTAAGATCAAAAAAGTATCCGGCATGGATCGTGTCTTTTTCACCAATTCCGGTGCGGAAGCAGTGGAAGGTGCCATTAAGGCTGCCAGAAAATATGCGTATCTGAAGGATGGCTGTACCGACCATGAGATCATTGCCATGAATCACTCCTTCCACGGCAGAACCATGGGAGCTTTGTCAGTAACGGGCAACCCCAAGTATCGTGAGGCGTTCCAGCCCATGATCGGACATATCAAATTTGCAGAACTGAATGATTTCCAGAGTGTGCTGGATCAGGTGACAGACAAGACCTGTGCCATCATTATGGAGACTGTACAGGGTGAGGGCGGACTGCGTCCCGCTAATGAAGAATTCTTAAAACAGGTTCGTGATCTGTGCGATGAGCGGGATATCCTGCTGATTCTGGATGAGATCCAGTGCGGCATGGGACGTACCGGTTACATGTATGCATGGCAGCGTTTCGGCGTGAAGCCGGACATCATGACTTCTGCCAAGGCACTGGGCTGCGGTGTACCGGTAGGTGCATTTATGATGACGGAGAAAGTAGCACAGCATTCTCTGACAGCGGGAGATCACGGAACCACCTACGGCGGTAACCCCTTAGCCTGCGCAGCAGTGGAAAAAGTGCTTGATTTATTCGAAGAGGACCATATAATAGAACATGTGAGAGAGGTGGCTCCCTATCTGGAACAGCGTCTGAACGAACTGGCAGACAAGTATGACTGTATCAAAGAACGCCGTGGTGTGGGACTGATGCAGGGACTGGTATTTGACCATCCGGTAGGAGACATTATTAACAGAGCATTGGAGAAGGGATTAATTCTGATCAATGCCGGTGCGGACATTATCCGCTTCGTACCGCCTCTCGTGATTACCCGGGAAAATGTGGACGAAATGATTGCTATTTTGGACACCTGTATCGAATAAGAGGTTTAGGTGAATTTATGTTTTTGAAAAAAAGAATTATCGCTACAGCAGCTGTGATCGCCATGGCTGCTGCAGCTGTTTACGGAAGTACGCAGGAGATGAGTCAGACACAGGAGAGCGGAAGCGGACTGCAGCTGTTTCGAGGAAAGGAGACAATCTATTGCTGGTATTCCGATGAGGCATTGTCCGGTTATATCAATGCGGCAGCAGTATCCTTCGGAGAACAGAACAGTGGAGTTCGTGTGATTCCCGTACTTACTTCTGACAGTGAATATCTGGAAGCTATCAATCAGGAGACCCTGCATTCCGATCAGATACCGGATATCTACCTGTTGAGCAGCGACTCTCTGGAAAAGGCTTATCTGGCAGGACTGGCATCGAAAGTGCCTGACACTGTGGGAATCTGCAATACAGACCATTTTCCCCAGGCGGCTCTGTCTGCGGTAACCTATGATCAGAAGCTGATCGGTTACCCGGTTTATTTTGATACCAGTGCGTTGGTATATAATGAAGATTATCTTCGAACCTGGGCAACCCAGCAGGCGGAGAAGGAACTGGCGGGAAGCAGTGAGAATGATGAACCCATAGGGGAAGGAGAAGAGATCATCGAGGAAGATTCTCTTCCGGAAGACCAGACCACGGAACAGGTGACAGCGGATGAGGCAGCGGTAAATGCACTGGCAGAGCAGTATTTCGCGGAAGCACTTCCCTCCACAGTGGATGATCTGCTGAATATTGCAGATACCTTTGATGCACCGGAAGGTGTGGAAGGTGTCATGAAATGGGATGTGAACAATATTTTCTACAACTACTGGATCGTAGGCAACTACATGATCGTAGGCGGTGATCCCGGGGATGACAGAAATGATATTGATATCAATAATCCGGAGACCATTCAGTGTCTGGAAGTGTACAAGGCACTGAACCAGTTCTTCTTTATTGAATCCGATACGGTGACTTATGATTCTGTGATCCAGGACTTTATCGATGGCAAGACCATGTTCACCATCGGAACCACGGATGTGGTCAAACGGCTGGAAGAGGCAAAAGCGGACGGCAGCCTTGCATTTAATTACGGGATTGCCCGTATGCCGGATGTCAGCGCCGAACTGCAGAGCAGATCTTTGTCTGTTACGGGAGCGGCAGTCATCAACGGCTATTCGGAACACAAGGAACTGGCGGACTGCTTCGCAGCGTATCTGGCAGAAGGATATGCGGACGGCCTGTATGAACGCTCCGGCAAAATGCCGGCAAGTCTTCAGGCGGCAGAGAATGCAGACAACGGTGCGCTTATGATCTTTGCCGATGAGTATGCGGACAGTGTGTCATTGCCGAAGATGCTAGAGACGGGAAATTTCTGGATGCAGTTGGAAGTACTGTTTTCCAAGGTATGGAACGGTGACGACGTGACTACTCTGGTACAGCAGCTGGACGAGACCATAGCCGGACAGGTAGGTGGTACAGAGAACTAAAACCGTTACAATAAAATATGAATGAACGAACCGGTCACAGGATAGACTACTACTAAAAAGAAAAGGTGGTAGAATCCTATGATCGGTTTTTTGATTGCTTTAGTTTCCGGTGCGCTGATGAGCATCCAGGGAGTGTTCAACACCCAGGTGACGAAATCCACCGGCATCTGGACCGCCAGTGCATTTGTGCAGTTTACAGCATTGCTGGTATGTCTGGGGGCATGGCTGTGTACGGAGCGGACTTCATTCTTGAAGATAGCGCAGGTGGAGCCCAGATATATGCTTTTGGGAGGGGCTATCGGAGCCTTTATCACCTACACTGTGATCCGCAGTATGGATGCCCTGGGACCGGCCAAAGCGGTAATGCTTATTGTGGTCGCTCAGCTTGCTGTAGCATATATTATCGAACTGTTCGGATGGTTCGGTGTGGAGAAGCAGCCCTGGGAGTGGCGGAAAGCCATCGGCATGGCCGTGGCGATTGTGGGTATTGTGATTTTCAAGTGGAAATGATCCAGAGCTATCCGCGAAGCGGCAATTTTACGAAGGGGTTCTGAATCGTTACCACAAATGCGAAAACGGCTTGTAAATTCCGTGCGATTCCAGTACAATGAAAGTTAACAGCATAGAGAGGCAATCCCCTGAAATTTTGTGAAGAAATCAGGAAAATGGAAAGGGGACTATGATGTTTTCGATAAGGTTTTTTAAAACAAAATATGCAGGTTTGATCGGAATGTTTTTCAGTCTGGTGATGTTCATGACCGGCTGTCAGAGGAAGGATGAGGCCATTGTGCTGATTCCATCCGGAGAAGATGTGGCGGAATTTCCCTCACTGGAAGCGGTGGAACAGGCAGCGGAGCCTGCAGGCAGCAGCGTGACAGTGCAGGAACCGGCAAAGGCTGAACCGCAGATGATATATGTCTATGTCTGCGGCGCAGTGCGGGATCCCGGAGTCGTGGAAGTGCCGGAGGGCAGCAGAGCGGAGGAAGCCTTGCGACTGGTCGGAGGTATGACAGCGGAGGCGGATCCTTTTTATGTGAATCTGGCAGAAACGGTGACGGATGGTCAGAAGCTGTATTTTCCAACGTTGGAGGAAGCGGAGACTCTGGAAGCCGAGGTAAAAGCGACGGCGGAGGGACTTGTGAATATCAACACGGCATCTGCGGAGGAATTGTGTGCGCTGCCGGGGATCGGAGCTTCCCGGGCGGCAGATATTGTGCGCTACCGGGAGCAAAACGGAGCCTTTCAGACGAAGGAAGACATTATGAAGGTATCCGGGATCAAACAGAACGCGTATGACAAATTGTGTGATAAGATCACGGTACAATGAGGGCTTATGCCGGGACCGTGAAGAGAAAAGTAAGGGATAGAGAGGTTAAGGAAAGATGGCAGGCAAGAAAGTGCTGGTAGTGGATGATGAGAAGCTGATCGTGAAGGGAATCCGTTTCAGTCTGGAACAGGACAACATGGAAGTGGATTGTGCTTATGACGGTGAGGAAGCATTGCAGATGGCGCATAACAAGGAATATGACATCATATTACTGGACGTCATGCTGCCGAAGCTGACCGGCTTTGAGGTCTGCCAGCAGATCCGCGAATTTTCCAATGTACCGGTGATCATGTTGACCGCCAAGGGTGATGACATGGATAAGATCCTGGGACTGGAATACGGCGCGGACGATTACATAACCAAGCCTTTTAACATTCTGGAAGTGAAAGCCCGGATCAAAGCTATCTTCCGCAGAATGGAGCCGAAAAAAGGAACCACAGAGAACACCGGTATTCTGGAAAGCGGCGATATGAAGCTGGATCGTGACGGCAAAAGAGCCTACATCCAGGGCAGGGAGATCGGACTGACGGCCAAGGAGTTCGAAGTGCTGGAACTTCTGATGCTGAATCCCGACAAGGTATACAGCAGGGAGAATTTGTTGAAGCTGGTATGGGGTACGGATTATCCCGGTGATGTGCGTACAGTGGATGTACATATCCGGAGACTGCGTGAGAAGATCGAGTCCAATCCCAGCGAGCCCAGATACGTGCATACCAAATGGGGTGTCGGGTACTACTTTAATAATAAGTGAGACTATGAGAACCGGCAAAGATAAGAGGAAATGATTCGCCATGCTTGCATGTAAGAATCAATTTCTCTTATCTTTGAAGGTGGCTCGAATAGAGCCACCGCCACGCAAATGAACAAAAGTAGCTGCGAAGCAGCGGAGAGCACGATTTATCGTGCGGTTTTGTGAATGGCGTGGAGAGGTTCGGAACTGAGGTTTTTATACTGTGAAAAAATGGAATAAAGAACGTTTTGCAACTATATGGGAAAAGCTGGAGAGCATGATCGCGCTTCGAAGTCTGCGGGCGAGGATCTTCCTGCTGACGCTGGTGATCGGCCTGGTGCCTTGTATTGCCATGCGCCACGGTATCGTGAGCAATTACGAGGATCTGGCGGTGGAACAGCGGACCACAGTGGTACAGAACCAGTTGATGATCCTGGCCAATCATCTGATCAGCAACAATTATTTAAGCAGCCATGGTGTCAGAGAGGACACCGGCAATTCCAGAGAAGTCATCAATGCGGAACTGGAGATGCTGTCCAATCTGTATGAAGGCCGCGTTATGATCATCAACAAGAATTTCAAGGTGGAAAAAGATACCTACGGCATCAGTGAAGGAAAGACCATCATTTCCGAGGAGGTCATCAAATGTTTTCAGGGGGAAAACATTTCCCATTATGACCCGGAGCACGGTTACATAGAAATGACCACTCCCATCATGGATACCACGGCAAACACTACGGACGAAAACGGAAAAAGGAATCCGGATGCCATCCGGGGCGTTATGCTGACCAGCATTTCCAATGACAGTATCGTAAATGCCAAGGAAGTGCTGAATCGTAAGGCGTACATTCTGGAAGTGATCATGATGGTGGCAATCCTGGCACTGGCTATCATACTGTCCAGAGCTTTGACGAGACCTTTCAACAGAGTCACACAGGCCATCAATGCGGTAAAGGAAGGCTTCAGTGATGAGACGATCTCTGTGCCAGATTATGTGGAGACCGTACATATCGTAGATGCGTTCAACCAGCTGTTGAAGCGGATGAAGGCATTGGACGATTCCCGACAGGAATTTGTGGCAAATGTGTCCCACGAGTTGAAAACACCCATGACATCCATCAAGGTATTGTCGGATTCCCTGCTAGCACAGGAAAATGTACCGGCGGAGCTGTATCGAGAATTCATGGAAGACATTGCTTCCGAGATTGACAGAGAGAACCAGATCATTACGGATCTGTTGGCACTGGTAAAAATGGATAAAAAGGTACAGGATCTGAATATTGTATCGTTGAACATCAATGATCTGACGGAACTGATCTTAAAGAGACTGCGGCCCATCGCCCGGAAGAAGGATGTGGAAGTGGTATTTGAAAGCGTCCGTCCTGTGGTGGCAGAGGTGGATGAAGTTAAGATGACCCTGATCATGACGAATCTGGTGGAGAATGCCATCAAATACAATAAGGATCATGGCTGGGTGAAGGTGATACTGGATGCGGATCATCAGTATTTTACCTTTGAAGTCAGTGATTCCGGAATCGGTATCCCGGAGGAGGCTCTGGCACATATCTGCGAGAGATTCTATCGTGTGGACAAGTCTCATTCCAGAGAGATCGGCGGAACGGGACTGGGACTGGCGATCACCAAGAGCGCCGTCCTGATGCACAAGGGATCCCTTACGGTGACGAGTACCGAGGGGCAGGGCTCCTGTTTCCTGGCGAAGATCCCGCTGACATATATCGCCTCTTAGACGGAGCTGTTGTAAGAAAGATTGTGTAGTTATGAAGAGAGTTAAAAAATATGTTTTGACCGGTATGCTTCTGATGTTGCTGGCAGTCCTGACCGGCTGTGGCACGAGAGAGCCGGAGACCGGCAAAAAGATATCGGTGTATTATGTAAATACCGCAGAGACGAAGGTTGAGGTTCATGACCAGTATCTGAACACCAAGACACCGGAGGAACAGTTGGAAGAGACCATGACATTTCTCTCCACCACCCCGGAAAAGCTGGAATATAAGGCGCCTTTTGACATGGGATTTCAGGTTCTGGATTATGAAGTGGAAGACGGAAAACTTGTGATCAATGTGGATAAGGCATATTCCGAACTTTCGGTCACCACAGAAGTACTGGTGCGGGCGGCCGTTGTAAGGACACTGACGCAGCTGTCCAATGTGAAATATGTGACGATTACCTTGGAAGGCAGTCAGTTATATGACAATGCAGGGGAATTGGTAGGCTGGATGAATGCCGAGCAGTTCATCAATAATGACGGTAACGAGATCAACACCTATGAACTGGTGAAGGTAAAGCTGTATTTTGCCAATGCAGACGGTGATAAGCTGATCGCGGCCTACAGAGAAAAGCATTATTCCACCAATACTCCGTTGGAGCGATTCGTGGTGGAGGAACTGATCGCGGGACCCAGCGGACAGATTGAGGGTCTGTACCCGGTGATCAATCCGGAGACCAAGATCATCAATATCCTGACCAAAGATGGAATCTGCTATGTGAATCTGGATTCCAGCTTCCTGACCGTGGTGAACAATGTTTCCACGGAGGTAGCAGTTTACTCCATCGTGAATTCCCTGGTGGAACTGGATAATATCAATAAAGTACAGATCCTGGTCAACGGCGAAGTGCCATCTACCTTCAGCAATTCCACTTTTGAACGGAATCTGGATTATGTAACGACTTTGGAACAGTAAATTTTGAATTTATGCGGGACAGGACTGTTTTTGCGTTGGACTGTCGGAACAGTCCTGACTGTGGGCAGGCGGGATTGCCTGCGGAAGGGAGCTTAATGAGACGACCGCTTTTTATGGCGTGTCTGTGTCTCGTGATAGTGCTCGCCATAGGAAGAATACTGACGGGGGCAGACACCGGGGATGCCGGCGTACTGCCGCCTGACGGAAGTCCGGTGAGGATCACGGGACGGATAGACACAAGAACTTCTGAAACGATTATTCTGAAATCAATTTCTATTATTCAAAACGATCTAAAATATTCCTATTCTGGAAAATTACAATGTGAGTTGACAAACACACAGGAGGTACAGAGCCTGAGACTGGGCCAGCATATTGTTCTGGAAGGCGTTTTTTCGCACTTCGATGCTGCGACCAATCACGGGGAATTTGACGTGCGGGCCTATTCTGCGGGAAAGGGCATCGGTGGCAGAGTGCGGAAAGCACAGATTCTGGCAGCGGAGGAGGACTATAACTTTTTGAGAGAAAAGTTGTTTGCCTTTCGAAGGAGATTACACGACAGACTGGCAAAGGTATTCCCGGAGAAAGAGGCTTCTGTTATGCAGACATTACTGCTGGGGGAGAAGGAAGAACTGGATGCGGAGGTAAAGGCGCTGTACCAGAGGAATGGGATCGCCCATATCTTAAGCATTTCAGGGCTGCATATTACTTTGCTGGGGATGGGATGCTACCGGCTGATTAAGAGACTGGGGGCTCCGGTCAGAGTGGCAGCAGCGGGAGGTGCCATGACACTGCTTCTGTACGGTATGATGGTGGGCATGAGTGTATCCGCCAGCCGTGCCATAGGAATGTATCTGCTGCAGATGTTGGGGATATTCGTGGGAAGGACTTACGATATGCTGACAGGTGTGGGGCTGTTGGCGGCATTGCTGGTGTTGCAGCAACCGGAGCGGCTTGGGGATGTGAGCTTTTTGATGTCTTTTGGGGCGGTGCTGGGGATCTGCTTGTTGACACCGGTGTTTGCCGGGGATGGTAGGGAAGATAATGCCGGTGTGGAAACGGCCAGTGGCGTGGTGGCAGGGCTTGAAGAGAAAAAGAGGGCCGACGGGAAGCGCGGACTTGGTGAGGCATTAGGCTTTGCAGAGAAAAAGAGGACTGATGGGAAGAGCGGATTTGGTGAGAGGTCTGACTTTGACACGGAACAGAGGAGACTGGGAAACGGGGGGAACGGTTTTAGAGTACCGGCATGGCTTCTGACCGTGACAGATATTCTGGGTGATTCCGCTTACGAGAGGAACAAGTACCGGGAAGGCTGGCGGAAGGTGGTGTATGAAAGGCTTTGGCGCATGGTGTCAGCACTTAAAAGCGGTTTTGCCGCCAGTGCCGGAGTTATTCTTTTTACGCTGCCCATACAGCTCTGGTTCTTTTATGAGATCCCTGTCTACTCGGTATTATTGAACCTGCTGGTGTTGCCCTTTATGAGCGTGGTGATGGCAGGGGGAATCCTGTCATTGATCCCGGGACTGGGAATTGCAGGGACGGTGGATTGTCTGATCCTGTGGTGGTATGAATGGATCTGCGAACGGTTCGGAGAACTGCCGGGAGCGGTATGGTGCGTGGGCCGCCCGACAAAGTGGCAGATGGTCGTTTATTATAGTGGGCTATTTGTGTTGATCATTGGCAGGAATTATGCGGAAAAATGGAAGCGACAAAGACTTTATGCAGCTTATGTGGCGGAAAATAATCATGGAGACGGACACCACGCTGAAAGAGAAAGGCTGCGTCGGGAAACACGCGGAGTGGATGATAGCGGTAGGGGTAGAAAAAGAGAGAGTAACAGAAAAAAGATGCAGCACTCTGATAGGTACTCTGAAATATGTACCACCAGATGGCGGCATGTTTTAGCAAATTTTTGGTATACATGGCAGGGAGTGATGACATATAGGAACGGAGTTATGTGCCGAATTGTAGCCGCAATGATTTTAGTATTAATAGTTGGTTTACTGACCGGCAATTTTGATCGGGGAAGCCGTGTGACTTTTCTGGACGTGGGACAGGGAGACGGTATCGTGGTGGAGACCGGGCAGGGGGCATATCTTTTTGACTGCGGCAGTACCAGTCGGAGGAAAATCGGTGAATATGTGTTGAAGCCTTATCTCAAGAGCCGGGGAATCCAGTCTCTACGCGGTGTGTTTGTATCGCACCCAGATGAAGACCATATGAATGGCATATTGGAACTGCTGGAGAACGGTGGAGAATGGGGAATTACCGTGGAGCAGATGTTTCTGCCTGCGATTACGGAAGCGGAGCGCAGGGAGGCTTTTGAAAAATTGCTTGTTGCCGCGGAATATGCCGGAGTACCGGTAAGTTACATAAAATGTGGCGATGAGATCAGGGATAGTCGACTCCGGCTGCGGTGTCTGCACCCGGAGGAGAATACGACCCTTGCGGATGCCAATGCCTATTCGGAATGCTTCTACGTGGAGGTATTTGCGAAAGCAGTGAAGTGGGGCGCGGCAGAGGGGATGGAAGCAAGTGGAGAGGGCGGAAGAGCTGCTAGCGAAGTTTACGGTGAGAACGGCAGCTTTGCTGTCGGAGTTATTGGTGAGAGAACCGGTCATGGTGATACCGGTGAAAGGAAAAACTTCGGCGTGGGTGCCGGGAAGCTAAGCATTCTCCTGACAGGGGATGTGGAAGGCGAAGGGGAGCAGCAGCTGACACAGGAATTGCAGACGTTGAAGACGTTACAGGAAGCGAAGACGTTACGGGTAGCGCAGGAATCACAGGCTTTGCAGAATGCGCGGAAATTGCAGGAATCGCAGGAACCGCGAGAACAGCAGGAGTTGTGGGAATCACGGAGACAAGGGGGCTTCAAGGTAGACATCCTGAAGGTAGCGCATCACGGCTCAGGCTATTCCACCAGTTCTGAGTTTCTTGCCGCCGCCGGCCCCGCTGCCGCCATTATCTCCTGTGGTCGTAACAATTCCTATGGCCATCCCCATGCCGCGACGCTACAGCGCCTGGAAGATGCTAAGGTCCCCTGGTACCTCACCACCGACTATGGAGCCCTGACAGTAACCGTCGACAGTCACGGAAACCGGTTGCAAGGGTATCTGAGAAGAAAATAAGCCGTTGGGGTTCTAGGTAGTTGGGGCGTGAGAGGAAGAAAAGTAAGAATAAGCCCCGAGGAAATCGAGAAGCCGGGGCGTGAGAGGAAGAAAAGTAAGAATAAGCCCCGGGGAAATCGAGAAGCCGGGGCATAGGAGAAAGAAAAGTAAGAATAAGCCCCGGAGAAGTCAAGAAGCCGGGGCATGAGAGGAAGAAAAGTAAGAATAAGCCCCGAGGAAGTCAAGAAGCTGGGGCGTAGGAGAAAGAAAAATAAGAATAAGCCCCGGAGAAGTCAAGAAGCTGGGGCGTAGGAAAAAGAAAAGTAGAAATAAGCCCCGGAGAAGTCAAGAAGCCGGGGCGTAGGAGAAAGAAAAGTAAGAATAAGCCCCGGAGAAGTCAAGAAGCCGGGGCGTAGGAGAAAGAAAAGTAAGAATAAGCCCCGGGGAAATCAAGAAGCCAGTGTGCAGAAGGAGGAAAAGTGAAAACTACACGCGAAAATATACAAAACAGAATAGAAGAAATTAATAAGGAAGTCAAGTCCAAATTTGTGAGACCGTTTCAAGTTTTGTGTAAACGTTAAAAACTGATATAAGATTTGTGAATAGTTACAAATGGGCAGAGCCGATTTTCCGGATTCTGCCCATATCTGCATTATACAGGAGTTTTTGGGTATGTCAATAAAACCTGCCTAAAGCAAGCTGTTTTTACAGGTTGCGTCCGATTAGACGTTCTTCAAAATAGATTTCCAGCTGGGAATGGATCTGCCCCCAGTCCTGCCTGTGTCCGGTCCATTTTTTCGTGATATCCATAGTTGCCAGATACAGCATTTTTAAAAGGCTATCATCTGACGGAAAAACTGTCTTGCTTTTGGTCACTTTCCGAAGCTGACGGTTGAATCCTTCAATGGCATTTGTGGTATAAATCAAACGTCTTACAGCTTCTGGATACTTGAAATAAGTGGACAGTGTTGCCCAGTTATCATGCCAGGATTTATAGATTTTCGGGTACTTGGAATCCCATTTATCTTTGAATAATTCTAACTCATTTAAAGCTGTTTCTTCCGTTGGAGCCGCATATACAAGCTTCAGATCAGCCATCAGTTTTTTGATATCTTTGTAGGAGACAAACTTCGTTGAATTGCGGATCTGGTGAATGATACACTGCTGAATCTCTGTTTTGGGATAAACAGCCTCGATTGCCTGTGGAAATCCATTTAAACCATCAACGCATGCAATCAGGATATCCTCAACGCCTCTGTTTTTTAATCCATTCATGATAGAAAGCCAGAACTTTGCACTTTCGTTTTCTCCAACATACATTCCAAGAACATCTTTTTTCCCATTCATATCGATACCAAGGGCAATGTAAACCGCACGTTTTACAATACGTCCTTCACTGCGGACGTGATAGTGGATTGCATCCATAAATACTACAGCATACACTTCTTCCAAAGGGCGTTCCTGCCATTCTTTTACAATCGGCAGGATTTTATCTGTGATCCTGCTGATTGTACTGTCAGAAATATCAATATCGTATAATTCACGCATGTGGGATTCAATGTCTCCAGTTGTCATTCCCTTGGCATACATGGAAAGTATTTTTTCTTCCATGTCCTGAGTTACGGTATTTTGATATTTTTTAATCAGCTGTGGTTCATAATCACCGTTACGATCCCTTGGAATCGCCACATCCATATCTCCATAACTGGTGTGCATGGTTTTGCTGGAATGTCCATTTCTACTATTGTCTGTTTCTTTGTTTCGATAGTCATACTTGGAATATCCTAATTCTTCATCCAGTTCTTCATCCAAAGCACCTTCCAAAATGACAGACATCATGTCACGCATGATGCTGTTAACATCGGTGCCATCTTTGATGCTTGCAGAGCGCTGAGCAGTTCAGGAGAAACCAGGTCGGCTTTGTTGATGACCGCCATATTGCAGTGGGACAGCTGATGTTTTACCATCTCTACACTCTGGATCTGTTCCATAAAGTTGTCCGCATCCACCAGGCAGATAATACCCTGAATATCATAACGGCGAAGTGCGTTGGCGTTTTCTTCTTTTTCCAGAATCTTTTTGATGTGGATTGGGTCAGACAGACCGGATATTTCGAACGGTTATGCTTGCTTTATCAAATGACAACACCAACTATACACTAAAATTTATAAATATGCAAGGTAAATACTGTAAATAGAGATGAATAATATGCATGAAAAATGAATTAATATGCACAAAAAATATAAAAATCAAAGGCAGAGTATTTACAATGGACAAATAGTGGTCTAAACTATGTATTAAAACATCGATATTGCGAAAGAGAGGGTAACAATATGATTAAAGTTGGAATTATAGGTTCTACTGGTTATGCTGGAGCAGAGCTTGTAAGAATACTTACAGGACATAAAGAAGCAGAGATTGTGTGGTATGGTTCGAGAAGTTATGTGGACAAACAGTATGCGGATGTATACCGCAATATGTTCCAGATCGTGGATGCCGCTTGTATGGATGATAATA
>OHAS01002257.1_pt1 | contig 14119 bp, 8 predicted proteins | sample 1577131 | NCBI WGS metagenome assembly OHAS01 (sample SAMEA3541566, study PRJEB24748) | human gut metagenome | biome: human gut; feature: human-associated habitat; material: faeces | place: China | collected 2012 | reverse complement strand
TACTCTGTGGCTGCATTACTCGAATAAGTTCAACACCTACATCACTTAACAAACCGCGGATTTCCGCATCTCTGCTGATTCCTGCAAATCCTCCGCCGTATTCTTTTACCGTTACAGAATAACTGCTGTTTTTCACGGAACAGTCGAAGATTCTTGTTCCTACCTGCTGTCCTACGAAACCACCAGCATAATCTTTATCCGCAGCTCCGACAGTTCCTTCCAGATTCTCCACATGACAATTTTTGATATTTACATTTTTGTATCCAGTAGGAATTAAACTACCAACTGGCAATGCATTGTCCAGAAGAATTGTAATCAAATCTCCAAGTCCAAGTCCCGGAATTGCATTTAACAATGATGATAATGCATTCACCGTTACTCCAAGAGCTTTTGACAATCCATCATACTGTGTTACACCTTCTGTATAACCGACAAATCCACCAGTACGATCATTAATATTCGAAACACTGACTTTTCCTGTCACATCACAGTTTTCAATGGAAACATCTCCCACTAGCCTTCCGGCGAATGCACCTGTTGCATAAATCGTCGGATCCTTTGCTCTTGCATTTAAAAGTGCTGATAATGTATCTTGCAAATTCAGTTTTACGCTTCCAAATGATAAAACTCCTACTAATAAATCAACTACACCACCTACAAGCCATCCAAGCCCCGATGTAAGTCCACTTATTATGGTCTGTGTATTTTTATGCTTATTCGTATTATTTTGTACATTTACATTTCGTAATTCCAGGTTTGATACAGAGACCGTTCCGGCACTGACACCAATGTTGTTTACATTAACCTCATTCGTAATTGTTCCAAAAAAACCAATTCCTATATACTTAGAACCATCCATTTCTTCTGTCTGGTTCACATTCACATTAGAAATTACAGGTTTTCCAGTTGCCAAAATAGAATTTCCGTCCGTAAGTGTCGCCTGTCCATCTGCTAACTTTGCACCTTTGATATCCCCCGATACCATAAGTGGCGTCCAAAGATCATCTTCTTGATTTGAATTCACACCATCCTTTGATAAGTCAATATCTCGGAAAATGATGTAATTTGCATTGGATGAATATTTAAGATTGCCGTATTCACTCCTTAATTTATATTTATCTATATTTTTGTCAGGAAGACCATTTTCATTGACTCCACAAAATTCACCGGTTCCAACAGTAAGTCCGCCCAGTAACGTCCCTAAAAGACCACCTACGCCTTTAAGCAAACCTGCAAGAATGTTATCGTCGGAAAGGTTTACATTCGCCAGCTTGTATTTACCGTTCTCTACACCGTTTGTTTTATCTTTATAATATAGATATGAGTTTTCTCCTTTGACATTGTCCGGCTTTGGGTTTATAAGACCGTGCGTAGTTGCACCTTCTTTTGCTACAGCATCCAGGCCAAGGTCCGCATCTCCCGGATAATAAGGACTGTAAAAAGGATTGCCACCAAACAGACCAGTTACCAAACCCGGTTTGTAATAAACATACAGTCTAGGAGTTACGCTCTTATTGCTTCCAATCGCCCGCAACTGTGACTCATTTCCGATCAGAATATATTTCTTCCCGGAAACTTCTACATATAACTGCCCTGGTTTTGTTCTTCCATCTGCATGCTCACCATCTAGCCACTGAACTCCATTCGCCGCTTTTTCTGTCAATTGATCCGCAACCAATTCCGGCTTATCCGAATTAAACTTCTGCGATAACACGTAATTATGAGACTTACTATAAGTCAGATACTCCTGATCTTCTCCATCCGGATAAATCATCTGTCCCATACCAAACTGTGGTGCATCATAATCCATCGACATAACTGGTTCCGTTTCAGATTCTTCCTGTGCAAGCACCATCAACTGATATGGATTGTATATGTAGATTGTATCCGTTTCCTTATCATACAGCGTTGGTGTTTCGTTTTCTTCTAGTTTCGTACCTGTGATAGTTCCGGTAAATGAATCCGGTACTAACCACATCTGTTCCGAGTTCATCTGGATGTCATTCATCAAAATGTACTGAGCATCTGCACCGTATTTCAGCTCTGTGCCTTCACTCTTTACTACTTCTCCAGAACCAATCTTTCCATCCTTATCACCTGTGTAAATATAAGCATCTGAACCAATCTGTTTTAATTGTTCATAATTATAAATGCATATTTTACTATCCTTATAATAAGCATCTATATTATCTGTTGATTCCGCTTTAACATTTCCACCGGACGATTCCGATTCGTCATTTTTCGAGTTTTCACTTGTTTCCCCCGATATCTTAGATTCGGATTCCGTGGAGCCATTTATTTCATCTGAAACTGTGGATTCGGTTGATGCTTCATCATTGCTCATATTGGTTTCATCAGAAAGGACCACTTGACTCGTGTTGGTACCTGATGGATTCAGATCTGCCGCATCCGCAATATTCACTTGAGAAAATAAGATAGCTATACATAATATTACTGCGATAATTCTGTTCTCTATCCTTCTTTTTTTCTTCATATCTGGACCTCTAATCTTTTGCCTTCATTTGTTACTTTAATTTTGCCTTTTTAACCAGTTTTGCTGCTTTGCTGCCTCCTGAAAGCATTGCATCAGCTGATTGGAAAACACTCCGCATTCACCATTTGAAATCATCCGTATTGCTTCTTCAGGTTCATACTTTCTTTTGTATGGACGATCATTGATCAATGCATCGTAAGCATCAACAATTCCAACGACCTGTGCACACATTGGAATCGCATTTCCTTTCAAACCATCCGGATATCCTGATCCATCATATCTTTCATGGTGATGTCTGCATATTTCATAGCTATATTGATTCAGCTTTTCCGTTGTTACCCCCTCTGGGAATCTCTGGGTCATCGCTGCACCTACTAATGGATGTTGCTTTACTACATTCATTTCTTCATCCGTAATCCCGTATTCCGGATATTTATTCTGCAATTGAAGATATACCTGTTTCGTATAGAAACTGATATCATCTTGATACCCTACTTCAACTAAATGATTATGATTCAATACAGTAGTTAAAAGTGATACCATATCCCAATACAGCTTTGCCATATCCTGTTCTTTCTTTACGAGTTCCTGTTCCATCCTTATAACTGTGTTCTGGACAATCTTCTCATTATGTAAGGTAATAATTGCAGTATTCTCATTTGCATCTATATATTTTTTTGCTTCCATCCAAACATATGCATTCTTATCTTTTCCAGTAGTTCTGCGATATGGAAGATCTTTTTCCATACATCCATCAACCAGCTTTTCTTCTAATCCTTCAATTGATAAGAAGTCATGAACCATTTTTTTATCAGAAGCATACACATATCTTTCTATATATTGATTTATGAACTCTTCATAACTTTTTGTTTTCCTTACTTTTTCATACACTTCACGGATATGTGAATATACACACTCATAGCTTTTTTCCTTCAAGTTCAGTTTTAATACAACATAAAATCGTCCAAAATATTCATCTTCTCCAGGGCGGATAACATCTGAAACCTTTACGCTCTCTAATTTATTATTGTATGTATTCTGCAAACTCAACAATATTTTATGTATCTTGCAGGTATCTTCTAAATTCCTGGAACAAAAACAATCTTCTTCCAAACAACGATTAATTGCCATTGTTTCCTCTACACACGATATAATATCCATTAAAGAAATGTTCTCCGGTTGTTTTGCCAGCATATAGCCACCATTTGTACCTTCACAGGCAGTAACTATTTTTGCATTTTTCAGTTTTTTTGCTATTTTAGGAACATAATTAGCAGAAACATTTAGCTTCCTTGACAATTCTGATGTAGATATCATCCGTTCCTGTGCTGCCAAGTAACATACAATTCTAATTGCGTAATCTGTCGAATTTTTCAGTTGCATCGTTATCCCTCTAATCTAAACCCTGCAAGGTCTTAGTTCATATCAAAAAAAATATTAAAAATTGATATCTTCAATGTTTTCGCTGATAATCTTTCGCATTAATTCCAATATTATACGCTATTAAATTTATAAATATAATGCTCAACGAACGAAAAATTTTTATCGTTTTTTTGTTCAAAGTGCTCCATTTAAGACAAATATGCAAAAAAAACGAACCACACTAACCATGTTGTTGTGTGATTCGTTATCTTTTATAACAATTCTAATATTTTTAATATTATGAATCTCATCTTTGCCTCTCCAAAAGATTCTTAAAAATTCTACATTACTTCAAGAACTCGAATTGCTATCAATCCAATTCGAACACTAAGCACTTCTGCTGGATTATTAAAATCTATATTCGTTATTTCTATTATTTTCTGCAAACGATATGAAGCAGTTCGATAATGAATAAACATTAATTCAGAAGTCTTTTTTAAGCTTTGGTTGACATTCAGATAACATTCCAATGTATCAACCAGCTCTCCATTTTTCTGAATATCGTGCTGGCGAAGTTTATTCAATGACTCTGGTATAAACGCTTGCAACTGATTTATATCTTTCATCTTTTCCAGTACATGATTAAAGAATCCTATCTTTGTACTATCTATAACTGACTTATCCTCGTCTCCGATTATTCGTCTAATAACTTTAATATATTTAAGCGCAATTTTAGAAGATTTAAAAGACTCCTTCAATTCATGGTATCCTGTGACAGTTTTACCTATACCAATCAGAAAATCTATTTCAACTCCCCTATTAACTAGAAATTCTTGTATCGTTTGCTGCAGTTTCTCCAGTTTTTTACGAAATTCCAATCCGGTTTCCCGTTCCGTTTCTCTGTGAATATATACAATCTGGTTGGTTTGCAAAAAAATATGCTCCCTCGGTAAATAACGTATAATTTCCTTTTCGACCATTTCTGTTTCTTTTATCTGGGCATTGGTAAATTTTTCTATATTCTTTATTGCATCCATACGGAAAGTGACAACCCGATATATCTCTGCATCATTAAGGCCAAGCATACCTGCAACTTCATTTTCTTCATCATTTGACAGCGAACCATCCAGCATACGATATTCCAAATCTCTTAGATGTCGTTTTTCAAGATTCTCTTCTATTACATGTCTGATCAAACTAAACTGTAATGTAATGATAATATTCTCTAATGCGATAAAATCCAATTTTCCTAACGGTTCATTCTGTTCTGAAACAACAAAATACATTTCTTGCCTTTTAAAAATATCGAGTTTCTTAATGTATTCAACATACTTCGTATTTTTCCTTTTTTGACACAAATATTGATATCTTGTGATAATTTCAGGCTTATATTCCGTAATATTTTTTTCCATTCTAAAATCCTGTGTTTCCGAATTACTTGAAAAAAAACAGGTTCCATCTGCGTTATATAAACCGACCGGATTCCCGAGCATGGTACTGATCAAGAAAAATATTCTCTCTATAGATTCCCTTGAATCTATCATGTTCAGTAAAATATTACTTAAATTATCATGTGTCATCTTAAAATATTTCAGTTTTGCAGTTTCAATATCACACAACTGAAGTAGTATATGCTTAATAATTCCCCAAAAATACAAATCCTCAGAAATTTCTATCACGGGCAAATGATACTCCTGCGAAAATTCCATTAAAATATTAAACAGTCTTTTCAGGTGTTCAGTTCTCTGATAGCACTTTACTATAAATCCACTTATCTGCTTTTTATCCAATTCTTTTAAATGATACAAAAAAACATCTTCCTCTGTATCCTCATAGGCTCTCATACTCGTTAGGAGCAGCTCCCCCCCCACCAGGAATTTTTCCATTTCTGGCATTTCAATGATTCGGGCTCCTTTAATTTCACGATCAATTCCGGAATGATCACTTATCAGCTGCATTTCCGGGAATTTGTTTGATTCAAGCAAGTCCTTTACTGTATACCCCATTTGTATTCCCTTCCTTTTACAATTGAATTGATTCATCTTTCTTTTGCTTTATTATGCCATATCTATTTTAATATATTGGTGGAGTTATTTCTATAATTTTTTTTCATATTCTCTAGTTTGTTTTCTTAGCTATTCTGATAACCCATCGGCATCTGGTTTTATAATCTCCGAGACCTTTATGCCCTTTAGTAGATTGTCATAAGTTTGCTGCACATCCAGCAATATTTTATGTACTTTACAATGCTCTGTTGCATTTCTGGAACAAAACCCATCCTCTTCTAAACAACGATTTAATTTCATGGTTACTTCCGTGGAGGATATTATGTCAAACAGAGAAATATCTTCTGTTTTTTTCACAAGTGAATACCCACCTTTTATTCCTTCGCAAGCTGTAATTATATTCGCTTCTTTTAATTTTTTTGTGATCTTTGGAATATAGCTTTCTGGAATCTTTAATTCGTAAGCTAACTCAGACGCAGTGATTACTTCACCACGACAAGCCAGATAATATACTATTCTGATCGCATAATCCGTTGTAATTTTTAATTGCATAATTGCTCCTCTCCAAAGCAGGAAAAATCCCGAATTATTATCCTTGCGCTTCATCTTTTATCGCCTCAAGTCTAATAAATTCGGGATATTGTATAACCTTTCCTCTTTACCTCATTATCAGCTTTTTCAGTTCTTCTTTTTTATTCCTTTAAAGAATACCATACCAACTATACTGATAGCAAGAACTAAAAACATCAAAACCATCAGGCCATTGTTTGCAAGTGTTCGTCCTGTTACAGGCGGTTCCATTGTTGATTTATTAATAAACGCAATGTTTATTTCTTTGTCCATCTTGAAAGATGCATCTCTTCCATCTGTGGCGGAACCATTATTTATTTTATATGTTGTCTTATAATTCTTACCCGGATCCTCTTCGGACACCTTATATGACCAGCCTGTCGGCAGACAATTAATCTTTACAGATTCATCTTTTTTTAATGTAAAGGTCGCTTGGTTATTTGCAAAAGAAAGGGGTATTGCTGTCGCCTTAGACCCTTTTGTAATATAAATCTGTCCGTCCTTAATCTGCGATATGCCCGGATCTGCTCCTGCAGGTGGAGTTGCTGTAAGTGTAAATGTAAATTCTTTATTCGGTTCCTGATTATATCCTGCCACTGTTTTACTGACTTGCAAGACAGTAGGTTTATAATACAGTTTTAATACGACAGGCTCTGATAAAGCACCGTTCTCCACATCCTTTTCTAATGTATTTCGCTTATCACTTTCATCAAATACATAACCTGGAAATGTTCCATCCGGCTCAGGGTTCGCAAACGCCTTAACGGTCTCGCCGTCAGCAGAAAATGAAATGGTTCCTGAAGTTGTCTTCTCAAGTTTTTCCGTTCCATCCGGTATCTTGAGATAATGCTCAACCTTTATTTCTTTTTTGGCTGTTTTTTTCCACTGTGCAACAATCTGATATCCTGTATAATTTTTAGATGCAAATACAGGCAGATTCGTATTATTTGCATATCCGTAATTCTCATCAGAAATCGTAAAGAGTTCACCGTTACTATATGTCTCTTGACTTAACTTACCAGCTTTGTTTTTCAGCTTCCATCCTATAAATTCATAGCCTTCGCAAGTGGGTTCTGCCCAACCTTCACCCATAATAAAGGTAGTACCTATAGTTCTTATTCCCTTTCCAGTTTCCAGATCCTTTCCATAAGAATGCATAGGAGTGTTGTTATAACTCCTTGTCTTCGGATTATCCGGAATGTTCTTCACATCTGCATTGTTAGGAAGCACTCCCATACCGGCACCGGAATTATAATGTACATATAGGCTACTGGATGCAACCATGAAAGAGGCAGAATATAAACGCCAGTCATTATCTGTTAGTAAAGGTTTTGCACCTCCCCACGCTAAATATCTGGTATAACCTTTTTCCTTCGCAGCTTTTTGTGCAGCCTGCCATTGATCATCATATATTTTAAAGGAATTATTCCCTCTTATAAGTGACGTAGCTGTCATTGCATCTATGTTACCAGCATCAGCATCATTCTTTTTTCCATCCCCACTAGGATTGTCGCCATGAGGCTGTCCATACATAACACCAATAGCATTTTGAAGTCCATTTGTAAATTCATACCCGGCTTTTGGCTTGGCAAAGAAAATTCGTACCTGTCTTATGTTTTTACTTCCATTATACGTTACTGGGTCCATATCTATGGTTTGATTATCTTTTACAGGAACCAGTGCTTGTTTCTCATAGTCCCACATAACTACGTCCAAACCTTCGCCGCTTCGGGTTTGATTCGTATATAGCCTTACTGTCACAGCCTGCTTTCCGCGCTCTTCTTTGTATGGTACTAAGGTAAAATTGTAATCCTCAAATTTACCGGTTCGGACTTTCAAATCCATCTTATATTCATAAGAACAATTTTTTTCATCACCTCTAGTAGTTGTGTAGCTATCTGTCATCTTGGTAATTAAACTTAATTTACCTGGAACCGATGAAACACTATCGCCTTTACTTATTGGCACCTCACTCACTCCGCTCTCAGAAGAGGCTTGAATGGAAGTACCATTCACCACCATATGTATTACACGGTAGCCTCTTTTCGTATGAAAAGCAGGAATATCTAAGTTGTAGCCTGACATTTCATAAACATCATCTGGTGTAAAAGTCCACATGATTTTGTCCTGATCTTTCAAATACTGCCAGCCATTCTTTTCACTATGCGCAATATTAATATATTCTTCTCCATTAATATCTTTTGTATTAATGAATATTCTGTAAATACTTTGTTCTTTATAGGTAATTGTAATCGTATCGTCTTTTACAAAGTTAATGGAATAGGTAGCTTTGTTTTCATTTCCATTTTCCTTCGTAATTGTCGCACCCTCTTGAGAAACAACGGATTCGATTATAAATCTTTTCGCTTTGGGATTATTTGCTTTTGCTGTGTCTGTGCCAGGAGTTACTGAAATTATAAAGTTTTCTCCCGCATTTACACGAATCTGATTCGATATATCAAGCGGCGCATCAAGGCTGCCATTTTTTTTGGTGATTGTACCAGGTGTACAACTATCAGGAACTACTTCCTTTATGCTGACCAGATGATACTCCTGGTACATCATCGTTAATTTCTGAGTGTCTTCCAGCTTAATTGCAATCACACCATCCGTACTATAATAAATAGTGTCATTATATTTTCCGATGTATACACAGTTTTTTCCATCTACTTTTGCACTCTTAAACTCGAAATGTCTGCCTTCTATAGATAGATCTTTATGATCCGCAATTGCTCCAAATTTAATGACAGAAGGTGCTCCTGCAATTAGGTTTCCATTGACATCTACATACGCTACTCTATTTGTTGAGGCTTCTTCTCCATTCTCGGCAACCGCCAGTAATTCTTCTTCCAGACTCTGTACAGACATTTATTCCGGTGCATCCAGATCTGTTATCTGGTCTGCGGAATCCTCTGTTTCAGACTGTTCTCCTATATCAATCGTTTCTTCTGTCTCAGACTGCTGCTCACTTACTGGCTTCATTTCCATATCTGTGTCTGATGCTTCAACTACTACATTTAAGGATAAAAAACATATAGAAAGAATCAAAATCCAAGAACATAAAATTTTTAAGTATTTTTTCCATATATTATGCCTCATCTTGTGATTCTCCCTTATTTCTTTTCTGCTTTTTATGGATTAAAACGCTTAGACAAATCAGTGAACCAAACAGCAATAAGAAATATCCCATAACAGGACTGTCATCTCCAGTCTTTACGCTATTGGTTTTTCCTAATCCATCTGAATGGGACGGACCAGATGGTTGTGACGGGTTTGAGGGCTGTGCTAGATTCGGCTTTTCTTCTCCCATATAACTGTTTTTAAAAGAAATCGCTTCTATTTTCTCCCCTTTCTCATTTGCTACAATTGTGACAACTTTTAACTGATTCGATTCATTATAGTAAGCCTCGACAGTCACATAGTACCTGTTTTGATCATATTTATAATCATCCTTTTTTTCTGTCGTCTGATAAATGTTATAATGATACTGTCCTGCTGTTTTTACATTCAGTATAATCTCTGTTGCTGCATTCTTTTCCATTGTCCAGGAATACTGCATATTGCAGCTTCCAGCGGGCATTGGTGCGTCGCTTTGATCTGTTGTCATAATATAAGAAAATTCATCTGCAATGCCTTCCACTTCACTGTCAAAAATCTGTCTCACCGGAATTTTTACTACAGTACAATTATCAGATGCAAAAGCTGATATCTGCATGCTCAGAAAAAGGAGCATAGTCACCAATATGACAGCTGTTTTCTTTAAATCAAGGATTTTCATGTTTTTTCTTTCCCTTCTTCTTTAATTTTCTATCTATCAGCAATAGAACGATAATTAGCAAAAGTATCCAGTAGATAACCGGCACCTGAATCATCTTTTCTTTTAATTTATCAATTCCAGTTCCCAGATTCTTGGCTTTCTCTTTCTCAGGATAGACCTGATCCGTAAGCCTTCCTACTAATATATTTCTTCCATTTGTCATCTCTGAAGTACATGTTATCAGAAGAACCAAATGGTCATTTTCCGTAAGTTCAAAGTTTCTTTTATATAAAGCATTGTCTGATATTTCCTGCAGATACGCCTGTTTTGCTTCCGGTTCCTCTGAACTGACACTGAACAGCCGTTCATTATAAGCATCTGCCTGGATCAATGCATAAAATTCAATTCCATGATCTTTTCCATCAAAAAAAAGATTTCCGTATGGATGTTCGTCAAAATACTCCTTATCTGTGAATAGCCCCACATCTCCAAACATCATGTGTTTTTCCATATGGTGTCCATAAATCATATTGTTAAAATCGGAAAAATCCGGTTTGTTTGCACAGTGCAAAAATATGGAACCACTTAAAGAATACTTGCCTTCGGCATCCGTATTCATATAAGTATCATCATCTTCTGCCTGAAGCAGCGGATAATTAACGTTTGTTTCATTTATTCGAATCCAGCCAATAATATCCGGATTGATTTTCTGCAATTCTTCAAAAGATTTCGTATGTTTTTCTGTTGGAATATAGGCTTCGTAGTTCTTCGCATCAGCCGCCTGATATACCTGATTGGAATCCCATAACATATAGCATGACAGGAACATTACCATAAGAATCAGCAATAACGCTATAAAATTCACCATATGATCGACTATTTTGACTAAAAACTTTGCTGCTTTTTTCATATGAAATATTCCTGAAGTTTCCTTTCTTATTGCAAAAGGGAATGCGACGGAGTGTCGCCGCACGCATTCCCTTTGCTGTTTCTTTTATGATTTTATAAAATTATTTCTGTACTTTTTTGCGTTTGAAAGCAACGAATCCAAACAGTGCTACAGCACAAAGAGCAACCATCAGAACGTATGGAAGAGTGTTCATGATAATACCAGTTGTTGGTACGTTGTTGAATTTGTTGGTTACGTCAACTGTGTTCTTTGTCTGTCCAAGTTTATAACCAGTATGAGCAGTGTCATCCCATACTTTAATCTCTTCATTAAATTTTGTTGCAACAACAGCTGCTTTGTTTTCATTATTAATTACAACAGCAGCACTTCCTTTGTAGTTTGCTTTTGCAGCCTCAGTTACGATGATTTTAGTTCCTACTGGAAGACCTGTGAATTTCATGTTCTCGCCATTTCCCAGCTGGAATGTACATTGTCCAGTCGCGTCTAACGTAACACCATTACCATCTTTGTCTTTTACACCGCCAAGTGTATTTGCATCTGTTCCTGCCGGGAATTCAAATTTTGCAGTAAAGTCGAATTTCTCAGTTGGAAGAGATTTTTGGTCATCTGTTACATTCTGAATAACCTTCTTGGATACGTTTAATGCACCGTATTTTTTATAGTCAGGATCTGGTGTAACTGGCTTGTCAGGATCTGGTGTACCTGTGCCAGCTTCCTGTACATAGGTGTTGACAAAGTTGAAACCATTCTTCTTTGCATCACTACCAATATCTACTTTACCTGTTGTTTCGCCATCTTTGTCACCTTTTGTCTTATTTACAATGATCTTATCAATTTCAAGTGTTCCACCAGTTTTCTCAACAACATATACATCCATTCTATACTCAGCCTTGGACATAATCAGTTTTTCATATGCTGTCTCTGTAACAGACGGATCAGCCGTTTCGTTCTCTTTTACTGTATAGGAATATCTACCAGCTTCAGGAAAATCAGTGCCTACTAAATTAATTTTAGCAGTTTTTGTAGTTGTACCAAGATCAGTTGTTCCAAAACTAATTGTTGGAATTGTAACAGCATGAGCAGTATGTATTACATCATCCCCATCTGTAATCTGTGTAGCAGTAAAGCTGAATGTCTCTGCCTTTCCCACCTCAGTATTGTAGGTCTTGCTGATATAGGCTTCCTTTGCATTATTTACTGTGTCTGCTGTTGTTCCTTCCGCTGCCATTGCCGGCATTGCCAGTCCCATTGTCATAGCACCTGCTGCGACAATAGCGAGCATTTTCTTAGTAAATTTTTTCATGCTCATTGTAGTTCCTCCCTTGTGAATTCTTTTGTTTTTTATTTGATTAACGGATCCGGTAATTAAATTCCCCTGCTCCGAATAATCGCGATGACTTTTCCTTTGACATCTTTTATATCAATACAGCCATAGATTCGGCTGTCCGATGCCTGTGGTCTGTTATCTCCAAGTATAAATACCTGACCGCTCCCAACTGTGACCGGAAAATCCACTCCATCTTTAAACTGGGTGGTATCAAAGTAAATGTCCTGAGATATCTGTTCTGCACCATTTATCTTCAGTCCGTTTTTTGTAATGTCAACGGTGTCTCCCGCTACCGCCACAACACGTCCGACCGTGGTTCTGCCGTCGTCTTTAAACACTGCAACGTCACCGGAAATAAACCTTTTATCCAATCGGTAATACATGACCAGATCACCGTCTTTGATTGCCGGTTTCATGGAGACATCATTTATTCTTACAATTCCATAGAGAAATGTAAAAATAAGAAATACTGCTAAGATAATAAATGCAATCTTCAATAACAACTGAACAATATCCTGTGCTACAGATGTTTCCTGTACTATATTGTTGTTTTCATTTGACCGTTCAGTTTCGTTCTTCATCCTATCCTTCCATAAAAATGGATGCCCATAACCCTTCTAGGGGATTTATTTGTTTTATGTCAACTCAGACATCCACGGTATTAGTTTGTACCCATTATTATAGTGGTTTATTTTTTTATTCCAATGCAACAAACATGTAAAATGTCTGATGTATTTTTGCAAGTTTTGTTCCATAGCAGTGTTTATCTTATTTTCCGTCTTCTTCTGAAAAACAGAATCATGATAATACTTATGGCAAATAGTAACCATACATGCCTGCTTGTTCTCAGACGAACCCCTGTTTCCGGTATTAATTGTGTGTTTTCGTTTGTGATTTTTAACTCAATCACGTCTCCTCGTGCAGCCTCAATCCGCTGTTTCATGACAGCTGTATTTCCATTCGATGTTGCCTGCACTGGATTTGAATACTTATCATTCTCTTCTTTTTTAGAAATCGAAACAGCGTATTTTGATGTATCAACAGTTTCTGTTATTATGATATCCGAAGATATATCTACATTTTTTAATGTAACTTTATCTCCATGTTTCAAAGAAGTTCTAATTGTCTTGCTACGCAGCTTTTGACCATCTTCCCAATAGAGAATTTCCATATCAAATGGCTTCTTGCGGTTTCCAAGTGGACCAGTGACTTCCTTTGTAATCTCAACCGTCACCCCGCCTTTTTGCGGATGATTGACGATATGTCTGTCCGAAACAGCTCTCCAGGTATTTGTCATCGGTGATTTCTCATATAGGAATAAAATATCGGATTCTACATCGACCATATATAAATTAAAGTTATCCTGATACTGTGTTTTGGTTTTATCTGCTTTGTCCTTTTTGTTTGGAGTAACAGATTCTACCATCCAGTATCGTCCGTTCTCAAAGTCCTCCGGTAATTGAAGCATTCCATTTTCATCTGTTTCTAAGGAACGATACGTCGTACACGTTTTTCCATCCTTTTTCAGAACGATATCGTCCTTGCTCTGTGTATTGTCATAATCTACTGTATATCCTGTATCATCCGCATATTTTTTCGTAACATCATCATACGGTACTTTGTAGAACAGAAAACCTGCACCAGCAAGTCGGTTTCTTGGAAGATCATCCGTCTTTAAGAAACTTCGTTCAGC
>OHAS01002253.1_pt1 | contig 14135 bp, 9 predicted proteins | sample 1577131 | NCBI WGS metagenome assembly OHAS01 (sample SAMEA3541566, study PRJEB24748) | human gut metagenome | biome: human gut; feature: human-associated habitat; material: faeces | place: China | collected 2012 | reverse complement strand
GGGGCGGGCGACGCCCGCCCCGCGCGTTTGAGCCGTGGCTGCGTTTATTCGGGCCACACTACTTCGGTAAGTTCAGGGTATTTTTCCCCGATGGACGTCTGGAAATTGGTCTTGGCTGTTTCCAGGTCCACCGCGCCGTCAAAATAATCCTTGAACGCGCCCTGGAAGCTTTCGTTCAGCCCCTGGTCGTAGGGGCCGGCGTTGCTCATGTCGATGTTGGGCGCGGCTGCGGCGAACAGCGCGATGTGGTTCTGGCCGCCCAGAAAATCGGATTTGAAGTCGCTGGAGGCAAGCTCCTCCATGGCCGGGGCGTTGTTAGTGTAATCCTGCGTATCCTCGGTGATCTGCTTCATGATGGCCTTGTCGCAGGTGAGGCTGCGCATGATGTCCGCAATGGCGGCGGTGTTGTCGGTGCCGGCCGCGGCGCAGATCCATGTGCCGCCCCAGTAATACGGCTGCGGGCCTTCGCAGACGGCGTAATCGCCGTAGATGCCGTTGCCCGCTTCGGCTTTGCCGCCCTCGGCCTCAGGCGTTTCCAGGGAATTACCCAGCAGCGTGAAATTGATGCCCCAGGTGGAATAGAAGAACCCGAACACCTTGCCGTCGGGGCCCTGGTCCGCGGCCCACACGTCGCTCCACAGGCTGGATTTATTGTTGTAGCCGTTGTCGGTGTAGGTCTTGGTCTGTTCCACCCACTTCATCAGGTTTTCGTCCACAGTTACGGTGGTGCCCGTCACCCATGGGGCGGAGACGTTGTTGGAGAAAGTGCGGTAGCTGTCGTCATAGCCGGACAGCATCTTGTAGCCCTTCGCGGCGGCCTGTTCGGCCACAGCGTTGAATTTGTCCCAATCAGACAGGGCCTCCTGCACCTGAGCGGGGCCGTCGGTGCCCAGTACGTCTTTGGCGATGCTGCGCCGGTAGGCGAACAGGCCGGGGGTGGCCTGCCAGGTGACGCCCTTCAGCTTGCCGCCGGCCGTGGCGATGTCCTGGGTGTACGGGTACTGCCCGGACAGGTCTGCGTCCGTCAGGCCGATATCGCCGCGTATGTCCAGCGTGTAGTCGGAATCCACATACTTCAGCGCGTAATCCGCTTCGATGAGGAAAATATCGATCTTGTCGTCGGCTGCGGCGGAATCCTGCGCCAGCAGGGCCTCGTCCAGCTTGTTCTGGTAATTGTTGTTCTCGTTGGGATTGATGGTCCACTTGACGATCGTGCCGTCGTTGAGTGTGGTGGTGGATTTGTCCTCCGCCACTTCCTTTACCTCGGGATAATAGTCGTTGAACCGGCTTTGGAACTCGTCGTTCCAGCACCAGATGTTGAGCACGGCGCCATCGGCGGGCGCGGGTTCGCTGCCGGATGAGGGGGCGGAGGCGGAAACGGAGGCGGAAACGGAGGCGGGAACACTGGAAGCGCCGGAGCCGCCGCAGGCGGCCAGGGAAAGCATCATGCACAATGCCATAAGGGTCGCAAGTGTACGTTTCATAGATTGTTTTCCTCCTTGTAAAGTTCGGTCAGGCGGCCGTTTGGCCGCGCGATCACAAAATCAGATGCGCCTGACCGATGCTCCTTCCAACAGGCTGCCGGGGATGAGGATGCTTTCCGGCAGGGTGGTTTTGGGGTGCTCGATCAGGCTGACGAGACGGTCCGCCGCCCAGTAGCCGATGGCCTGGGTGTCCTGGTGGTAAGTCGTCAGGCTGGGGATCATCATTTTGGCGAGAGGGATGCCGTCATAACCGACGGCGGAGATGTCTTCCGGCACGCGGAGGCCCGCCCGGGCGATGGCGGCGAGGCCGCCCAGAGCCGACACGTCATCGGTGAAAAAGATGCATGTGGGCCGCTGCGGCAGCGCCAGCAGCTCGGCGGTGATGCGTTCGCAGCTGTCGCAGTCGTGGTAAGCGCCTTCGCGTACATAGGCGTCGGGCACCTGCAGCCCCAGGTCGTAGCAGGTCTTGTAAAAGCTGGCGCAGCGGCTTTCGGTGACGGCCGTGCGTTCGCCGTGGATGAAGGCAATGTTCCTGTGCCCCATACCGAACACATGGTTCACCAGCGTTTGAACGCCCTTGACGTTGTCCGAAACGATGGAAGTACGGTTGTTGAACATGTGGTCCACTGTCACGACGGGCAGCTCGCTCTGCACCAGTTCCAGCACCTGCGGGTCCAGAAAGTTCACGCATACCACACATACGCCGTCCACGCCGCGGTAGCGGCAGTGCTCCAGGTAAGACGAGCGCCGCTTGCCGACATTGCGGTTGATGAAGGTGACATCGTAGCCGCAGGCCTCGGCCTGCGCGCGGAAGCTCTCCAGAATGCGCGAAAAATATTCGTGCCCCAGGCCGCTGTGCTGCGGGTCCTCGTACAGAACGCCCAGATTGTATGTACGGTTCGTCTTGAGCGCACGGGCCGCGGAATTGGGCTGGTAGCCCATTTCGGCCGCTTTGCGGCATACGGTCTCCCGCGTTTGAGCGCTGATGTCATGGTGGCCGTTGAGCGCTTTGCTCACTGTCGCCACGGACACGCCGCATTCCTTTGCAATATCCCGAATCGAAATCATAACGGTCCGCCTTTCCAGAAGTTTTGCTCTGCTAAATCGAAATCGTTTTCTGGCATCTATTATACCGAAAGGCGGCTTGTTTGGCAAAACTGGATACTTAATCGTTTTCGCAACTTCAATATACCGCAATCTCGCTTTAATTTCAACAAAAATCAAGCGATTTTTAAGCGAAATCACGAAGTTTGGAGCCTTTTCCAATTTCGACAAAGAGTATTTGGCGATTCTATCCGAAAATATACCTTTTATTTTCGCCAATGATACGAAAACATTTTCGCTCTTGTTCTATACCTTTATTTAAATGGAAAAAAGACTAAGAAACAAGCGGGATCCGTACTTTACAGCACTTATCAGCAAAAAAGGCTTGCTTTTTTTTGAAATGGCAGTATGATAAAAATACAGAGCGCTTGAATGTATGCGGACTTAATCGTTTTCGCAAACGGGGCCGCAGCATGCTCCCCAAAATCGAGTGGCCCGCGCCGCAGGGCACGGGTGTGAGGAGAATACCTTATGCGCTATGGATACTTTGACGACGAGAACCGGGAATATGTGATCACCACACCGCGCACACCGCTGCCGTGGATCAATTATCTGGGCAGCGAGGATTTTTTCAGCCTTGTTTCCAATACGGCGGGCGGCTACAGCTTTTACCGTGACGCAAAGCTGCTGCGTCTGACGCGCTACCGCTACAACAGCGCCCCGGCGGACGGCGAGGGCCACCGGTTTTATATCCGCGACGGCGCCTGCGTATGGAACCCGGGCTGGCAGCCCGTGCGCACGGAACTGGATTCCTATCGCTGCCGCCACGGGCTGGGCTATACGGTCATCGAGGGTGCGAAAAACGGCATAGAGGCAAAGCAGGAAATGTTCGTTCCGCTGGGCGACGCATGTGAAGTGATACGCCTGACGCTGCACAACGCCGGGGCAGAGCCCCGCGCGCTGCAGCTGTTCAGCTATGTGGAGTTCTGCCTGTGGAACGCAGTGGATGATTCCACCAACTTCCAGCGCAACTACAGCACCGGCGAGGTGGAGGTGGAGGGCGGCGCCATCTATCATAAAACGGAATACCGCGAGCGCCGCAGCCACTATGCCGTGTTCGGCGTGAACCGGACGCCCGACGGTTTCGACACGAGCCGGGATGCGTTTCTGGGGCCGTACCGCGGCCCGGCCGGGCCGCTGGCGGTGGAACGGGGCGCGTGTACGGGCAGCATCGCCCACGGCTGGGCGCCTGTGGGCGTGCATCAGCTGAACGTGACGCTGGCCCCGGGCGAACGCCGCAGCTTTATTTTTGTATTGGGATATGTGGAAAACCCGCCCCGGGAAAAATGGGCCGCGCCCGGCGTGGTGGAAAAAAGCCGCGCCCGCGCCATGCTGGCCCGCTATGCCGCGGACACGCAGGTTGACGCCGCGCTGGCCGCGCTGGCCGCGTACTGGAATGGGCTGCTGGCGCGCTTTTCGCTGCGCTCCGGCGACGAAAAGCTGGACCGTATGGTCAATATCTGGCACCAGTACCAGTGCATGGTGACGTTCAATATGAGCCGCAGCGCCAGCTATTATGAAAGCGGCACCGGCCGGGGCATGGGCTTTCGGGATTCCTGCCAGGACCTGCTGGGCTTCGTGCATCTGGTGCCGGGCCGGGCGCGGCAGCGCATTCTGGACATCGCCGCCACCCAGTTCGCGGACGGCAGCTCCTATCACCAGTATCAGCCGCTGACGAAAAAGGGCAATTTGGACGTGGGGAGCGGCTTCAACGACGACCCGCTGTGGCTCATCGCCTGTGTGAGCGCATACCTGCGGGAAACAGGCGACCGTTCCATCCTGTACGAGGAGGTGCCCTTTGACTGCCGGGCGGAAGACACGGCGCCGCTGATGGAGCATCTGCGCCGCAGCCTGGGCTTTACCGCTTCGCACAAAGGCCCTCATGGACTGCCGCTCATCGGCCGGGCCGACTGGAACGACTGCCTGAATCTGAACTGCTTTTCCAGCGAACCGGGCGAGAGCTTCCAGACCACCGGCCCCAGCGAAGGCCCTGTGGCGGAGAGCGTGTTCATTGCGGGGATGTTTGTAAAATACGGCGGGGAATACGCGGACATTTGTGCGTGGGAAGGCCTTTCGCAGGAAGCGCGGGCCGTGCGCGCACAGGTGGACGAAATGACAGCGGCCATCCTCGGCCCGGGCTGGGATGGCGCCTGGTTCCGCCGCGCCTATGACGCAAACGGCCGGCCGGTGGGAAGCGCCGAATGCGCGGAGGGCAAAATTTACATTGAACCCCAGGGCATGTGCGTGATGGCGGGCGTGGGCCTTTCCGACGGCCGCGCGCTTCAGGCGCTGGAGAGCGTAAGGCGGCATCTGGACACAGAGTACGGCATCCTGCTGCTGCAGCCCGCATACACGCAGTATCATCTGGAACTGGGGGAGATCAGCAGCTATCCGCCGGGGTATAAGGAGAACGCGGGCATTTTCTGCCACAACAACCCATGGATCAGCTGCGCTGAATGTGCGGCGGGGCGCGGCGGCCGGGCCTTTGAGGTATACCGCCGCACCTGTCCGGCCTATCTTGAGGAAATCAGCGAGATCCACCGCACCGAGCCCTATGTGTACAGCCAGATGATCGCCGGGCGGGACGCGGCCGCCTTCGGCGAGGCGAAAAACAGCTGGCTGACGGGTACGGCCGCATGGACATTCGTCAACATCAGCCAGTATATCCTGGGGATCCAGCCCACGTTGGACGGCCTGCGGATCGCCCCGTGCATTCCCGCCACGGTGCCCGGTTTCACCGTCACGCGCACCTACAGAGGCGCGGTGTACGAGATCGCAGTGGACAACGCGGAAGGGGTGGAAAAAGGGGTAAAATGCATCACGGCGGACGGCGCGCCCTGCGTGGAAGGCATTCTGCCCGCCGCGCCCGCCGGAACGACAGTACATGTAAAGGTGACGATGGGCTGAACGGAGGGGACATATGGCGTTTGCAAAAGATTTTGTATGGGGCGCGGCCTCCAGCGCTTACCAGACCGAGGGCAGCCCGCGGGCCGACGGCGGCGGGGAATCCATTTGGGACGTATTCTGCCGCCGCCCCGGCGCCGTTGCGGACGGGTTTGACGGTTCCGCCGCCACGGACGCGTACCGCAGATATGAGGAGGACATTGCCTGCGCGGCGCAGATGGGCCTCGGTGCTTACCGCTTCAGCGTGAGCTGGGCGCGGGTGGACCCTTACGGCAACGGCTGCTGGAACGGGGAAGGGTTTGCGTTTTATCTGCGCATGCTCCAGGCCTGCCGCGCTGCGGGCCTGGAGCCTTATGTCACACTGTACCACTGGGAACTGCCCCAGGCGCTGGAAGATGCGGGCGGCTGGCGCAGCCGAGAGACCGCCCGTGCTTTTGCCCGCTATGCCGCCGAGGCGGCGCGCCGTTTCAGCGGCCTTGCAGAGAATTACATTACGCTCAACGAGCCGGAGTGTACTGTAAAGCTGGGCCACGGTACGGGCGTGCATGCCCCGGGCCTGCGTCTGCCCGAGGCGCGCCAGCTTCTGGTGCTGCACCATCAGCTTTTGGCTCACGGCCTTGCCGCCGCCGCCATTCGGGAGACCTGTCCCGGCGTGCGCGTCGGCATTGCCGCAACAGGGCGGCTGTGCTGGCCCGGCACGGACAGCCCCGCCGATGTGGAGGCTGCCTGCAGCGCTACCTTCGCCACGCCGGACAGCGACTGGGCATTTACCTATCAGATGGTGCTGGACCCTGTCTGTTTCGGACATTATCCGGAAAACTGCGGGCCCGGCCTGCGGCGTATGACGGCGGCGCTCCCGGCGGAAGACCTGGCGGTCATCCACATACGGCCGGATTTTATCGGCTTGAACATCTACAATGGCCACGCGGTATGTGCAGGGACGGGAAAGCGGCCGGTTTATGTGCCGCGCCCGCGCGGCTGTGCTGTGACAGCGCTGAAATGGCCCGTTACGCCGCTGGTGATGAACTGGGGCGTGCGTTTTCTCTGGCAGAGGTACGGCCGGCCGATTTACATCACCGAAAACGGGCAGAGCTGCAACGACCGCATCTTTCTGGACGGCTGTGTCCATGATCCCGACCGCATTGATTTCCTGCACCGTTATCTGCTGGCGCTGCGTGCGGCGGCGGAGGGAGGTGCGGATGTGCGGGGCTATTTCCACTGGGCGCTCACTGACAATTTTGAGTGGAGCGAGGGCTATCGCGAGCGCTTCGGGCTTGTTTATATCGACTATGTTACGGGTGCGCGCATCCCGAAGGACAGCGCTGCCTGGTATGCCGAAACCGTGCGCGCCAACGGGGAGAACCTGTAAAAGCGCATGGCATGCAGGCTGCAGAATACCCCCGGCAGCCCGGAAAAGAACCGGACGCCGGGGGCATTTTGCGGTTTCATGCGGGGCCTGTATGCGTGCGCTGTGCTTTTCGGGCGCGGACAGGCAGACGCAGCGTGAATGTGGCGCCTCCGCCGGGTGTGTCTGTAAGAAGGATATCTCCGCCGTGCAGCGCGGCCAGTTCCTGTGCCACAGAGAGACCCAGCCCATAGTGCTCCTTGCCCGTGCGGCTTTTGTCGGCGCGGTAAAAGCGCTCGAACACATGTGCCTTTTCCGCATCCGGCACGCCGGGGCCGTGGTCCTCCACCGAAAGCAGTACCCGGCCTTTTTCCGCGCGGGCGCGCAGCGTGACGTCGCTGCCGGCGGGCGCGTAGGCGCAGGCGTTGCTGATGAAGACCAGCAGCAGCTGGCGCAGCCGTCCGGCGTCGCCCCACAGGGGCGGCAGTGTTTCCTCGGGCAGGTCCAGCGCAAGGCGCAGGCCGCGCGCTTTTACCAGAGGCGCAAACTGTTCATGCGCGCCGATCACCAGCGCATCGGCATCTACAGGTTCCATACGCATCCGCCAGGTGCCCGCGTCGCTGCCTGCAAGCAGGAGAAGATCGTCCACCAGGCGGGCCATGCGGTCGGCCTCGCTGCCGATGGCCGCCAGGTACTGCGGCGTGTCCGCCGGGCTGGCCTGCATGGCCGACAGGCTCGTCTTGACGACGGCCAGCGGGCCGCGCAGCTCGTGTCCGGCGGCGGCCACGAATTCCCGCTGTTTTTGCAGTGCTTCGGCGGTGGGCCGCAGCGCCCGCCCCGCCAAAAACCAGTTGACCGCGCCCAGAAGTGCCAGCCCGCCCGACAGCAGCGCCGCATACAGCAGGGCCTGGCGCGTCAGCGTCCGGCGCAGAGGCCCGTCGTCCCGCAGCACGGCAAGGCCGTACCAGCCGCGCTGTCCGGGGACGGAGCATACGGCGGCGGTATAATGTTCGCCTGCGTTGCCCTCCACTGTGACGGTGACGCGGGAGGCATACACCGACGAACGCGGCGCGGCATCCATATTCACACCCTCTGCAAGCCCTGCCTCTGCCGCACGCTCCAGCAAGGTCCCGCGCGGGGTAGCGGGCGCCCAGCCGCCGCTGAAAAACAGCGGGGTGCCGTTGTCCGTGATGAAAATGAGCAGTCCATCCGCGGCCTCCGTCTGGGCAAGAGCCGTGTCGGAGACGCTGCCCGTCTGCAGCGTGACGATCAGGGTGTCCACGCTGGCGTCGAACATGCTCTGTGCCGAGAGCTGCGTCTGCTTTTGTGCCAACCCCAGGGTGATGGCCAGGAATACCGTGAGAACTGTGCCCGTCAGCACGGTGAAAACAAATGTCAGGCGGCGGCGCAGCTGGCGCAGCGGCGTGGTGTACGGGCCGCGGGGAGGCTGTGCGGCACGACGTTTCATGCGCCCGTTCCTCCATCCAGCAGCCGGTAGCCCACGCCGCGCACAGTGTCCACTGTCACCCGGCTGCTCACGGCACGCAGCCTGCGGCGGATAAAGTGTACATAGCTGTCCAGGCTGGCTTCCTCTACGTCGGCGCCCGGCCCCCAGACACGGCCGAATAAAAAACTGCGGGACAATGTTTGTCCGGCGTTTTCCATCAGTGCGGCCAGCAGCTCCGCCTCTTTTTTCGAGAGCGTGCATTGCTCTTTGTCTCCGGTCAGCACCAGTGTGCCCATGTCCAGAGTAAGATCCCCGCAGCAGGGGCGGCCGGAGACCGCCACAGGAGCGGGGCGGCGGGCCAGCGCGCGTACCCGGGCCAGCAGCTCGCGTACGTCGAAAGGCTTTACCAGATAATCGTCTGCGCCCGCGTCCAGACCGTCCACTCGGTCGCCCACAAGGCCCAGCGCCGTCGTCATCAGCACCGGCGTGTCCAGGCCCTCGGCCCGCGCTGCGCGCAGCACCGAAAGCCCATCCCGTCCGGGCAGCATCCTGTCCAGAATGCACAGCCCGAACATCCGTTGGCGCATGTAGTACAGCGCATCGTCGCCGTCTCGGCATACGTCCACACGGTAGCCCTCCTGCTCCAACAGCGGCGCCACGGCCGCGCACAGGGCTTCGTCGTCTTCCACAAGCAGTATCCGCATGTTTTTGTCCCTCCTGTTCTGCAATAAAACCATTATAATGGATGCAACCTTAAAAATCCCTGAAAAACAGAGGCTTTCACAAATCCCTCACTGTTTTTCAAGGACTTTTCAAGGTTGATTTTTTTATGATGGAAACAGGCTGGACGGGAAGCATCTTCTGTCCGCATCATTTTGAGCATACCGGAAAGGTGAGGGAAACAGTGAAGATAAAACAACTTTTGTGCGGCGTACTGGCCGCGGCGGTGCTGTTCACGGGCTGCGGTGCGCAGCCCGGCACGAGCGGCGGTTCAAGTGCGCAGGGGGACGGCACGCCCATGCAGGCCAAGGGTCGGTTCGTGGAAAACGACATCACCCCGCCGGGCGCGGCGGGCTGTACCCCGGTGAGCCTGACGGCACGGCCGGACGGCGGATTGGACTACATCGCGCTCCGGCCTGCCGAGACGCCCGGTCAATATACATATACCCATTTTTATTCTGCTGACAGCGGCAAAGAATGGACGGAAAATACGATGGACTGGCAGGAGAGTTTCGGAGAGAAACGCCAGATCGAAAAGGTCACCGTTACCCCTGAGGGAGAATATTTTGTAATGTTGACAGAGCAGACAGAGGACGGTATGGGCGCGGTGGCCTACGCACGCGTTGCGGCGGACGGCACGGCCGTTCCCGTGCAGCCGGAGGGCCTTTCCGCGCAGGGCGGGCTTGTGGCGGCGGATGCACAGGTGCTGCCGGGCGGCAGACTGCTGCTCACCAGCTTTGGGGGCGATTTTGCCGCGGTGCAGAACGGAGCTGCAGGGGAAGACGCAGGCGCGCAGGCGGCATCTTCCGGCACGCAGGACGCCGCCGGAGAGACGGACGACGCAGAAGATGCGGACGGCACGGAGCAGTCCGGGGACGATATGGGCGTATTCAGCGCGGAGGATACCGCCACAACGGCTGTATACGATATGGCCACCGGAAAAAAGCTGTATGAGATTCCCAACTGGATGGGAGGCCTGACAGCCTGCAACGGGACGACGCTTTTTGTCTACGGCTACGAGGGCGGCACGGCGGCGTATGATCTGGAGACCGGGCATATGCAGACTGAGGCCGCCAGCGCGGCGGGTGGAGAGGATTATCCGTCCAGCCTTGCGGCAGACGCGGATGGCAACTTGTATCTGCTGTCTGAAAAAGGCGTGCGCCGCGCCGTGCCGGGCGGCACGCTGGCGGAGACCGTGATGGAAGGCAGCATGTATACCTTCGGTTCCCCGCTGGCCGCTGTGCGCGGCTTTACGGCGCTGCCGGGCAACACCTTCGCACTGGCCGTGCAGACGGAGGAGGGCGGCCGTGTGCTGCACTATGTATTTGATGAGACGGTGAGCGCCGTGCCGGACAAGGAGGTGCGTGTTTACGCTCTGAACGATTCCCCCACCGTGCGCGCGGCCATCACCAATTTCCAACAGGAAAATCCGGATGTGCGCGTGAATTTTGAGGTTGGAACCTCCGGCGGCGCCAGCGCCGAGGACGCGCTGCGCACGCTGAACACAGAGCTTGTGGCGGGCAAGGGGCCGGATGTGCTGATCCTGGACGGCATGCCGCTGCAGAGCTTCATCGACAAGGGCGTGCTGGCGGAGCTTTCACAGGTGATCTCCGCCGACGGGTTGATCCCGCAGGTGGTCGACCCTATGAGAACGGACGGAAAGCTGTACGCAGTGCCCACACGTTTTACCGTACCTGTGCTGATGGGAAAGCCGGAGACGCTGGAAGGGCTGGACAGCCTGGAGGCGCTGGCCGCGGCGGTACAGGACGGACCAGAGGCGCTGGCCGCCAGCGGAGATATCAATGATATTTTCAAAGCTGTGCCGGAGGAGCAGCGCCCGCTTCTGAGCTTTACCACCCTGCGGGAGTTGTTCGACCAGCTGTACAGTGTCAGCGCACCCGCCGTGGTGCGGGACGGCACGTTGAACGAAGCCGCTCTGCGGGAACTGTTTTCCGTGATGCAGGCGGTTTCGGACCGATACGGACTGGGGGAAAAGGCGAACGACGGCGGTATTGCGTTTATGGTGACGTCAAATGCCTCCACCGGGCTGGGAATGTCCGCGGACGTTCCGCAGGGCGTGATGGAATACAGCTACGGCCGGGCAAACGCGGCGCTGTTTACACTCAAGGATGTGCTGGGTGCATATATGTCCGATGACGGACAGGCGGCGCTTACGCCGGCGCCCGGCATGGAGCAGGGCGTATATACACCGCGGGTGCTTGCCGGCATTGCGGCACAGAGCGCCCAGCAGGAGCTGGCTGCACAGTTCATACAGGCGCTGCTCGCGCCCGGTGTGCAGAATTATTCGTTGGGAGAGGGACTCCCGGTGCTGCGCTCCGGCCTGGAAAAACAGGTGGCGTACGTGCAGGAGCTCTATGCAGAACGCGGCCAGACGATAGGCACGGATGTGCCCCGGGTGGACTGGACTGCACTGCTGTCCGGGCTGAAGACACCCGTGCGGGACGACAGCACGGTGGCCGAAAAGCTGTATGCACAGGCTGAGGCGCTGTGCAAAGGTGAAAAGACCATGGATGAAGCCGTGACGGGAGCAAAGACGGAGCTTGCCACCTATCTGGCGGAAAAGCGGGCGTGACCTGCCGCAGAACGGCAGGAACAAACCCGAAAGGAGCGGCCGGATGCCGTATTCAGCGATTGGAAGCATTGGGGCGCGGAAGCATTTCTGGAGGAATTTACGGTTCCGAGTTATCAGAATGATCAATTAAAGGAAAAAATATATGCCGAAGCAACAAAACGATACAGCGGCGAGGCCGCGCTGGAACAGGCTGTGGCGGCAGCGGCCGACGCCACGCGGCTCTATTTCGCCGAACAAAATGAACCGCGCCGCGCCGTATTTGTTCCTCGCGCCCAGCCTGGCGGGGCTGTGCGTGTTCGTGCTGGTGCCGTTTGCGGACGCGGTGCGCCGCAGCTTTACCGACGCCATGGGCAGCCGCTTCGTGGGGTTTGCGAACTACGCCTCGGTGCTGGGCAACAGCGCGTTCCGCCTGGCGGCGGGCAATACTGCGCGCTTCATCGGCGTGTGTGTGCCCCTGCTGCTGTGCGTCAGCCTGCTGCTGGCCGTGGCCGTGCGCGCCGCAAAGGACGGCGGCCGTATTTTTAAAACAACCTATCTGATCCCCATGGCTATCCCGGTGGCCAGCATCGTGCTGCTGTGGCAGGCGCTGTTCCACAGGCAGGGGCTCGTCAACGCCGTTTTGTCGGCGCTGGGCGCGCAGCCGGTGGATTTTATGGGCACAGACGCGGCTTTCTGGGTGCTCATCGGCACCTATGTTTGGAAAAATGCGGGCTATGACATGATTCTGTGGATGGCGGGGCTGGACGGTATCTCCGACAGCCTGTATGAGGCCGCCCGCGTGGACGGTGCGGGGGCATGGCAGTGCTTTTGGCGTGTCACGCTGCCCGGGCTGTTGCCCACGCTGTTCATGACGGCGGTGCTCAGCCTGCTCAACACCTTTAAGGTGTTTCGTGAGGCATATCTGGTGGGCGGAGCATACCCGCACGACAGCATCTATCTATTGCAGCACCTGTTCAACAACTGGTTCCTGGACTTGGACGTGGGCCGCCTGTGTGCAGCGGCGGTGCTCATCGCGGCGGTGCTGCTGGCTGCTATTCTGCTGCTGCAAAAACTGTGGGGCGGGGAGGACGCGCGATGAAAAGAAAAAATTTGGGCCGCGCGGTGCTTGTGCTGTTCCTTCTTTTGCCTGCGCTGGCGGTGTGGTGGCCGTTGTGGTTCATGGGCACAGGCGCGCTGATGCCCTTGGACGAGCTGCGGGCCGCGCTGGGCCCGGTGCTGCAGGGTGCAGAGGGCAGCGCTTTCTGGCCCCTGCTGCCAAGCTGGCCCACGCTCCAGCCACTGGCGGAGCTTTTGTTGGACACACCGCAGTTTTTCACCATGTTCTGGAACACCTGCGCCATCGTGTTCCCCCAGGTGCTGGGACAGGTGCTGGTGGGCGCGCCCGCGGCATGGGCGTTTTCCCGGCTGCGGTTTCGCGGGCGGCGGGCGCTGTTCACGCTGTACATCGTTCTGATGCTGATGCCCTTTCAGGTCACGATGGTTTCGGGCTATCTGGTGGCGGACGCAATGGGCATCATGGATACGTTTTGGGCCATCATCCTGCCGGGTGCATTCAGTACATTTCCGGTATTTATCATGGCAAAGGGGTTCGATGCCGTGCCCATCGCGCTGTTGGAGGCCGCGTCCATCGACGGTGCGGGGCCGTTGCGCACTTTTTTCCATATCGGCGTGCCGCTGGGTGTGCCGGGCATCCTTTCGGCGGCGGTACTGGGCTTTCTCGAAGCGTGGAACGCCATTGAACAGCCTATGACCTTTCTCAAGACAAAAGCCCTGTGGCCGCTTTCGCTGTACCTGCCCCAGATCGCGGCGGAAAAGCTGGGCCTGGCCATGGTGGCCAGCCTTGTGATGCTGGCCCCGGCGGTGCTGATCTTCCGGTTCGGGCAGAAATATCTGGAGCTGGGAATCCAGGCCAGCGGATTAAAGGAGTAGACAACGTTGCATATCAAAGAAAAAGTCACGGGCCTTTGGGCCCGCAGGCCGCGCTTGAGCGGCACACAGGGCCGCGCGCTGAAGGGTGTGACGCAGTTCTTTGCGGCCATGCTGGTCTGCACGATGATTGCGCGCGGCACGGCGGGCGCAACGCTGGCCGTAGTGCAGACGGCGTCCCCCCGGCGCGGAGAGCTTGTACAGGGGCTGACGGCGGACGCAGCGCTCTCCGCGGGAGAGGTGCAGAACGTTAAGGCCCCCGCGGGGCTGGTGCTGGAAAAATATTTCGTTCCGGCGGGCGGCAGGGTGGAGGCGGACACGCCTTTGGCACAGTTTGACCCCGATGGTGTGAAGGATGCGCTGGCTCGCGCAAAAACGGAGCTGGCGCGCCTGCGCCTGCAGCGGGAAAAGCTGCTGGCAGGGGACACGGCGGACACCTCGTCGCTCTCTTCCGCCTCTACCCAGCGGGACAGGGCACAGGCGGATTACAACGCCCAGAAAGCGCAGAACGACGCGGCCGTGGCCGCTGCCCGGAACGATGCGGATACGGCTCAAAGCGCCTTGGATGCGGCAAATGCCGCGCTGGCGGAACTGCGGGCACAGACGGACCCG
>OHAS01002252.1_pt1 | contig 14141 bp, 10 predicted proteins | sample 1577131 | NCBI WGS metagenome assembly OHAS01 (sample SAMEA3541566, study PRJEB24748) | human gut metagenome | biome: human gut; feature: human-associated habitat; material: faeces | place: China | collected 2012 | reverse complement strand
GCCCAGCTGATCCACGAGGCCGCCATCGGCAAGATCGCCGGGGACCAGCTGCTGAAGCTGGAGACACTGGGTCTTTCCCCGGAGGAAGCGGAGGAGACCATCCTCAAGGGCTTTCTGGCATAAACGAATCGTATATTTTTGCCGCAATTCTACCATTTGTTATCATTTTTCTCATAAAGCTCCCCCTCCTGCATCGGCAGGAGGGGGAGCTTTCACTTACAGGTCAAATTCCTTGATGCGGGAGGTACGCTCCTCCATGGGGACGTAGTGGCCCCGGATGGTGACGGCCCGGTAGGCCGGCCGCATGATGCGGTGGCCGGTGATGACCTCCTCCATGCGGTTGGCACACCAGCCTGCAATACGGGCGGAGGCGAACAGCGGCGTGAACACCTCCTCGGGGATGCCCAGCATGGTGTACACCAGACCGGAGTACATATCCACGTTGGCGCACATGGGCGTGTCGCTGCCCTTGCGCTCCATCACCAGCGGGATGCCGATCTCCTCCACCTTCTGCAGCAGGGCGAAATCATCGGCGTAGCCCTTCAGCTCCGCCATGCGCTGGGCGTACTTCTTCAGCAGCACGGCACGGGGGTCGGACATGGTGTACACCGCGTGACCCAGTCCGTAGATCTTGCCGGAGCGGTCACCGGCCTGCTTATCCAGCAGCTTGTTCAGATAGTCCCGGATGGAGCCGTCGTCGTGGGGATCCACGTTCTCCTTCACATACCGGAACATCTCCATGACCTTGGCGTTGGCGCCGCCGTGGAGCGGCCCCTTCAGGGAGCCCACAGCCCCGGCGATGGCGCTGTAGGTATCCGTGCCGCTGGAGGACATGGCGCGGCAGACGAAGGTGGAGTTATTGCCGCCGCCGTGCTCGGCGTGTACCATCAGCATCATATCCAGCAGGTGGGCTTCCTCGTCGGTGTAGCTCTTATCCGGGCGCATCATCCGCAGGAAGTTCTCCGCCGTGGACAGCTCCGGCACCGGGAAGTGGATGTGCAGGGAGTCGCCGTGGAAGTAGTGCCGCTGCACCGCGTAGGCGTTGGCTACGATGGACGGGAAATAGCCGATGAGCTTCACCGATTGCAGAAGCATGTTGTCAATGGACGTGTTGTCCGGGTCGGGATCGTAGGAGTACAGGCTCAGCACGCTGCGCGCCAGCTCGTTCATGATGTTGTGGCTGGGGTGGCGCATGATCATGCCCTCGGTGAACCCCTCCGGCAGCTTCCGCGCCTGGTTCATGATCTTGTCGAAGTAGGCCAGCTCGCTTCTGGAGGGCAGATAGCCCATCAGCAGCAGATACGCCACCTCCTCGAAGCCGAAGGTGCCCGCCTTCCGGTGGGCCTCCACGATGTCCGTCAGCTCGATGCCCCGGTAGTACAGGCGGCCCGGCGCAGGGATGCGCTGGCCGTCCTGCATCAGATAGCCCTGCACGCTGCCCACCTTGGACACGCCCACCAGCACGCCGGTGCCGTCGCTGTTGCGCAGACCCAGCTTCACGTCGCCCCGGTAGTGATCCGGGCTGATGGCATACTGCTCCTGAATGCTGCGGCTCAGGGGGGTGGTATACTGCTTTAATATAGTGGTGTCTTTTTCGATCATGGCAAGATCGCTCCTTTCGCCGCAGCAGGCGGCTGTCGTTTCGTGAGATGATTATACGGCGGCGCTCTCGATTTTGCAAGAGCGAATTTTAGAAATTTCAAAATTTTTCTGTGAACGCCGTAAAAGAGGGACGTTTGTGAAAGATTCTGCAAATAGAAGCGCATCAACTTGCATAAATTTGATTTTCCCTCTTGCATTTTGCCGCAGGCGTGCTATACTGACTTCATTATCACGCGGGGTGCCGCGCCCCGCCATTCTGAACTTCCCGAAAGGGGTGGCTACATGATGATACAGCTGCACAACGGCGGCGTGGTCTGGCAGGACGGCGCCGTGCATCCGGCTCCCGCCGGCGGCGAGGCCGCGCGGGACAAGACCATGGCCTACCGCATCCTCCGCGCCCACAACACCGGCAGCGGCGACGGGCTGCTGCACCTGACATTCGACAGTCTCATCTCCCACGACATCACCTATGTGGGTGTCATCCAGACCGCCAAGGCCAGCGGCCTGAAGGAATTCCCGGTGCCCTATGTGCTCACCAACTGTCACAACAGCCTGTGCGCCGTGGGCGGCACCATCAACGCTGACGACCACGCCTTCGGCCTGTCGGCGGCGGTGAAGTACGGCGGCGACTATGTGCCCGCGAATCAGGCCGTCATCCACCAGTACGCCCGGGAGCTGCTGGCCGGCTGCGGCAAAATGGTGCTCGGCTCCGACAGCCACACCCGCTACGGCGCGCTGGGCACGCTGGGCGTGGGCGAGGGCGGCGGCGAGATCGTCAAGCAGCTGCTGCGCAACACCTACGATCTGGCTGCGCCGCAGGTCATTCTGGTGCACGTCACCGGCAAGCCCCGCCACGGCGTGGGCCCCCACGATGTGGCCATCGCCCTGTGCGGCGCTGTGTATAAAAACGGCTTTGTGAAGAACAAGGTGCTGGAATTCGTGGGCGACGGCATCGGCGGCCTGAGCATGGACTACCGCATCGGTATCGACGTGATGACCACCGAGACAGCCTGCCTGACCTCCATCTGGGAGACGGACAGCGCCGTGGCGGACTATCTGGCGCTCCACGGCCGCGCCGGTGATTTCGCGCCTCTGCACCCGGAGAACGGCGCGTACTACGACGGACTGATCGAACTGGATCTCTCCGCCATCGAGCCTATGGCCGCGCTGCCCTTCCACCCCTCCGAGGCGGTGACGCTGCGGGAGCTGATCGCCGACCCCGGCGACGTGCTGCGGGAGGTGGAGAAGCGCGCTGCCGCCCAGTTCGGCGGCAAGGTGCAGCTGCACCTGACCGACAAGGTGAAGGACGGCAAGCTCCGGGTGGAGCAGGGCGTCATCGCCGGGTGCGCCGGCGGCCTGTACGACAACATCGCCGCAGCCGCCGCCATTCTGGACGGCTGCGACGTGGGCAGCGGGAATTTCGACTTCTCCGTGTACCCGCCCTCCGTCCCCGTGGAGCTGGAGCTGGTGGAAAACGGCGTGACCTCCCGGCTGCTGCGGGCGGGCGCCGTGTGCAAGCCCTGCTTCTGCGGCCCCTGCTTCGGCGCGGGCGACGTGCCCGCCAACGACGCTCTGTCCATCCGCCACACCACCCGCAACTTCCCCAACCGGGAGGGCTCCAAGCCCGGCGATGGGCAGCTGTCCGGCGTGATCCTCATGGACGCCCGCTCCATCGCCGCCACCGCCCGGAACCACGGTGTGCTCACCTCCGCGGCAGACGTGGACTATGACGAGCCGGCTTCCGCAAAGCGCCGGTTCGATGCCTCCGTGTACGACAAGCGGGTGTACCGGGGCTTCGGCCATCCCCAGCCGGACGCGCCGCTGCAATACGGCCCCAACATCGCGGAGTGGCCGGCCATCCCCGCCCTGTCCGACGATCTGCTGCTGCAGGTGGCCTCCGTCCTGCGGGATGAAGTTACCACCACCGACGAGCTGATCCCCTCCGGCGAGACATCCTCCTACCGCTCCAACCCCATGAAGCTGGCGCAGTTCACACTGTCCCGCCGCGACCCGGACTATGTGCCCCGCGCCAAGGCCACTGCCGCGCTGGAGGCGCTCCGCGCCGCCGGACACGCCGGGGAGGACGACACCCTGTCCGCCGCCCTGAGAGCGCTTGGCCTGACGGCGGAGGACGCGCAGCACCTGCACATCGGCTCCATGCTGTTCGCCAACAAGCCCGGCGATGGCTCCGCCCGGGAGCAGGCGGCCTCCTGCCAGCGGGTGCTGGGCGGCAGCGCCAATATCTGCTACGAATTCGCCACCAAGCGCTATCGCTCCAACTGCGTCAACTGGGGCATCCTGCCCTTCACGCTGGCGGCGGGCGACAGCTTTGACGGCACGCCCGGCGACTTCATCTACGTCCCCCGTGTCCGGGAGAAGCTGGCCGCCGGCGACGAGGTATTCCCCGCTGTGCTGCTCCACGGCGGCGAGACGCGGGACATGACCCTCTATCTGAAGAACACGGACGCTCAGGAGCGTGAGCTGCTGCTCCGGGGCTGCCTTATCAACTACTACGCAGCCAAAAACGAGGAACGCCATGGATAAGATCAGAATGCCCAACGCCATCGCCGAGCTGGACGGCGACGAGATGACCCACATTCTGTGGGGCATGATCAAGAAAGAGCTGATAGAGCCGTTCGTGGAGCTGAACACGGAGTATTACGACCTGTCCCTGCCCAACCGGGACAAGACGGAGGACGCCGTGACCCGCCAGGCTGCGGACGCCATCAAGCGGCTGAAGGTGGGCGTGAAATGCGCCACCATCACCCCCAATTTCCAGCGGCAGGAGGAGTACGGCCTCCGCCAGCTGTGGAAATCCCCCAACGCCACCGTCCGGGCGGCGCTGGACGGCACCGTGTTCCGCGCGCCCATCCTGCTCAGCCGTATCAAGCCCGTGGTGGCCTGCTGGGAAAAGCCCGTGACCATCGCCCGCCACGCCTACGGCGATCTGTACAAGGCGGTGGAGTGCCGGGTGCCCGCCGCGGCCAAGGCCGAGCTGGTGGTCACGGACGAAAACGGCACGGAGCTCAGCCGCCAGACCGTCTATGATTTCAAAGGCCCCGGCGTGGTGCAGGCCATGCACAACCGGGATGACTCCATCCTCTCCTTCGCACGCTGCTGCTTTACCTACGCCCTGTCCGTGAAGCAGGACGTGTGGTTTGGCGTGAAGGATACCATCTCCAAGGACTACGACCAGACGTTCAAGCTGTTGTTCCAGCAGGTCTATGACGAGGAGTACAGGGCTGCCTTTGAAGCCGCCGGGCTGCACTACCGCTACGGACTTATCGACGACATCGCCGCCAAGGTCATCCGCAGTAAGGGCGGCATGGTCTGGGCGTGCAAGAACTACGACGGCGACGTGATGAGCGACCTCATCGCCGCCGCCTCCGGCTCCCTGCCCATGATGACCAGCGTGCTGGTGTCCCCGGACGGCTGCTTTGAGTACGAGGCCGCCCACGGCACCGTCACCGATCATTTCTACCGCTGGCGGCGGGGCGAGAAGGTCTCCACCAACCCGCTGGCCACCATGTTCGCCTGGGCGGGCGCCCTGCGCAAGCGGGGCGAGCTGGACGGCATCCCCGCGCTGGGGCACTTCGCCGACTGCCTGGAGCGAGCGGGGCTGGACGTGTTCGAGGAGGGACATTTCTCCGAGGATCTGGCCATGCTCTGCGAGCCTGCCGACTATACCGACAGCCCCGACAACGACACGCTGATCGCCCTGATCCGCGCACGTCTGGAGCAGCTGCTGAACGCGTGATGCCGCGCAAAACATTGCCTTGCGCCGCGGCGGGAAATGTGCTACAATACGCCGTGGGCACGCGGGTATGGCGGAATTGGCAGACGTGCAGGATTTAGGTGATGTCACCTCAGTGCAGATTTTTCACTCCATCATTCGCCGTGCTCATTCTTTGATAAAAGCAGGTTCATCCTGTTTTTATAGATGTGGGTCAAGCGTTATGCTCCGCCTCGGTTCCTCGCCGTGTAAAAATCAGAGGAGAATAAAATAGCGGCAGGTGACCCTGCCGCTCATATCTGCGGGCGTGGTGGAATTGGTAGACTCGACGGATTTAGGTGATGTCACCTCAGTGAAGGGTTTATCGCCAGTACAAGCTCTTAAAACTTAATATGCGGGTATGGTGGAATTGGTTGACACGCAGGATTTAGGTTCCTGTGCCGCGAGGCGTGTGGGTTCGAGTCCCACTACCCGTACCATGCGAAAGAGGCAGTCTATAAGACTGCCTCTTTCGTGATTTTATTCATCGCTATCTGTTATATTGCTGGACACTGGCTCTAAAACCTTTTGGTTCAACCAATCGCTCTCGGGTTTACATACGAGACGGGCGTTTGCATATGCAGTAGGCAAACTGAGTATTGTCGGCGCGGTGTACTTTTGAGAGGTAGCATTTCGTTCTACAACAAGAGCTACTTCTGCCTCCGAATTAGTTCCAAACGAAAGGGGAAGTAAAATAGACATTTTATCATAAGAGGGGAAGTATACAGGAATTGCCGTCCGATAATTCCAGCTCACACGCATGATTGCTTTCCTTACAGCGTTTCTAAAAGATGCTTCCAGATCATCATATACCTCTGGATCATCTCCAATCGCCTCTCCAATTTTCTCCCAATGATTGGCTATTTCCTCTCCACTCATAGAACTTGTGTCGGTGTTAAGCAATGCCACAATGTCAGCGTTTTTTCTGCACCCATCGCGCAAAAAATCAATTGGAAGTCTATCGGGATGATCAACAAAATAATGATCTGATTGTAAATCGGGTAACTGCTCATCAGGTGTCTTGTCGGTTGCGATTACATAACTTATATCATCAATATTTTTGAAATAATGGGCCGGTTGAGGAAGCGAAACAAAATTCCCAGATAAAATGCGACCACCGTACTTTACACCAGGATTAGCAAATGTCAAAAAACGCCATGGCCGATTACCAACATTTTTTTCGAAAACTACGTATATGTATTGGTAATTTCTATTGACTAATCCTGTATTAAATACCGAATACTGGCCGTTTACGCTTACATATACTTGTTTATCCTTCCAAAGTTTAGCAAAGGTGTATGCTATATAACTTTTCAGAATAGGAAAATCATCATCTGTTGGATTTTCCTTATAAGACCAGTTTTCTGGTAAAGCCAAATCATTTTTTAGTGTTTTTAAATCATCAATATAATTTGGCCAGTACGCATAGTTGTATAACATGTCACGCGGCTTATTTCCAAGTTCAGTATAATTGGCGCTCAGGAATTCTGTTTCTGTGATTGCTTTTTGCAGTTCCCAAGGTTGATGGTCAACTCTCTTATTTGGCATAAAAACAAGTACAATTGGTGAACCATCATTCGCAAGGATAGAAGTTGTCATATAAATCAGATTTGCCCGTGTAATATCTGTAACCACAGAAGAGTCTTGCTTCATGACAATTCTTATGCTATCCTCTTCGGACGCAAGTGTGATATATTCAGTATTGAGTTTTTGCCTTATTGCGTATGCTGTTTCACTTGCGTTTGTTAATCTTCTATACGAATCCAGTGCCCGATCTGGAATGAATGCAAAGTCTTTTAAATCCGCATAATTATCAATAAGCATCTTATCGCCTCTTTCTATTTATTTATGGTATTATGTGTATAGATTTCAATATTGACAGAGATACTAATGTGTGTTATTGTTATAAAAATAAGTGGATGTATTTTTGTTGTGTGAGTGAGTTCCTGTTTCATGGTGTGATATGAAACAGGAACTTTTATTTATTATAGCAAAATATAATTGCTTCTTCAATAAAAATGTCATGACTCTTATTGGCCGTGGGCAAGTTTCTCTTACACGAGCTCATCTATCTCTTGCTGCTGTTCCCACATTTTCTGTTTTCTAATCATCTATACATCTGTACAAAGTTGAAAACAGCATGTAAATTTGATAATATATCTGATATAACTCCCGTGCAAATGCGACCCAATTTGCTTCGTTCCTGTATTATATATAGAAAGAAGGCCCCCCCTATGGGAGATACTGTTATCTTTTTGAGTGCATATCGAACAACAACATTTACAAAATCAAAAAATCCGTTTACTCGCAAAGAGGATTTACTTGAACTGCTCAAAAAGCACCACATTACATACACGTTGTATAAAAGTAAAATTATATCTCCCGAGGGTATTTTGTCATTGGATACGGAGTACGATGATGTATCACAAATTAGTTCATTTACCTTTAACCCTGTTAATGAAAAGAAATCTGTCGATGATTTTGACGAATTGATTAACAGTACCGGTGCATGTATAAAACTATTGCATGCGCATTCTTTATTGGCGGATCCCTGTTATTTTCAGATTGAGCAGATCTGGGGACTTCAATCTTTTGTTGTATACATTGATGACGATGTGTTTCAGATTGATCCTATCGCCTTTGCTCTCAATGGGTCAATTATCATTGCTTATGAAATAATCAATCTAAAAACAGGAAAGCCCCTTGATAAAGATGATACATCATTAAAAATGCGCAATTGGAATCTCAGGAAAATAAAGGGATATAAATATTTTGAAGACGAGTCTATTAGCGAGTCAGCACGCACAATTCCAGAACTAATATATAGAAATTTAAGTGACTTCTTTTCGGAATTAGTTGGAAAGAAATTCGTCCCAGACGATTACTGGTATGTCCACGACACTTTGGTTCTTTCAAATAGGATAAAAAATGTCGAGGAATATTTTTGTGGATTATTAGGGCTAAACAAACTTCCAACCGCCCTCGAAAATGTTAGTACAACGGCCAATTATGAATTTTATTTACAAGATGGAGCCAGTGTAGTCGTTCGGTATAGGCGTGACGATATTGATACCGCGCTCTATAATGCAATTGTTTTTGAATCAATAAAGCTGTGCATTTATTTGTTTCAAATCGTAAATGCAGAAGAGACCAAAGACCTCAACAATGTTATGAGGAACGATTTGTATCTGGAAAATCTTTTCTTTGCGCCCAAAGTCCCGGCGGAAACCAGCAATCTACTTCGCTGTATTTACCAGAGTCAATCATATCAACATCGCAAAGAAGCCACCAAACTGAAGATCTCCTACATGACTACGGAAAATGAAGTAAGAAAGAATCGGAACACTATTCTTCTTAATGTTCTTCTGTACATTGCCTCACTTCTTGGCGCAATTAGCACACTCGACGCATTAGATACAAGATTAAATATTCCATTTGAAATCAGTATAATTGCTGTAGTTCTATTTTTTGGTTTGTTCGGGGTTATATGGGGGATTATCGAGTATCGTCACAATAAACGTTTTTAAAGGCAATTAACTTTTTCATCACAATCTCATCTATCTCCTGCTCCAGTCCCTGTATTCTCCCCTGTAACGACAAAATGCGGGCGTCGAGGATTGGTCTCCTCAACGCCCACATTTTTTGCAGCTGTGCCAGCTTCTCTACTTCCTCGGCACACTGCTCCCGCACAGTTTCGGCACACGCCTGCACCTCGGCATCCAGTACCTCCTCACGGATACGGTGGGAGGAGCAATAGGCTTTTCCATTCCGATGATACCCACGGCACACATATTCCACACGGCTCTTGCCGTTCCAGCAGCGAATCATAGGAATGAACGTATTCCCACATTCCCGGCAGGTCAGCAGTCCCGCATATCGGTGCTTGCTCTGATTGCCATTAGCCGGTCGAGCCTGCGCTTTTAGCAGTTTTTGCACCTGCTCCCATTCCTCCCGCTCTATAATGACCGGGAAGAAATCTTCGTGCCGATACCACTCCTCTGCGGTAAGTCGCTTTACCTTGCCGCCGTTGGTTTCACTGCGGTGGTTATTCAGCACACCGGTATACGCCTCCTCAACCAGGATGTTTTTCACGCTGGTATATGTCCATAGGAACCGCCCATCACGGGTTTTGTGCGTATGCCGGACCTCTCTGCCGCACCGTTCAGCCCGGAGCTGCGCCGGTGTCTTTCGCCCCGCAGCATTAAGCCGCCGGGCGATCTCTTTCTGCCCACACCCCTGCAAGTACAGAGAATAGACGAGCTGCACCGTGACCGCCGCCTCTGCGTCTATCCTGATCTGCCCCGTATTTTTGCCTTTCCAGTAGCCGAAGGGCGGAGTGATCACAATGCCCTCCCGCTGCTTCTGGCGGCATCCCTCCCGGATCTTTTTGCCAATATCCTTCGCATAATAATCATTCATCAGGCCGCGGACGCCGATGATCAAGTCATCTTCGTCGCGGAATGTATCAACGCCCTCCGTGGCAGAGATCACCCGCACCTGGTGTTCCCGCAGGTAATCAATAAACAATGCGGTCTGAGTTCTATGGCGGCCAAGCCGGGATAAATCTTTTACGATGACAGCGTCAATTTTATCAGCATCTACAGCCGCCGTGAGCTCGTCCAGCCCACGGCGGTCAAAACTCATGCCGCTTATGTTGTCATCGAATGATTGTCCCACGATGATGTACCCGTGCTGCTCGGCAAACGCCTGGCAGATTTCCTGCTGATTCAGCAGAGAGTTCATTTCTTGGTCATCATCGTTAGAAAGCCGCGCATAGAGCCATACCCGCATCCGGTATCATCTACCCCGCATAGTAATCGCCGTAGATCACCGCACCCAGCCTGTCATAGTCAAAATCTGCGGAGGGGAAGCAATCTGTCTGCGCTCCGTTTTCGAAGACGTCCAGATGGTCACGGAAGGGCGCTTTCAGCCGGATCTCCAAATCCAGCCTGCCATCCTCCTCATGAACGAGTATCTTCTCCACCAGCATCCTCAGATGTGCTTCTGACATTTTGCCCTCTCGCAGGATGTCGTCGATCAGGCTGATGTCCCGCTTCAGCTTGGCCTGTCGGCTGCGGAGCATTTCTGAAATATTCTGCAATTCTTCGATTTGTTTCTTGGCCTCCGTGATCTGCTCCTCGCGCTTGGCGATCATGCGGTCGTAGCGTTCTGCGTTGGCCTTATCCCGAATGCGTTCCATCAGGATCACCTCCACTTCCTCCTCCAGCAAGAGAATGTGCTCTTGCAGTTTACTTATTTTGGCACTGGCCGTGGAAGCCTTCGGCGTCCATTTCTCGATGAGCCATTCCATCCGCGACCAGTTTTCCTCATACATTTTCTTTGTTCGCAGGATCTCCGCGTCGATCAATCTGTCCAATGTCTCCTCGTCCACCATGTGAGATGAGCAGTGTTCCTTGCCGTACCGATGGTAGGTGTCACAGACATAGGCGACCCGTTCCCCGCTTTTCAGCTTAATTCGTTTTCCAATAAAAGTTCGACCACAATCCTTGCAGCGGAGTAATCCCCCATACCGGAGGATGCTCCGGTTGGTGCCCGCACGGACATTTTTCTCTTTGCGCTCTGCAAGGAGCGCTTGCTCCCATATCTCACGGGTCACAATCACTGGCAGATAATTCTCGTGGCGGAACTGCTCCTCCGGGTCTGTGAAGCGGAAGGTCTTATTGATCTTATTGCGCTCGCTCTTGTGGCAGATCAAGGTCCCGATGTAGCTTTCATCTCTCAAGATTCGCGCCACCATCGTTGCGTCCCACAGATATTTTTTGAGGATGCCATCCTGGGTATTGGGCAATCGCTTGTTCAGAAGCTCCATCTGCATGAGAGCGGGCGTTTTTCTTCTCTGCTCATTCAGCATACGGGCGATGGTTTTCATGCCGCTTCCGCTGATGTAAGTGGAGAAGATGAGTCGAACCGTTTCGGCTGCTTCATCGACAATGACGACTTTCTTTGTGTTCTTGTCCTTGAAGTACCCGAAGGGAGGAATCGTCACAAGTCCTTCCTTTTGTTTCTGTCGGTATCCGGTGCGGACTCGGCGGCTACCATCTCTGGCGTAGAAGTCGTTGACCAGACCTTTGAATCCGATGATGAGATCGTCGTTCTCGTTGAAGGTGTCGATATTTTCCGTTGCGGACAGGACCCGCACATCATGTTCTCGGAGGTAGTCGATAAAGAGTGCGGTCTGCGTCCGGTGACGGCCCAGGCGGGACAGATCTTTAACGATGATCGCTTCGATTTTGCCCGCTTCGACCACCTCATAGATTTTGTCGATTCCCTCACGGTTGAAGTGCATACCGCTGACATTGTCATCGAAGGATTCGCCCACCACCTCGTGGCCGTTGCTGACGGCAAAGTTGTATATGATTTTCCGCTGGTTATTCAGAGAATTCAGTTCTTCATCCTCATCTCTGGACAGCCGATAATAGAGCCAGACTTTCATAATCGTTCCTTTCCGCTATGGTGTGCAGATCATGCACGACACACCATAGCACACAAGTTTCGCAATAGCTATCAAAACAAATCAAGCGACTTCTGTTTCTACTTTAACAACAAAATCGGCGGTTCGATTTGTATATGGATGATCCACAGACAGATAGTCGTGGATCATCATTTTCAGGAAATCATCGAACTGATCGTCCGTACCCACATAGGAATACATGACGCTTGCGATATTGGTTTCTTTTCTCTTTCTACCCATAGCGCTCCTTTCTCCCGAAATCAATTCGGGCAATAAAAATAGCAGACCTCACATGGTCTGCTGCCAGTCATAACTCACCTCGTCCTCGTGGTCATCAGCCTTGTGACCGAGGGCGATTTTCTTTTCACGTTCTTTTTGCAATACCTTTCTGTCGGTGTAGTGCCTCGCAGGAATCACAGGCTCAGCAGGCTGGAGCTGCTCCAGACGGTGCCCAAGCCCCACCAGAGCAGAAGCAGTGCTGCCGCCGCCATCAGCAGAGAGATCAATGCCGGAATACTGACATGTGGCAGATGCAGTCTGGGAAGTCTGATTCTGTGCAGAGAAAAAGAATTCTCTTTCGGCTTCCCAGCCTGTTCGGTCATCTGCTCCAGATGCCGCACCATCTTCAGCAGATCGTCCAACTGCGTCCGCGTGGGAAGCTGCGACATCTGCCTGCTGATGCGCTCCAACATATCTGTCTGCCGATTCGCATGATACCACAGCGCATCCAGATCGTTCATCATTTGCTCCCAGTCCGTTTTCGAGGGACACGCTTCGTGAGGCGTTGTCAGCGTCGGAAGTACTGCCTGCTGGGTGTTGCGCTGCTTGAGTTCTTGCAGAGACAATCTCTGCCCGTATTCTGAATTCATGCTCCATGACCTCCTTGCAATACTTTTCCTCGTGTAATTTGTTGTCGCGGCACTTCGTGCCGTCCGGCGTGGTGTAGGTGATGTACTTGCGGCTGCTCTCCCAGCACACCGCGTAGCCCTCGGACGCCATCAGGGAAACAAAGGCGTCCTTGTCAGCGGCGTATTTCATGCACTCGTCGATGGTGTTCATGAGCCGCAGCTTCCAGCTTTGACCTTTCAGCGCTGTGTGATACTCCGCGCCGCTCATGCCGCGGGCCTGCTGTGTGGTCGGCTCAAAGACCGGCAGGCCCATTTCCAGACAGATTGCGTCGTTGCGCCGCATCAGCTCCTGCAGTTGTTCCTTCGCCATGTGCAGCTTTTTGCCGGTTTCAAAGTTGACGGAGTTGATGACGCAGTGGGAGTGGATGTGCTCCCGGTCTACATGGGTGCAGACCAGCACCTCACAGCCGTCGAAGTATTCCGCCAGTCGCCGCGCGGCTTCGTGGGCCTGTCGGGGATCGACTGCCGCACCCTTTGGAAAACTCTGCACCATGTGATAGAACATCACGCCGCCGTCCTTATGGTAGAGCAGCTTCGTGTTCAGGAAATCGTCATAGACGCTTTGGGGCTGGCAGTTGATGCCGCTGACGAGCGGCTTGCCCTCCCATGCGGTTTTCTTTTCCTGCATGACGTAGAGCATCACGCCGCGCATGGCGGCGCGGGATTGCGTGCCCCGCTTGTAGTTCACGAAATGTACGATGGCCATACGGCTCACCGACCTTCCATGACTGACCGCAACGCGGCGCTGACCTCGGACAGTTCCTGCGCGGCCTTGTCGAGTCCGATGACCTGCACCTTGCCCATGTTGGCAAGGACGGTGAGGCGGTTGATGTTGCTGCCGATGCCCTTGAGCTGGCGGAGCAGTTCTTTCTGCTCGTCGATGACGATGATCCGCTTGCCGAGACAGCAGGCGGTGACATAATCGCTCATGGACATTCCGGCCTTCGCCGCCAACGCTTTGATCTTCTTGCGGTCGGCGGACGCCATGCGCGTGCTGAATTTGATATCTTTTTTCATGTTTTTCTCCAATCGTAGCTAAAAGTGGGTGTGGGCTTCTGCCCGCAGCTTGGGGGTGTGGGGCCATGCCCCGCCCAGTGCATTTGGCAGGGCAGCGGCTTCGCCGCAGACCAGACAAATGCGATGCTGGCCACCTCCAACGGAGGTGATTAAACTCCCGTAAAAGGAAACCTCTGCGCCTATCGGGAATAACGGTTTACGCAGAGGAATTTTCCATCTGCGGCAGAGAAATGAACTGTTTCTTCATCCGGCTTTCAAGGGATTATTTCCCCTGCACACAGCGCTTTTTCGGCGTTCCTGTATGGGGGTGGTATTACTACCCTCGGCGTGCGCTTCATGCCGTTGAAACGCTGGACGCCCGCGGGTCACG
>OHAS01002250.1_pt1 | contig 14148 bp, 9 predicted proteins | sample 1577131 | NCBI WGS metagenome assembly OHAS01 (sample SAMEA3541566, study PRJEB24748) | human gut metagenome | biome: human gut; feature: human-associated habitat; material: faeces | place: China | collected 2012 | reverse complement strand
GAAGACCGATTCTCTCTTTTGTTGCAGTCCTTCCGTCAACCACTCCGCTGATTCTTCCGCCACAGTGCACTGCAATACGGTCACAGAGTTCAAGTACCACATCCAGATCCTCGATGACACAGACTACAGCCACGCCTTTTTTCTTCTGCTCATTGAGAAGCCGATAGATGACATGAGAAGTATTAATATCCACACCTCTGGTCGGGAATGCAACAAGAAGCACCTTCGGGCTCTGCGCGATCTCACGGCCAACCAGAACTTTCTGTACATTTCCACCGGACATCTGACGAACCGGAGCTGAAATACTCGGTGTCATAACCTCGAGTGCATCTTTGATCTTTAATGCAAGCGCCCTCGGTCCCTTACGATCCAGAAATGGTCCTTTTCCATTGCGGTAGCTTCGAAGCATCATATTGTCGGTCATATCCATGTCTCCGACAAGTCCCATACCGATACGGTCTTCCGGGACAAACGCAAGACTGATTCCCGCTTCATTAATAGAAATGGAATCCATTTTGGAAAGCTCCATACTTCCGCCATTGTCATCCAGCAGACGGATTGAACCGCTTTCCACTTCCTGTAATCCGGCAATTGCTTCCAGAAGTTCCTTCTGTCCGCTTCCTGAAATACCTGCAATACCGAGAATCTCGCCTGTATTGACCGAAAGCTCAACATCATCCAGCGTTTTTACATCATCTTTGTCTTTGCAGTTCAGCCCCTCGATCACCAGACGTTTCTTTACATTTTCCGGTTTCGGACGCTCAATATTCAGATCGACCTTAGCGCCTACCATCATCTCGGAAAGGCTCTGCACATTTGCAGCAGCAGTCTCTACCGTATCAACATACTGTCCTTTTCGAAGAATTGCCACACGGTCAGATAATGCCAGCACTTCCTGCAATTTATGTGTAATGATAATGATCGCACATCCGTCATCACGCATATTACGCAGAATATCAAACAGACGGTCTGCTTCCTGTGGCGTCAGAACGGCAGTCGGCTCGTCAAGAATCAGGATTCTCGCACCACGGTACAACATTTTTACGATTTCTACAGTCTGTTTTTCTGAGACAGACATCTCATATATTTTTTTGGAAAGATCCAGATCAAACCCATATTTGTTTACCAGTTTTTGAATATCTTCCGTGATTTTTTTCATATTGAGTCTTGCCCTGCCCGGCAGTCCCAGTACGATATTTTCGGCTGCTGTCAGTACATCTACCAGTTTGAAATGCTGATGTACCATACCGATTCCCAGTTCGTAGGAATCTTTTGGTGAACGGATCGTTACTTCCTTTCCATTCACAAAAATATGTCCCTCATCCGGATAATAAATTCCGTAAATCATATTCATCAGAGTCGTCTTGCCGCTTCCGTTTTCACCTAAGATTGCAAGAATCTCTGATTCTCTCAGCGTGAGATTTACATGGTCATTCGCCTGGACTGATCCAAATCGCTTGGAAATATCTCTAAGCTCGAGTGCATAAGTTTCTTCCACTATCGTTCCCTCCTTTTATCTGATATATTGTCATATCTGCAAAAGAAACCTCCGCCCTGAAGACTTCCTTTGCACGTATAACAAGAAAAAAAAGCAGAGCTGCTGACCCAGCAGCTCCGCCTGTTTCAGATCTTATTCTGTGATAGATGTGATTCCATCGATAGCTACATCGAATGCCGGTGCAGAACCATATTCTGATTCATGGAAATATCCGTCAGAAACATATTCTGTATCACTGCCATCTTTCTTATAAGTAGTAAGTTCTTTGCCATCTACGGTGAATGTAGAAGTATCAAATACATGAAGAGATCCGTCTGCAAGTGCATCTTCCACTTCTTTTACTTTTTCGTCTGTTCCTTCTGCTACAACTTTCTCATTGAGAGGTGTGATCTTGTCAGCGCCGTCGGAGAAACCTTTGCACCAGTCAGTATCAATTGCTGTTCCGTCAAGCATGCACTGTACTGCATATGTGTAATATACACCCCAGTCCATAGATGCAGAAGTAAGAGCTGTATTCGGTGCAACAGATGTCATATCAATATTGTATCCAACGCAAGGAACGCCTGCTGCTTCACATGCTGTCGGAGCACCTGTTGTATCTGCGTGCTGGCTGATCAGAACACATCCATCAGAAATCAGCGCATCTGCACATTCTTTTTCAAGGTCGAAGCTTGCCCAGCTGTTTGTATATTTTACTTCCATAGTTACGGACGGGCATACACTCTTTGCGCCAAGGTAGAAAGAAGTATATCCGGAAATAACCTCTGCGTACGGGAATGCACCAACATAACCCATCTTGCAGCTGTCTTCTGTGATCGTTCCATCTTCGATCATCTGATTCAGTTTAAGGCCAGCTACTACACCGGACACATAACGAGCTTCATAAATGTTTGTGAAGTAGTTGTGCATATTGGAAAGTCCGCTTGATGCTGCCTGAGTTCCAGTTGCATGACAGAACTGCACATCCGGATATTCTCCTGCTGCTTCAAGGATATAAGTCTCATGTCCGAAGCTGTTTGCAAAGATGATCTGGCAGCCCTGATCTGCAAGGTCTGCTGCTGCATCGTAGCATCCTTCATCTTCGCCGATCAGAGTTTTTTCGATAACCTGTGAATCGTCAAGGCCAAGTGCCTCCTGCATTTCATCAATACCAGCCATATGAGCTGCTGTGTAACCTTCGTTCTCATCACCGATGTAGATTGCACCAATCTTGAGGTCTTCCTTTGCAATACCCTTGCCACTTTCGCTGTCGTCACTTGCGTATACAGGTGCAGTCATAGTAACTGCCATAGCTGCTGCAAGTCCAATTGCCAATGCTTTTTTCATTCTTCTTTCCTCCATTTTCTGTGCTCTTACTCCTGTTGCGGAACAAAAGAGGCACAACTTTCTCAGTTACGCCTCTTTGCAAGTACTTTTACTATACATGGCGCTTTTTAAATTGTCAATAAATTTGCAAAAAACGTACTATTTATTTGATAACCTAATTTTTTTGTATATTAATAAGGAAATAATAATTTTCTTGACTTTTTCACGTTAAAGTGTTATACTTTAAAAAGTTAATTTGATTCGAACATGAATCAGTAAAATCAGGAGGATTAAAAATATGAAAAAGCAGATTTTAGCAGGCATTCTGTCTGCAACAATGGTAGTTGGCATGGGTGGTGTCAGCGTATTTGCAGCAGATAAAGCAGATGATAAAACATACAACATCGGTATCTGCCAGCTCGTACAGCACGAAGCACTGGACGCTGCAACACAGGGATTCAAAGATGCGATCACAGAAGAACTTGGCGATAAAGTAACTTTCGATGAGCAGAACGCTCAGGGTGATTCCAATACATGTTCTACAATCATCACCGACTTTGTTTCTAAAAACGTTGATCTGATTCTTGCAAACGCTACACCTGCACTTCAGGCAGCATCAGCAGGAACATCTGATATCCCGATTCTTGGTACAGCTGTTACAGAATACGGTGTAGCACTTGATCTGGATGATTTCGATGGAACTGTTGGCGGAAACATCTCCGGTACATCAGACCTTGCTCCGCTTGAAGATCAGGCTGCAATGCTCAACGAACTGTTCCCGGATGCAAAAAATGTTGGTCTTATCTACTGTTCAGCAGAAGCCAATTCCCAGTATCAGGTTGATACAGTAAAAGCAGCTCTTGAGAAATTAGGTTACACATGTACTTACTATGCATTCTCAGACTCCAACGACCTCTCTTCTGTTGCTACAACAGCAGCTACTGAGAGTGATGTGATCTATGTTCCGACTGATAATACTGTTGCATCTAATACAGAGATCATCAACAACATCTGTCTTCCGGAAAAAGTTCCGGTAATCGCAGGTGAAGAAGGTATCTGTGAAGGATGCGGTGTTGCCACACTTTCCATCAACTACTATGACCTCGGTGTTGCTACCGGTAAAATGGCTCTCAAAGTTCTTGTAGATGGTGAAGATATTTCCAAAATGCCAATTGAATATGCTCCACAGTTCACAAAAGAATACAACCCGGAAATCTGTGAAGAACTCGGTATTGAAGTTCCGGATGATTATGTAGCAATCGGTGCAGACGAAGAAGAAGCTTCTGATGATGATGCAGCAAAAGACGAGACATCTGAAGAGGAAACAACCGAAGAGGCTGAATAATTTTCGAAGATAATCAAACATTACAAATATATACAGGCAGCGGGAAAGGAATTATCCTTTCTCGCTTTCTGTGCTATCAGGAGGAACTGAAAAATGAATATTCTTACTTTAATCAATGCACTTCCAGGCGCTGCTGCGCAGGGTCTGATCTGGGGAATCATGGCAATTGGTGTTTATCTCACCTTCCGTATCCTCGATGTAGCCGACCTTACTGTTGACGGCACCATGTGTACTGGCGGTGCTGTCTGCGTTATGATGCTGATGAGCGGTCACAGTGTGTGGGTTTCTATGCTTGCTGCTACCGGAGCCGGAATGCTTGCCGGTCTCGCTACAGGTATCTTCCACACATTCATGGGAATCCCTGCGATCCTCGCTGGAATCCTGACTCAGCTTGGTCTTTACTCTGCCAACCTTAAGATCATGGGAAAAGCAAACCAGGCAGTAAACGGAAACAAATTTGATCTGCTTGTTTCCCTCCGTAATGTAAAAAATGTTCCATTTTATCAGAATACAATTTTCATCGTTGCAATCTTTATCGTTGTTCTGATTGCAATCCTTTACTGGTTCTTCGGTACAGAACTTGGATGCTCCCTCCGCGCTACCGGATGTAATCCGAATATGTCCCGTGCACAGGGAATCAATACGGATGTATGTAAAGTTCTTGGTCTTATGATCTCCAACGGACTGGTTGCGCTTTCCAGTGCTCTCCTTGCACAGTATCAGGGATTTGCTGATGTCAACATGGGACGTGGTGCTATCGTTATCGGTCTTGCTGCAGTTATCATCGGTGAAGCAATCTTTGGAAAGATCTTCCATAACTTTGCGCTTCGTCTTCTCAGCGTTGCTTTTGGTTCTATCCTCTACTATCTGGTACTCCAGACAGTTATCTGGATGGGTATTGATACAGACCTTCTGAAGATGCTGTCCGCACTTGTAGTTGCAGTCTTCCTTGCTGTTCCATACTGGAAAGCAAAGTATTTTTCTAAACCAGTAAAACGTGGAGGTAACAAATAATGCTAGAACTTAAGAATATATATAAAACCTTTAATCCTGGAACCATTAATGAGAAAGTGGCTCTGAATGGTCTGAACCTTACACTGAACGAGGGAGATTTCGTCACTGTTATCGGCGGTAATGGTGCCGGTAAATCCACGATGCTGAACGCTGTTGCAGGTACCTGGATGGTCGATGAAGGCCAGATCATTATTGACGGAATCGACGTTACCAAATTATCCGAGCACAAAAGAGCAGCTTACCTGGGACGCGTATTCCAGGATCCTATGACAGGAACAGCTGCCACAATGGGAATTGAAGAAAACCTTGCCCTTGCAAAACGCCGCGGAAAAACACGTTTTCTTAAACCCGGAATCACAAAGAAAGAACGCGAAGAATATAAAGAACTTCTGAAGATTCTTGGCCTTGGACTGGAAGATCGCCTTACTTCCAAAGTCGGACTTCTCTCCGGTGGACAGCGCCAGGCACTTACTCTGCTGATGGCAACCCTCCAGAAACCAAAGCTTCTGCTCCTCGATGAGCATACCGCAGCCCTTGACCCGAAAACAGCAGCCAAGGTCCTTGAGATCACTGAGATGATCGTAAACCGCGATCATCTGACAACAATGATGATCACTCATAACATGCAGGACGCTATTACACACGGAAACCGCCTGATCATGATGATGGAAGGAAAGATCATCCTGGATATTCAGGGGGAAGAAAAGAAGAAGCTTACGGTAAGAAATCTGCTGGATCAGTTTGAGAAAGCCAGCGGACAGGAGTTCTCCAATGATTCTGCTCTGCTGAACTGAGATGGGGATTTCGTAAAAGATATGGTTTTTCTTTTACGCAAACATTAAAGAAGTAATATTACTATTGATATTACTATTAATATTCACGCAACTAATTAAAGATATATGATTTTTCAACGGCTTCATCATCCGGAAGTACTAAGGAATAACCCTCGTGTTAAATACATTCATAAAAATCACAAACTCGCTGACGCTCAAACAGTGTGATTTTTATGAATAACACACTCGGAACATTCCTAAGAACTTCCAGGATTCTTGCAGATGTTGAATTAATCATATATCTTTTTTAGTTGCTGTAATTTGGAAAAAATATACTTTATGTTCACAGTAAGAAAATTGTCTCAAGTCCTTCTATAGTTTCTATAATAACGCCAATCATATTCCACTCATATTTTCTATAATATTCTTAAGTCTATTTTAAATTCCAAATATTTTATCTTTACCTCCTCCCCCATCTCGCTCAGCTACCTCCTTCCCGGAGGGATCCCGACCACACGCCGCAGAAGGCTATAGCAAGGAGCAGGAAATCGACAGCATGGCTTTGATAGGCATAATCCGGTTATTTTCCCCGCACGATACTATAAATAGCGCTGTCCAGGTCAAGGGGCTTTTATAAAGCTGGCGAAAACGTAAAAACGGGCTGCAGATGGGATGTATGTTTGCGTAAGTACCAGTATGTTGAACGGGCAGGTATAATGTGCATGAATTCCAGAAACCTCTGCAATCGTCCGTAGAAATACTTGAATATACCCAGTCTGTGTTATGAAGCATAAAGTGCATTGTCTGAGCCGTCAAGCGAGTTATGCACTTTTGATTCATGTTTTTAACAGACAGGGTATATTCTTAGTATTTCCGGGCGATGAAGCCGTTTCAGGGATTCATGCACATTCATCCTGCACACACATCCTTCTCTTACGCATCATTCATCCTATCTGCAAGCCCGTCATATATTTTTTCCCTGCTTTATTTGATCCCCTTCATGGACAAGCTGATTCGCTTCTTCTTTAAATCCACTCCAATCACTCGTACATCTACAACATCCCCAACAGACACTGCCTCCAGTGGATGTTTGATATATCTCTCTGTCATCTCAGAGATATGCACAAGTCCATCCTGATGTACACCGATATCGACAAATGCCCCAAAGTCAATTACATTACGTACGGTTCCTTTAAGGATCATGCCTTCTTTCAGGTCCTTCATATCAAGTACATCTGTTCTCAGTACCGGCTTCGGCATCTCATCACGAGGATCTCGTGCCGGTTTTTCCAGTTCTTTGACAATATCACGAAGTGTCGGTTCACCAACTCCAAGCTCTTCTGCCAGTTTTTTGTAATTCTTAATCTGTCTGGAAATACCACTCAGTTTGCCGGCTGTGATATCTTCTGGTTTGTATCCCAGTTTTTCCAGAACCTTCTGCGCAGCTTCATAGCTTTCCGGATGAACACTTGTCGCATCCAGTGGATTCTTTCCGCCTGTGATACGTGCAAAACCTGCACACTGTTCAAATGCTTTCGGTCCGAGTTTTGCAACTTTGAGAAGCTCACGACGACTTTCAAATCTTCCATTCTCTTCACGATAAGCCACGATGTTCTTCGCAATCACTTTACTGATACCTGAAATATATTCCAGAAGGGATGCAGATGCTGTATTCAGATCCACCCCAACTTTATTTACGCAATCCTCTACGACTCCACTCAGAGCCTCTCCGAGCTTCTTCTGATTCATATCATGTTGATACTGCCCTACACCAATAGACTGTGGAGTGATCTTGACCAGCTCTGCCAGCGGATCCTGCAGACGTCTTGCGATAGAAGCCGCACTTCTCTGTCCGACATCAAAATTCGGGAATTCCTCAGTCGCCAGTTTACTTGCGGAATATACAGAAGCTCCTGCCTCATTTGTGATCACATACTGTACCTTCTCCGGAATTTCTTTCAGAAGTTCTACAATGATCTGCTCAGATTCTCTGGATGCTGTTCCATTGCCCAGAGAGATCAGAGAAACATTATACTTTTTGATCAGCTTCTTAAGTGTTTCTTTTGCAGCACGGATCTTTGCATCATTTGTCGGTGCTGTTGGATAAATAACAGTTGTATCAAGAACCTTTCCTGTCTCATCTACAACAGCCAGTTTACAGCCTGTACGGAAAGCCGGATCCCATCCAAGAACTACTTTACCAACGATTGGAGGCTGCATCAGAAGCTGCTCCAGATTCTTTCCAAATACATGGATTGCCCCGTCTTCGGCCTTTTCTGTCAGATCACTTCGGATTTCACGCTCAATCGCAGGTGCGATCAGACGTTTGTAACTGTCTTCCACTACTTCGCGAAGAATCGGTTTTGTAATTGGATTTTCTTTTGTAATGACCTGTTTCTGAAGCCATCCCATTGCTTCTTCTTCCGGTGCATTGACTTTAACCGTAAGGATTTTTTCTTTCTCACCACGATTCAGGGCAAGCACACGATGTCCCGCAAGCTTTTTGATCGGCTCTTCAAATTCATAATACATTTCATAAACAGAAGATTCTTCCGGTTTCTTCGCCGCAGAAGCGACAGAACCCTTGTCCATAGTCAGTTTACGAAGATAAATACGGTAATCTGCCTCATCAGAAATATGCTCCGCAATAATATCTTTGGCTCCATTGATCGCATCTGCTACGGTTTCCACACCTTTTTCTTCTGATACAAAATCCTGTGCTTCTTCTTCAATCGGCTTGACTGTCATTTGAAGCATAATGATATTTGCCAGTGGTTCCAGTCCTTTTTCCTTCGCAATGATCGCACGGGTACGACGTTTCGGTCGGAATGGACGATAAAGATCCTCTACTACGACCAGTGTCTGTGCATCAAGGATCTGTTTCTTCAACTCTGCCGTCAGTTTTCCCTGCTCTTCAATACTTCCAAGTACCTGATTCTTTTTTTCTTCCAGATTACGAAGATAGGTCAGTCTTTCATGAAGAGTACGAAGCTGTTCATCATTTAAAGAACCAGTTGCTTCTTTACGGTATCGGGAAATGAACGGGATAGTACAGCCTTCGTCAATCAATTTGACTGCAGCTTCTACCTGCCATTTTTCCACATTAAGTTCTTTGGTTATCACCTGAATAATATCCATTATAGTCTCCTTTTTCATGCATGATAATCATTGTATCTTTTATATTTTGTTTTCTGTTCTATGCTTCTGAATTATAATCATCACCGGTTCGGTCAGATATCTCCTGGATTCCCGTATGCTGCCGGTCAGTTCTCTGCTGATCGAGTTCTCCTGTTACATACATATAAAATGCAGTTTCTGTAAACTGCATATACGGCATCAGCCACAGCAGCCCAATATAAAGAGTAAACAGTGATAAAAACAGCAGTGGGACAAAACTAAGTTCCAACATCAGATACTGCCAGATGTGCCCCTTCATGGCATGTGTACTTGCTTTCAGTGCCTCTATACCACCCATTTCCGGATCATCAGCCAGAAAATAGAATGTCAGTGCAAATGGCACTGTAAAAATCACACTCAATACCATTGCAAGAAGCCACGCTCCCAAAAGAAGCTGATACCAGTGAATCATGCTTTCCACAGTCTCTCCCGGATTTACCATATAAGTCACATAATAGAATGGAATCTGCACCACTGTGTCGATCAACGCTACGACCAGTCCGGCAACCAGTACTCTGTCCGGCTGGTTATGAAACATATACAGCAGATCACTCAGGCTGTAATCCCTGCCTCTGCAGATATTCAGCTGCATATAGCTGTATCCGGTACTGAAGATCATTCCTATCAGAGATACAATAAACACAAAAATTTCGCTTAATACCAATGCAAATACGGAATCTCCCGGAAACAGCTGTACAGCAAAAATATTTCCGATAAAATTAACAGCTACAACGGCCAGCATTGCAGCAATTGCAATTCCCCAGTTTCCTTTCAGATTACTCTTTGCATAGGATTTCCAGTACTTTCTCTGTCCAGTCATTTTTCTCCTATCTGCCTTTTTTCAGGCATCAGACAAAAATTCCACCTTCGCAAAACCGAAGATGGAATTTACATATTTTGAATTTTACTGTTCCTTACTTCTGCAATGATCCCGACATCCTGTATCAGTCTGCAAGATTAAATGCATCATGTACTGCATTCATGGCTCTCACACCATCTTTTTCATTGATCAGAACAGTTACTCGAATCTCAGAAGTTGAGATCATATTAATGTTTACACCCTCATTATAAAGGCTTTCAAACATTTTTGCAGCAACACCAGGGTTGCTCATCATTCCTGCACCAACAATAGAAAGTTTTGCAATATTTCTCTCTGAATGCAGTTCCTGATAGCCAAGTCTGGCTTTATTTTCTTCAAGAGTCGCAATTGCATCATCCAGATCTTTGCCATCTACCGTAAAGGAAATATCCTTTGTACCTGCACGTCCGATAGACTGCAGAATAACATCAACATTAATATGTTTTTTAGCAAGAACATCAAATAATTTAAACGCCATACCCGGTACATCTTTCAGACCGATAACGGCAATCCTTACTGCCTCTGTATCAAGCGCAACACCGCTGATCAGCATTCTTTCCACTGTAACTTCCTCCTTTACGACAGTTCCCTCACTGTTATTCAGACTGGAACGTACCACAAGCGGTACTCCATATTTCTTCGCCATCTCTACAGAACGGTTATGAAGTACTCCTGCCCCAAGCGTTGCAAGATCCAGCATCTCATCATACGTAATTTCTTTCAGCTTACGTGCTTTCGGAACCTTACGTGGATCTGCTGTATAAACTCCGTCTACATCTGTATAGATTTCACAGGCATCTGCATGAAGAGCTGCTGCAAGAGCAACTGCAGTCGTGTCAGAACCGCCTCTTCCCAGAGTTGTATAATCATCGTATTTATTGACTCCCTGGAATCCTGTAACAACGACGATCTTATGATTTTCCAGTTCTCTGCGGATACGTTCTGTATCAATTCTTTTGAGGCGGGCATTTCCATGCACACTTGTCGTATGCATAGCTACCTGAAATGCATTCAGTGATACCGCCGGAACTCCCAGTTTGTCAAATGCCATTGCCATCAGAGATACAGACATCTGTTCTCCAATCGTAAAGAGCATATCCATTTCTCTTTTTGGTGGTTTTTCATTAATATCTTCTGCCATGGAGATCAGTTCATCCGTATATTTTCCCATTGCAGAAAGAACGACTACCACATCATTTCCTTTTTTATATTCTTCAACACATCTGTTGGCAACATTGTAGATACGTTCTTTGTTTGCTACAGATGTACCTCCGAATTTCTTTACTATTAACATAGTTTCCTCCCGGAATACGATTTTATCAATCCTTTACACGGATCATTGCGATCACTTCACCATTCAGTTTACTGATCTTTTCTTTATATTCTTTCTGTTTCATGCACTCTGTAATGAATCCGAATTCATCTGGAAGAGAAGCAACTTTTACAATCTGAAGTTTTCCAAAAGCGGCTTCTGCCTGTGCTTCCGTCACACCTTTGACTCTTACGAAAAATCTTCCCTCTGTCTCCTCCATCGGAGTCAGTTTCATCGGCTCATTTGACCAGTTTGTTGCAATATTTTCATGAAGATTCTTCGCTTCATCAACAACATCTGCCACTACTGCACTTGCTGTTGGAAGCTTTCCTGCTCCACTTCCGTAGAACATTGCATCTCCAAGCATGTTTCCATGTACAAAAACAGCATTAAAAACATCATTAACACTGTATAACGGGCTCTTCTGGCCAACCAGGAACGGTGCAACCAGTGCGGTGAATGTGTCCTCGCCCAGTTTTCGGCTGGTTCCGAGAAGTTTAATGGTCATGCCAAGTTCTTCTGCATAGACCATATCTTCCGGTGTGATCTTTGTGATTCCTTCTGTATAAACATTTTCATAATTCAGGAACTTTCCATAAGCTAGGGAAGACAGGATTGCGATCTTACGGCATGCATCATAACCTTCTACGTCTGCGGTCGGATCAGCCTCTGCATATCCCTTCTGCTGTGCTTCTTTAAGAACCACATCAAAATCAGAACCTTCTGTTGCCATCTTGTACATCATGTAGTTGGTAGTTCCATTTAAGATTCCTGTGATCTCATCGACTTCATCTGCTGTCAGAGATCCGTTAAGTGCTCGAATGATCGGAATTCCACCACCGCAGCTTGCCTCAAACAGGAAGTTGATGTTCTTTTCTTTTGCAATCTCCATCAGCTCCGGGCCATGCTTTGCAACCAGAGCTTTATTGGAAGTGCAGACACTCTTACCTGATTCCAGTGCTCTCTTTACAAAGGTATATGCCGGTTCAATACCGCCCATAACTTCTACTACAATGTCTACTTCCGGATCGTTGGCAATGATCTCATAATCATGTACCAGAACTTCCTGTACCGGATCTCCCGGAAAATCTCTGAGGTCGAGAACATATTTGATATTGATCTCCTGACCTGCCCGTTTATTAATGCTTTCGTGGTTTGTGTTGATAACCTCCACGACACCACTTCCAACTGTACCGTATCCTAATACCGCAATATTAACCATATCTTCCTCCTGTGTAAAAAAATTTCTATTCTCTTCCAAGGATCTTCAGATAATGAATTCCTTCCCGACTTTCGATTTCTTCAACCATGGCCTCTGCATCTCCCTCTCCCGGAAGAATATCTACACTGAGTGTGAGAGTTGCGATTCCATTGATTGGAATACTCTGATGAATCGTAAGAATATTTCCATGAAAATGTGCAATGATCTGAAGTACTACAGATAAAAGTCCTGGTTCATCATCCATCTGAATAATGAAGGTAATGGTCTTTCCTCTTGCCTCTTCGTGAAAAGGAAAAATATCATCCTTATATTTATAAAAGGAGCTTCGACTGATTCCGGTCTGTTCTGCTGCATCCTGCACAGTCTGTGCCCTGCCTGAATCAAGTAGGCGCTTTGCCTGTACCACCTTCAACAATACTTCCGGAACTGCCCGCTCCCTGACTACAAAATACTTTTTCTTCTGTGTTATTTTTTCCATGTCTGATTTCCTGCTCCTGTTGAATCCACATTCTTTACAGTATATACCCTCGCGGAGATATGTCCGTTCATAAGAGACACGTGTTCTCCTACGAGGGATATATTACCATATTATGCCCGCTTCTGCAATGGCTTTTATGAATCCTGACAGGCTCCAAGGCTGAATTTATTATTGTTCAGCCGGTTTCTTTGACAGTGCGATCCATTTCAGATATGCATTGATGAACGGATCGATCTCGCCGTCCAGAACGGCATCTACATTACCGGTTTCTTCACTTGTTCTGTGATCCTTCACCATCGTGTACGGCTGCATTACATAGGATCTGATCTGATTACCCCATCCGATATCTGTCACTTCACCACGGATACCGGAAAGTTTGGCTTCTGCTTCCTGCTGTTTCAGAAGGAACAGCTTTGCTTTCAGCATCTGCATAGCTTTGTCTTTGTTCATATGCTGTGAACGTTCATTCTGGCACTGTACTACGATTCCTGTCGGGAAATGCGTAATACGGATTGCAGATGAAGTCTTGTTGATATGCTGACCACCGGCACCACTGCTTCGATAAGTATCAATGCGAATATCGTCATCATTAATCTCTACATCCAGATCTTTCTTGATATCCGGCATAACGTCGCAGGATACAAATGAGGTCTGACGCTTACCGGCTGCATTAAACGGTGAAATACGTACGAGACGATGTACACCCTTTTCGGATTTCAGATAGCCGTAGGCATTTTCACCGTTTACCTGGAAAGTAACGGACTTAATACCGGCTTCATCACCATCCAGATAATCCAGTACTTCCATGGTAAATCCCTTACGGTCTACCCAACGGCTGTACATACGGTAAAGCATGCCGCACCAGTCACAGGCCTCTGTGCCGCCTGCTCCTGCATTCAGCTTGATAATTGCATTTTCACTGTCGTATTCTCCGGATAATAATGTCTTAACACGGATGCTGTCAAAGTTTTTCTCAAATTCATCCAGCATCTCCTGAATCTCCGGAATGATCTCCGGATCATTTTCCTCATAGCCCATCTCGATCATGGTTTCCATATCTTCCATCTGGCTCTCCAGACTGTGATAAATCTCCATGTCGTCTTTCATGCTTTTGAGTTCTTTCATTTTTTTCTGGGAAACTTCTGCGTCATCCCAGAAATCAGGC
>OHAS01002243.1_pt1 | contig 14176 bp, 15 predicted proteins | sample 1577131 | NCBI WGS metagenome assembly OHAS01 (sample SAMEA3541566, study PRJEB24748) | human gut metagenome | biome: human gut; feature: human-associated habitat; material: faeces | place: China | collected 2012 | reverse complement strand
AAAATAATCAGCAATCACAACAAAATAATGCGGCTCAATCAGATTTTATTGACAATGAGCAGTACAAGGCAGTTTATGGCAAAGTTCGTACTTGGGCACAGCTCAAAAATGCTAACTTTGACCAAGTGGCAAATTATGTATTACAGCATTATAAAATACGTGATTTCCACGATATACCAACCATTCATTTTGATACGGTTATTGACAACTTAGACGGTCAAATTGCAAAAGCCAGAGGGCAAAATGATTTTAATAATTTATAAAAAGAAAGAGGAAACAACATGAAACAAACTAAAAAATTTATTGCTTTTCAAGACAAAGAAAATGGTCACTTTGTATCAGAGTATGAACACAACGAAAACCGATTAGCTTATAAAGCCGGTTTGTGTAATAGCATGCAAGATGCTTTAATTTTGGATTATGATGCTTATGAAAGACAGAAAGAGCAGATAGACACATTAGCAGAGGCATTTGGCTGTCATATCGTTGTTGTTGAAGCGACATATGAAATCAAGATGTTAGATGGATCAGATGCACCAGAGCCAGTAGAACGCAATAGTCAATCTGGATTATTAGACCTATTGGAGGCGTTGAGCAAATGAAAGATGTAACGAATTCAAAAAGCATACGCGCACAGGGGGTATAAAATATGACAGAAAATACAATTTACTCACAATGGGCTTTTACAGAAAACGAGAGCCAAAAAAAACAATCTAATTTAGCGGCTCTGGCAGAGCTAAAAGAAAAGTACAACATCAAATACAAATGGGAATATGACAAAATGAGCGAAAAAGAACAAGAAACCGTTGATGTTGTATATGGTAATGCGGGTGGAGGCTATGCGCATTCACTTTATGAAGTTTATAAGAATATTCCTAATTTGACTACAAAAGAGTTAGCTTTAATTTGTGATGACGGCAATTTATGTTTTGGGTACTCAAAGCGTTCTGGAAATATAGCAATTTATACAGACTAGGAGAAAACAGATGGTAAAAGATGTGACTAATTCAACATTAACTGAAATCAAGGTGGATTTTACACCAGCAAAAATCAATGTTGACCGTGAGGCGATTGAGGCACAAGTAGCCGCAGCCATTGCACAGTATAGCGGTCGCGAGGTGACTGTTGATAATTACAAAGAAGTTTATGAAGAACGCACCCGCTTTAATAAGCTGATTGGGGGCTTAGACACTCAACGCAAAGATTTTAACCGACAAATCAATGAGCCAGCAAAAGACTTTGATAAGTGGGTCAAAGAAAAAGTCATCAAGCCTATTGAAGCTGTAACAGATGCTATGTCAGAGGGACTTAATGCGATTGATGAACACGAGCGATTATTGCGCGTGGATGTGATCCGTGCCACATTTGAAGATAAGTGTATGGTTGCTGGTCTTGAGAAATCAACGTTTGAGGACAAATACGACGAATACAGCCTCAAGAAATATTTCAAAACAGGAAAATTTGAACTCAAAAAGACAACACTTGATGAAATGGATGCATTGGTACTCGCAGAATTTGATGCACTAGAGCAACACAAAGCTAATAAGCAGGCTATCGAGGAGCAAGCTCAAGAATATGACTTACCAGCAGATGCTTATATCAGACATCTTGAAGATGGGAAAACTCTTGTAGATGTCTTAAAGATTATGAAAACTGACCGCGATGCTATCGTATCACGCAAAGAGCAACAAGAGGCACAAGCTAAAGCAGAGGAAGAACGCAAAGCAGAAATTGAACGTATAGCTAAAGAAAAAGCTAACGCTCAAATCAAGGCTTTTAACGCTGATACAGGCGAGATTTTGGAAAGCGACCCAATCACACCCGAACCACAAGAAACAACGCCAGAGATGGCAAAATTTGAGCCTAGCGAAGCGGTAAGCTATGATTTGCGATTGACATTTCCGGGCGGCAACCCTCAAGCTAAATTATTTAAGGAATGGCTTGAAAATAATGGAGTATCGTTTGAAGTATTGTTACAAGGGAAAACCGAAAGTGAATTGGCAGGAGGTACGCTAGATGTCTTTTAACAAATTGATTGGAGGAGGGAAAGATGATTGAATTTATCAAAGAGGTAGGCATGGCTCTAGTTTGGCTGTTTTTGGGTTACTTGATAGGAGAACGAAATACGAGAAAGGACAAAGAGGATGATAAATAATGTTGTACTTGTGGGTCGGATGACTAGAGACGCTGAATTGCGATATACGCAAAGCAATCAAGCAGTCGCAACTTTTACTCTTGCTGTCAATCGTAATTTTAAAAACCAAAATGGGGAACGTGAGGCAGACTTTATCAATTGTGTTATCTGGCGTCAGCAGGCAGAAAATCTTGCTAATTGGGCCAAAAAAGGCGCTCTAATCGGAATTACTGGTCGCATTCAGACTCGTAACTACGACAATCAGCAAGGCCAGCGTGTCTATGTCACAGAAGTCGTTGCAGACAACTTCCAGCTTCTGGAAAGTCGTGCAAGTCGTGAAGGGCAGCCTTCAGCTGGCTTCGGTGGAAACTCTGCACCAAGCTATGGTAATGCTGACTCATTCAACCAAGTACCGAATTTTTCTCGTGATGAAAGCCCATTCGGCAATTCAAACCCGATGGACATCTCAGACGATGATTTACCATTCTAAATAATGGACAAAACTAGAACTATAATATAAAGGAGAATAACATGGCTCAACAACGTCGTGGCGGATTCAAACGCCGTAAAAAAGTTGATTACATCGCAGCAAACAAAATTGAATATGTTGATTACAAAGATACTGAGCTTCTTAGCCGTTTCGTTTCAGAACGTGGTAAAATTCTTCCACGTCGTGTAACAGGAACTTCAGCTAAAAACCAACGTAAAGTAACAACAGCTATCAAACGCGCTCGCGTAATGGCTTTGATGCCTTTCGTAAATGAAGACTAATATGAATCCCTGCTTCTAGCAGGGATTTTTGCTGTCTTGATGATAGGAAGGGACAGTGCTATAATAGGAGCAACTATCGAGATATGGGAGGTTTGCCATGACAGAAGAACTAGCCATCAGAAAGATGCTTTTTGAGGATATTGAAGGCTTATCAAATGCTTTTATCCAGCAAGGCTGGCCTGGACGGAGAGAGATTTTAAAAAACTACTTTCTGGAGCAAGAGGCGGGTGAGCGCCAAGTTTTGGTGGCGGTTGTTGGGGAATTTTTGGCTGGCTACATTACAGTCATCCCATTGGCAAAGCATGGGCCTTTTGCTGGTCTTTATCCTGAGTTAACGGATTTTAATGTTTTTGAAAGTTTCCAAAAGCGAGGAATTGGCACAGCTTTATTGGACAAAGCAGAGCAAGTAGCGCAGCATTATTCAGATGTTGTCAGCTTGGGAGTTGGCCTGCATAAAGGCTATGGTCCAGCACAACGACTGTATGTAGGTCGTGGTTATATGCCAGATGGGTCAGGAGTTTGGTTTCAAAATCAGCCACTCACGCCCTATGCTTCGTGCGAGAATAACGATGAGTTGGTCTTATACTTTTCAAAAAGTGCAAAATAAAAGAGGTTGTAAAACCTCTTTTTCTATGCTGCTTAATATTTCGCTGGCCCCATAGTTGCACTCTTGATATTGAAGCGTTTCTTGAGGTAGAAACGGAGTGCTAGGGTGATCCCTCCGATGATGGCAACGACAATGTTTGACAAATGTGGGTTGAGAGAGTCGGGCAGTAAGCTAGAACCAATGATTGAAAGGGTCCAAAGACCAATGGCTGCTAGCATAATAAGGATTGATTTGAGTAGATGTGGACGCTGGCTACGGTCAGTATCTGGTCCGTAAAAACGGTAAACGAAATGATAGAGGGCGTAGAAAGCAAGACCGCCGACAATACTACCAAAGACAAGTGTCGTCATGCCGTAAACAGACGGTTTAGAAGATGCTAAATTGACGATGGAAGTCAGGACGGTGAAGAAACCGAAAATGAAAAGGACAGAATCCAGCATCATCCATTTTGGATCGTCGTTTTGTTTTGGATGCTCGGTGTCATAGCGCTCCTTAGCGGTGAGAGAAGAAGCCCAGTAAGTTGGTGCCCCATAGAGAGCACGGGCAGGGATACCCTTGGCTTGATTTTCTAAAATGTTTGGAATGATTTCCTCTAAGATTGCCTTCACTTCTTCGTCGGATTTGCCATCTTTGAGGAGTTGATGAGTAGCGATGTGGAGAAATTCCTTATTTTTCTTAGTTAGTTTGTCTGATACTACTTGTGACATAAGCGTCCTTTCTGGTGGTTAGAATAATTTTTTATGGAAGAGGTAGAGGGTCAGAGAGCCACTCAGAGCAAAGGCGATAAACATGATAATCCAGAAGGCATGTGGCTCGCCATTTAGAGGCAGTTCATTATCTTTGAAGTTCATCCCATAGGCTGAGAAGAGCATGGTCGGGATGGACATAACAACAGTTACCAAAGCCAGTGTCTTCATGACATTATTTTGGTTGTTGGAAATAATGGAAGCAAAAGTATCTGTCATGCTGTGGAGGATATTTCCATAAATATCAGCCATCTCGATGGCCTGCTGGGTCTCGATCAAGGTATCTTCCAGCAAATCCTCATCTTCCAAGTATTTCTTAATATTGCTGGTAGAGCTGGTCAGTTTTTTAATCACGCGCTCATTGGTTTTGAGGGAGGCTTTGAAATAGACGATGGTCTTTTCCAGCTCCATGAGCTCAATCAGTTCTTCATTTCGAGTCGACTGGTGCAGTTGGCTTTCAATCTGCTCACTCTTGCGGTCAATGGAACGCAGGGCTGTCAGATATAGCTCGGCATTGCGGTAGAGAATCTGAAAGATAAAACGTGACCGCATGAAAGTATAAAAGTTGCGCAGGCGACGGTGGATAAAGATATCCAGTAGGGGCAGCTTTTCCAAGCAAGTCGTGATGATAGCTTCTTCTGTGATGATAATACCAAGCGGGATAGTAACATAGTAAGTCTGGTTATTCCGCTCCTCAGTGATGGGTACGTCTACGATGATCAGTGTGTACTCATCCTCGATGGTGACACGAGACATTTCCTCGGCATCGAGTGGTGCTCGTAGGTCGGCTATGTCAATGCCAAAGGCGTTTGCGATTTCTAAAGATTCATTTTGGGAAGGATTTACCATATTTATCCAAGTTCCTGATTCAAGTGTATCAATTTCCTTGAACTCGGTTGTTGTTGATAAAAATACTTGCTTCATATCTCCTCCTAGAATCGTTTATAAGCACCGTCTTATTATACTACAAATTCTAGTCTTTTGGGAAAAAGTTTGCAGAAAAATTTGCTATAATAGAAGAAGTTTAAAGGTAAAGTGTGGAAGAGATGCAAGATAAAATTGTGATTCATGGAGCGCGAGCTCATAATTTAAAAAATATTGATGTAGAAATACCCCGAGACAAGCTGGTCGTGGTGACTGGTCTGTCTGGTTCGGGCAAGTCCAGTCTGGCTTTTGACACCCTCTACGCCGAGGGACAACGCCGCTACGTGGAGAGTCTGTCGGCCTATGCTCGGCAGTTTTTGGGCAATATGGAAAAGCCGGATGTGGACTCGATTGATGGTCTCAGCCCAGCTATTTCCATCGACCAAAAGACGACCAGTAAAAATCCCCGCTCAACAGTGGGAACAGCTACTGAAATCAATGATTACCTACGGCTGCTCTATGCACGTGTTGGAACGCCCTACTGTGTCAATGGACATGGAGCTATTAAGGCTTCGTCTGTTGAACAGATTGTCGACAAGGTCTTAGAATTGCCAGAGCGTCAGCGGCTGCAGATTTTAGCGCCAGTCATTCGCAAGAAAAAGGGACAGCATAAGACCGTTTTTGACAAGATTCAGAAGGACGGTTATGTCCGGGTACGCGTGGATGGTGATGTCTACGATGTAACAGAAGTGCCAGAGCTTTCTAAGAGCAAGCAACATGATATTGAAGTCGTGGTAGACAGAATTGTTATCAAGGAAGGGGTGCGCAGTCGCCTCTTTGACTCGGTCGAAGCTGCTCTGCGGATTGCTGAGGGTTATGTGGTGATTGACACCATGGACGGTCAAGAACTGCTCTTTTCTGAGCACTATGCCTGTCCAGTCTGTGGCTTTACAGTGCCAGAACTGGAGCCACGCCTCTTCTCTTTCAATGCGCCTTTTGGTTCCTGTCCGGACTGTGATGGTCTGGGGGTTAAGCTGGAGGTGGATCTAGATGTGGTTGTGCCAGAAGCTGGCAAGACCTTGCGCGAAGGAGCGCTAGCGCCTTGGAATCCCATCTCCTCCAACTACTATCCGCAGATGCTGGAGCAGGCCATGGCAGCCTTTGGTATTGATATGGACAAGCCTTTTGAGGAGCTGACTGAGGAAGAGAAGCAATTGATTTTCTTTGGCTCAGATGGGCAGGAGTTCCATTTCCACTATGAAAATGAATTTGGCGGTGTGCGCGATATTGACATTCCTTTTGAGGGGGTTGTCACCAATATCAACCGCCGCTACCATGAAACCAATAGTGATTTTACTCGGACGCAGATGAGGGCTTATATGAATGAGCTGACTTGCGTGGCTTGCCACGGATATCGACTCAGTCCTCAGGCCTTGTCGGTCAAGGTTGGCGGCGAAGATGGCCTGCATATCGGTGAGATTTCAGACTTGTCCATTGCAGATCACTTGGAACAGTTGGAGAAGTTGAGTCTGACTGACAATGAAGCTACTATTGCGCGGCCGATTCTCAAAGAAATTCATGACCGCCTGACCTTCCTCAATAACGTTGGCCTTAATTACCTGACTTTATCTCGATCGGCTGGGACTCTATCAGGAGGCGAGAGCCAGCGGATTCGCTTGGCGACTCAGATTGGCTCGAACTTGAGTGGCGTCCTTTATATCCTGGACGAGCCTTCTATTGGCTTACATCAGCGTGACAATGACCGCCTGATTGCCAGCCTAAAGAAGATGCGCGACCTGGGCAATACTTTAATCGTGGTTGAGCATGATGAGGACACTATGCGGGAGGCGGACTGGCTGATTGATGTCGGACCAGGAGCCGGTGTTTTCGGCGGTGAAATCGTCGCAGCCGGCACTCCGACGCAAGTGGCTAAAAATAAGAAGTCTATTACTGGCCAATACCTGTCAGGTAAACGTGAAATCCCAGTACCGCTGGACCGCCGTGTAGGAAATGGCCGCTTTATTGAGGTGACTGGGGCTCAGGAAAATAACTTACAGAATATCTCAGCTAAATTCCCCTTGGGCAAATTCATCGCTGTGACAGGAGTTTCTGGATCTGGTAAGTCAACGCTGGTCAATTCTATTCTCAAAAAAGCTATTGCCCAAAAACTCAACCGCAACTCTGCTAAGCCAGGTAAGTTCAAGAAAATCAGTGGCATTGAGCATGTGGACCGCTTGATTGATATTGACCAAAGCCCGATTGGCCGGACACCGCGCTCGAATCCGGCTACTTATACTGGAGTCTTTGACGACATTCGCGATCTGTTTGCCAAGACCAATGAAGCCAAGATTCGCGGCTACAAGAAGGGCCGTTTCAGCTTTAATGTCAAAGGCGGTCGCTGTGAGGCTTGCTCGGGCGATGGGATTATCAAGATTGAGATGCACTTCCTGCCTGACGTCTATGTGGCCTGTGAGGTCTGTCACGGCACCCGCTATAATAGCGAGACTCTGGAAGTCCACTACAAGGAGAAGAATATTGCCCAGGTTCTGGATATGACAGTCAATGATGCGGTGGAATTCTTCCAGCATATTCCTAAGATTGCCCGCAAACTCCAGACGATTAAGGATGTAGGGCTAGGCTATGTGACTCTGGGGCAGCCAGCTACGACCTTGTCAGGTGGTGAAGCCCAGCGGATGAAGCTGGCCAGCGAGCTTCACAAGCGCTCAACTGGTAAGTCCTTCTATATCTTGGACGAGCCGACGACAGGGCTTCATACAGAGGACATTGCTCGTTTGCTTAAGGTTTTAGCCCGCTTCGTGGATGATGGCAATACGGTCCTCGTTATTGAGCACAATCTGGACGTTATCAAGACAGCTGATCATATCATCGACCTAGGCCCAGAAGGCGGTGTCGGTGGTGGTACGATTATTGCGACGGGTACACCAGAAGAGGTTGCAGCCAATCCAGCCAGCTACACTGGCCAGTATTTGAAAGGTAAGCTGAAATAAGATTTTTATTGTTCTAAAACACAAATCCCTCACTAGGCTAACCTAATGAGGGATTTTGGCTTACAGTTATGTGTGAAGCGAGGTACAGCCATTAGGGCTACCTGCTTAATATTCTTAGAATGTTTTCTCTTTGTCACGAACGACCAGTAAGTCCACTTTAGCATGGCGGAGGATATATTCGGATGATGAGCCGACTAGGAGCCGTTCAAAGGCATTGAGACCGGTAGCTCCGACCATAATCAAGTCAACCTTGTGTTCGTCAGGAATGTCAGTTGACAGGAGGGTTTTGGGATTGCCCAATTCAATGACGACATCAACGTATTTAATCCCTGCTTTTTGCGCCTTTTCCTTGTACTCTGTCATCAACTTTTGTGCTTCTTCTTGGAGATCTTCGTAGACCTCGGCGTCAAAGGTTGAGACGCTTTGGAGAGCCCGGGTATCAATCACATGAGCAATTGTCAAGCGAGAAGCATTTCTCAGCGCCACATTAACACCTTTTTCAAAAGCGAGTTCTGCTTCGCGAGAGCCGTCAACAGCGACCATGATATTTTCATATTTTTGTTGAGTCATAAAGCTACCTCCATCTTTTGTCGAATACTAGATTCGAGTTTCTTATGTCTTCACTTATATTGTAAACCTTTTCAGAAAAAAAGTAAAGCTGCAAATGAAATTCAGAAATCAAGTGAAATTATTGTGATGGACAAGTGTATTTTCCTGAGTTATAAGATATATTTTAATTCAAACAAGCCTTCCCAAATTCTTCCTGATTGTCAATCTTTTTTTCTGATGGTATAATAAAATCATTCAGATGAATTGAGGAAAATAGAATGAAAGAATTTAATAAGTCCAGCAAACTGGAGCATGTAGCCTATGATATTCGTGGACCGGTTTTGGATGAAGCGATGCGGATGCGGGCCAACGGAGAGAAAATTCTCCGCTTGAACACAGGAAATCCAGCTGAATTTGGCTTTACCGCTCCAGACGAGGTCATTCATGATTTGATTATGAATGCGCGTGATAGTGAGGGGTACTCTGATTCTAAGGGGATTTTCTCAGCTCGTAAGGCGATTATGCAGTATTGCCAGCTCAGAAATTTCCCTAATGTTGATATCGATGATATTTATCTTGGAAATGGAGTCAGCGAGCTGATTGTTATGTCTATGCAGGGACTCTTGGATGATGGGGATGAGGTCTTAGTACCGATGCCGGACTACCCGCTCTGGACGGCTGCAGTTAGTCTGGCTGGTGGGAATGCTGTTCACTATGTCTGTGATGAGCAGGCAGAATGGTATCCAGATATTGACGATATCAAGTCAAAAATCACCTCTAATACTAAGGCTATCATTATCATCAATCCTAACAATCCAACGGGGGCACTTTATCCTAAGGAACTTTTGCTAGAGATCGTAGAAATTGCTCGCCAGAACAATCTTATTATCTTTGCGGATGAAATTTATGACCGCATGGTGATGGATGGACATGTGCATACGCCTGTGGCAAGCCTAGCTCCAGATGTTTTCTGTGTCAGCATGAATGGCCTGTCAAAATCCCACCGTATCGCTGGCTTCCGAGTTGGCTGGATGGTGCTATCTGGTCCTAAGCGGCATGTTAAAGGCTATATCGAAGGCCTCAATATGCTTTCAAATATGCGCCTTTGCTCCAACGTCTTAGCCCAGCAGGTTGTGCAAACATCGCTTGGAGGTCACCAGTCGGTGGATGAATTGCTTTTGCCAGGTGGCCGTATCTATGAACAAAGAAACTTCATCTACAATGCCATTCAAGATATTCCAGGTTTGTCTGCAGTCAAACCTAAGGCGGGTCTTTACATCTTCCCGAAAATTGATCGGGAAATGTACCGGATCGATGATGATGAGCAGTTTGTCTTGGATTTCCTCAAGCAGGAAAAAGTCCTTCTTGTCCATGGACGAGGCTTTAACTGGAAGGATCCAGATCATTTCCGAATCGTTTATCTGCCTCGGGTAGATGAGCTAGCTCAGATCCAAGAAAAAATGACGCGCTTCCTACGCCAATACCGCAGATAAGCATAAAATACAAGTCATAAACCGTTTAAAACAAATTCGTCTTAGAATTGTTTTAAACGGTTTTTTTGATGGAGTGGTTTTTTCGCTATCATTAAATTCTGAATCTTTCAGAATTGTAGCGAATTTTTTTTCAATACACAATTTTCAGATAATTATTGAAAATTTCGGTCGATTATGATACAATCAAGGAGACTAAATACGAGGTAAATGTATGGCAAAACTATTAGAAAAAACAAGGAAGATTACTTCTATCTTGAAACGTTCAGAGGAGCAACTTCAGGAGGAACTTCCTTACAATGCGATCACTCGCCAGCTTGCTGATATTATTCATTGCAATGCCTGCATCATCAACAGCAAGGGCCGTCTCTTGGGCTATTTCATGCGCTACAAGACAAATAATGATCGTGTAGAAGCCTTTTTCCAAGACAAGACATTCCCCAAAGAATATGTCCAAGAAGCAAACATGGTGTATGAGACGGAGGCTAATCTGCCTGTAACTCACGATTTGACGATTTTCCCAGTGGAAACCAAGGATGAATTCCCAGATGGTTTGACTACTATCGCACCGATTCATGTTTCAGGAATTCGCTTGGGCTCGCTGATTATCTGGCGCAATGACAAGGAATTTTTGGATGACGACCTGATTTTGGTCGAGATTGCCAGCACAGTGGTTGGTATCCAGCTGCTTAACTTCCAGCGTGAAGAGGATGAGAAAAATATCCGCCGCCGGACAGCTGTGACCATGGCAGTCAATACCCTGTCTTACTCAGAGTTAAGAGCTGTCTCAGCTATTCTGGGAGAACTCAATGGCAATGAAGGGCAACTGACGGCTTCTGTCATTGCTGACCGTATTGGGATTACCCGCTCAGTGATTGTTAATGCCTTGCGCAAGCTGGAAAGTGCGGGGATTATTGAAAGCCGCTCGCTGGGGATGAAGGGAACTTATCTGAAAGTACTGATTCCAGATGTTTTTGAGGAAATTAAAAAGAGGGATTACTAATGGCAAGAGCGCTGATTTCCATTGATTATACAGTTGATTTTGTTGCAGATGAGGGCAAGCTGACAGCAGGAGCGCCAGCACAGGCAATTTCTGAAGCCATTGCCCAAGTAACTAAGGCAGCTTTTGATCGGGGCGACTATATCTTCTTTACTATTGATGCTCATGATGAAAATGATGTCTTTCATCCTGAAAGCAAGCTGTTTCCGCCTCACAATATAAAGGGAACGAGCGGTCGCAATCTTTATGGGCCCTTAGCGGATTTTTATGACAAGCATCAAGCGGACTCTCGGGTTTTTTGGATGGATAAACGCCATTATTCTGCCTTTTCCGGTACGGATTTAGATATCCGCCTGCGGGAAAGAAAGGTAGATACGGTCATTTTGACTGGAGTCTTGACGGATATTTGCGTCCTGCATACAGCGATTGATGCCTATAATCTTGGTTATCAGATTCAAGTGGTAGAGCCAGCTGTGGCTTCTCTGTCAGAGGAAAATCACAAATTTGCCTTAAATCACTTGCAAAATGTTCTAGGTTCGACTATAATAGATACAATTTAAGAGTAAAAGAGAAGCAGAGTAGGCTTGCTGACTTGCACAGAGAGTACTGATAGCTGAGAGCAGTACCAAGAAAGCAAAAACCGAAGAACATGCTTCGTAATCTTTTGTGTGATTAAGCACAAACGTCGCTCACGTTACGAGCGTAGAGGCTGCCTTTTAGGGTGGCGAATAACAGTGGTACCACGGCTTTCGTCTGTTTCAGAGACGGAGGCCCTTTTCTTTTGCCGCGATTCAAGTGAAGACGATGGAAGAACGTGGTAATATCCTGAACAACAGGGCGAAGCTACAAATTGATGTGAGAGGGAAAGAATATGAAAGAAATTTTTATCGGAAACTATGGTTTAGAGCAGGTCGGACAGACCATGACCGCAACTGGCTGGGTGGCCAATATCCGCAATCACGGCAAGCTAGCCTTTATTGAATTACGGGACCGTGAGGGCTTGCTTCAGGTCTTCGTTGGTGGTGAGATAGAAGATTTTGCTAAGCTGGAAGACATTGGCAAAGAAGATGTCATTGCAGTGACAGGGCAAGTTGTTCAGCGGGAAGAGCGTTTTGTCAACAAGGCCATCAAGTCTGGTCAGGTTGAGCTGAGGGCAGAGAAGATTGAGGTAATTGCTAGCAGTAAGGCCCTGCCTTTTGAACTGGACCAGCATGCCCATACGGGCGAAGACCTGCGTCAGAAATATCGCTATCTAGACTTGCGTCGTGAGAAGATGACCCATAACCTCAAGCTTCGTCATCAGGTTACATCAACCATTCGAGAATATTTGAATGGTTTGGACTTTTTGGAAGTGGAGACGCCGTATCTGACCAAGTCAACTCCTGAAGGGGCTAGAGACTTCTTGGTTCCTAGTCGGGTCTTTAAAAATCAATTCTACGCGCTGCCTCAGAGCCCACAGATGCTCAAGCAGTTGCTGATGGGAGCTGGCCTTGAGCGCTATTATCAGATTGTTCGTTGTTTCCGCGACGAAGATTTGCGGGGCGACCGTCAGCCGGAGTTTACTCAGGTGGACTTGGAGCTGAGTTTTGCCAGCGAGGAAGAAATCCGAGCTCTGGTTGAAGCTATGCTCAAGGCTGTTGTTAAGAAAACTCATGGTTTAGAGTTGACAGAAGATTTTCCGACTATCAGCTATGAAGAGGCTATGAGCCGCTTTGGTTCTGATAAGCCAGATACGCGCTTTGGTTTAGAGCTAAAGAGTTTGACGGATTTGTGTCAGTCTAATGACTCGCTTCTCATCAAGAAAGCCTTGGATAACCAAGAGGAAGTGATGGGAATCTGTGTGCCAGATGCAGCTAGTGCTTTTAGTAAGAAACAGCTGAGTCACTACTATCAGGAAATGAAGGAATTTGGCTGCAGTCGTTTCGCCAGTCTAAAGGTTGAAGATGGCCAGTTAGTTGGAGATTTGGCTAGCACCTTTGAAGCTGAGAGTCAGGATTTACTAGCATGTTTTGAGGCCAAGGATGGAGACCTCATCCTGCTAGTCATGGCTAAGAAACGTCGGGCTCAGGAAGCTTTGGGACATCTGCGTCTAGAAGTCGCAAAAGCTTTGGATTTGATTGACCCAAGCCTACTTCATTTCCTCTGGATTGTGGATTGGCCGCTGCTGGAGTGGAATGAAGACCAAAACCGTTATCAAGCCATGCACCATCCTTTCACACAGGGCATTTTTGAAGAAGGTCAGGAGCCAGACCAATTCCGCAGTCACGCTTATGACATCGTCTTGAATGGCTATGAAATTGGTGGGGGCAGTCTGCGGATTCATGATCGGAAGGCTCAGGAAGCGATGTTTGAGCTGCTGGGCATGTGCCGAGAAGACTATGAGCGGGACTTCGGTTTCTTCTTAGAAGCCTTGGAGTATAGCTTCCCACCACATGGCGGCTTGGCTCTAGGCTTAGATCGCTTGGTTATGATTTTGGCTGGGGAAGAAAATATCCGCCAAGTCATTGCCTTTCCGAAAAATGGTACTGGTTTTGACCCTATGCTGGAAAGTCCAAGTTTGGTGGACCAAAGACAGCTCAAAGAACTGCATTTGGAATTGAAGAATTAGCCTGAAATATGGTAAAATGAAATGATGCGAATTCCTGAAGAAATCAGGAAGAAGCCAAAGAAAGAGGTCGCAGCTACGAGAGCTTGGCGCCCCTATCTTAGCAAAATAATGCGAGCTAAAGCCTCGAAAACAAAGATTTCTCTGAGATTTATCGTTTTCGGTCGGTATTCATGCTCGTCTATCTTATGAAAGGAATCAGAGATGAAGATTACTCAAGAAGAAGTAAGTCACGTTGCAAAACTGTCAAAACTGGCTTTTTCACCAGAAGAGACAGCTGAGTTTGCGACAACCTTGTCTAAAATTGTCGACATGGTCGAATTGCTCAATGAAGTGGATACGGAGGGTGTGCCTTTCACTTCCAATGTAGCAGCTAACATCAACTATATGCGAGAAGATGTG
>OHAS01002238.1_pt1 | contig 14186 bp, 10 predicted proteins | sample 1577131 | NCBI WGS metagenome assembly OHAS01 (sample SAMEA3541566, study PRJEB24748) | human gut metagenome | biome: human gut; feature: human-associated habitat; material: faeces | place: China | collected 2012 | reverse complement strand
ATCGAGGTTTTTAATAGATTTAAACAATAAAAAGTAGGTAGTTTTTGACACTACCATGTTCAGATCGGAGGTAATTTTATGAATCTGCTGACCCTCTACTATTTCGTGGAGCTGGCCCGGGAGCTGCATGTCACCAACACGGCCCAGAAGCTCTATATTTCCCAGCAGAATTTAAGCCAGCATATCCAGCGTCTGGAACAGCATTACGGTGTTTCCCTGTTCCACCGGAAGCCAAAGCTGGCTCTCACCTATGAGGGCGAGCAGCTTTACGCTGTGGCTGTAAAGATCCTGGCAGAAGAGCACGAATTTATGAACCGCCTGGCGGATATATCCGCCAACAGCATCGGCAGCCTGAAGCTGGGGATCCCCACCTACCGGGGAGAGATCTGCCTGCCCAGCATCCTTCCACAGTTTTATGAAAAATGGCCCAATATCTCCATTGAGCTGTGCGGCAAATCCTCCAGCGAAATGGAGGAAATGCTCTGCAGCGGAGAGCTGGATCTCTTCATCGGCGTCATGTACCAGGACAACCCAAAATTAGATTCCACGCCCCTCCTCAACGACCATATTTACATGGTCTGCTCCGACCATCTGCTGAAAAAGTATTATCCCGATACCTGGAGCGTGCTGAAAAACCGCTCGGAGCAGGGCACGGATCTGAGTGGTTTTTCCGGACTTCCCTTCCTGCTCCCCCATCCCTCCATGAAGCTGAGAAGGACCATCGACCAGTGCTTCCTGTCCTCCAGGGTCAAGCCCAGGATCTTCCTGGAATCCCAGTCCACGGAGCTGTTCATTTCCCTGTTTCCTTATGACTACGGGGCGTTTTTCTGTACCCAGACGAGGCTCCCGGCCTTTCTTTCGGCCTATCCAGAGGCCAATGCCTTTCCCCTGACCCTGAAAAATGAGCTCATCGGCCACCGGATCGTCATTGCATCCCACAAGGACCGCGTTCTGCCCCAGTATGCCCAGGATTTTATTTCCATTACAAAAGAAGTATTTGCCGGCATCGCGACCGTCCTCCCCGGACGTCCCAGGCCCTTTAATTGACCACGTGGACCGGGGATCCGCCGAGAAATGCCCGGATATTTTCCACTGTGGTATCCAGGATCCTCTCCCTGGATTCCCGGGCGGCCCAGGAAATATGGGGCGTGATGATGCAGTTTCTGGCTCTCAGAAGAGGATTGTCCCCCCGGATGGGCTCTGTGGACACCACATCCAGCCCCGCAGCATAAACCTTCCCGCTGTTCAGGGCATCTGCCAGATCACGCTCCACCACCAACTGGCCTCTGGAATTGTTGATGAGGATCACGCCGTCCTTCATTTTTTCAATGGTATCCCGATTGATGATCCCCTGGGTCTCCGGAAACAGCGGACAGTGCAGGAAGATCACGTCGGACCGGGCCCAGAGCGTATCCAGATCCACATACTCCGCCAGCTCCGCTCCCTGGGGGCTCTGATGGGCATCATAGGCGATCACCTTCATATTCAGGGCATTTAAAATCTTCGCCGTAGCCTGGCCGATGCGGCCCAGGCCCACGATCCCGGCCGTTTTTCCATACAGCTCGATCATCGGATGATCCCAGTAGCACCAATCCGGATTCTTTTCCCATTTTCCGGCCTTTACGGTTTCGGAATGGTATCCGATGTGGGAACAGATCTCCAGAAGAAGGCTGACGGCGTACTGACCCACGATCTGGGTCCCGTAGCTGGGCACATTGACCACCGGGATCCCTTTTTCCCGGGCGTAAGTATAATCCACAATGTTATAGCCGGTCGCCATGACGGCGATCAGCCGGATCCCCGGGCATCGGTCCATGGTCTCCCTGGACACCGGCGTCTTATTGGTCACCACGATCTCCGCATCGCCGATCTTTTCTGCGATCTCCGGAGACTCCTCATAAGAAATCCTGTCATACACCGTCACCTGCCCAAGCTTTTCCAGCGGCTCCCAGGTCAGGTCTCCCGGATTTTCCGTATAGCCGTCTAAAATAACGATCTTCATCTTCTTTCATCCTCCTTGTTTAAAGCAGCGCCCAGGCGCGGTTGAATGCCCGCTTGGTGCCGGCCAGTACTGCATCCTCAGACTCTCCGTCCATCACGGTTACCTCCATGGACATGGGAAGGGGATCCTCCTCCCGGAAAAAGCCCTCCTCCTTCAGCACCTGTAAAAAGTCCAGCAGCTCTGGAACATCGTTGCAGCCTCCCGGAAATCCCATTCTTGGATGCTTATCTCCGTATCCGGGACATCCCGGCTTCGTAACGGCATTTCCAAAATGCAGGTGAGTCAGATATGGCCGGATCGCCGGAATCACCTCCCTGGCCGTCTCCCGGGTCAGCGGCATATGGGACAGGTCCGCCAGAAGGCCAAAGTTTCCGCACTGTCTCCTCACATCTGCCGCAAAGGCAGCCCCATAGGAAGCCGGTCCCATGAGCACCGCCTTGTCCACATCATGATCAAACAGCTCCAGCTCCACCTTGAGTCCCTTTTCCTCCGCGTAACGGCAGACCTGGATCGTGGTCTTTAAAAGCTGGCTGTACGCCCGCTCCTTCATTTTCTCCTCCCATTTTCCAGCCAGAAAGGCCATTCCCCTGGCGCCCAGGTAGGATGCCTCATCCACAGCGTGCTTTAAAAATGTTTCTGCCCTCTGGCGCTCCGCCTCGTCCATGGCATTGGGATTCAGTTTCATAGAGAGAAGGTCCGGATGCGCTCCATAGTAAACGGTCAGATGTGCCTGCTCCAGGACCCTCCGTACCTCCTCCCGTTCCGCGTCATCCCTACAGCTCCGGACCTCTACGGCGGTAAAATACTCATCTGCGGCAACTCTTTTTACAGCTTCCAGCGTTGACAGACTTGGAAACGACATCCAGGTGAGCGTTCCCATCTGGAAATATCTGCTGATCGGTTCCTTCATGGCTTCCCCTCCTATTATATTTATTTAGTTCCAGTATATTTCAAGTATTAACAAAGGAAAAACAATATATTATTCATATTTTAACAAAATTTTATTGTTCCCTCTTATGTTTCCCCCATGTGCGTTTCTTTTCATCCGTTTTCTTCTATGTGTTAAGAGATGTTCACAACATTTTTTTGTTATATTGCCCAAAACTGCTTGTTTGATTTTGCTTTGCGATTCCCATATAATGACAACCAGAAGGACACACGTCCGTGAAGCACAAAAAAATACACAAAAAATTTTAGGAGGTTATACTATGGCTTGGAAAATTTTACTGCCGCAGGAGATCATGTCCGAGGGACGGAAGCTTTTAGAGGATGCCGGCCATACCATCATCGATGGACGCGGCTTTGAGCCAGAGGATGTTCTGGCAGACTTTAAGGAATACCAGCCGGACGCCATGATCGTCCGCATCACACCGATCTCCAGAGAGATCATTGAATCCAACCCCAACTTAAAGGTCATTGTCCGCCATGGCGCAGGCTTTGATGCCTTAGATGTGAAGGCATGTCATGACAACAACGTCCAGGCCCTTTACGCTCCGGTGGCCAACAGCACCTCTGTGGCTGAGACAGCCATGCTGCTGATCCTGGAAATGAGCCGCAACGTGACCGTTCTCCACAAGACCTGGGTAGACGACTTCTACAAGGCAAAATTAAAGGTAAGAAAGAACACCATCAACGGCAAGACACTGGGCCTCATCGGCTGCGGAAACATCGGAAGCCGCGTTGCAAAGCGCGCCCTGGGCTTTGAGATGAACGTCATGGCCTACGACCCCTATAAGCCGGCCTGTGATTTCCCCGAAGGCGTTGAGGTAGTCCGTGATCTGGACCGGATCTTCAAGGAGTGCGATTACGTTTCCCTTCATTGCCCCAACACTCCGGTGACAAAGAACATGGTAAATAAAGAAAGACTGGCTATGATGAAGCCCACTGCCTTCCTGATCAACACGGCCCGCGGCGGCTGCGTGGATGAGACCGCCCTTTATGAGGCATGCAGAGACGGAATCATCGCAGGAGCCGGTCTGGACGCCATCCAGAAGGAGCCGGTGGATCCGAAGAACCCGCTCTTAACCCTGGACAATATGATCATTTATCCCCACATCGGCGGAAACACCACAGAGGCTGCCCACCGCGCATCCTATTTCGCAGCCATGGGCATCCAGGAGGTCTACGAAGGCAAGGCTCCCACATGGCCCATCAACGATGTGGACTATAAGACCGCGAAAACCTATACCGACACGAAAAAACCGGATACAAAACCGGCTGGAATGTTTGATTTTTAATGAATGTTTAATCTTTAATAAACATTCAGAAAATACGAAAGCAGAGGGATTTAAGAAATGACTGTTGCATCACTGTGTAATGATATCCTGGTGCTGGCTGTGTTCCTCCTCGTGGGCTTCTTTGTCCGCGAGCTGTGCAAGCCGCTCCAGAAGCTGTTCCTTCCGTCGTCACTGATCGGCGGACTGATCCTCCTTTTACTGGGTCAGCAGGTCCTGGGCGTCGTTGAGGTTCCCGAGAGCTTCAGCTCCATTCCCAGCGTCATGATCGACATCGTAATGGCCGCCACCGTATTCGGCGTGACCATCAACCGGAAAAAAATCGGCTCCTATCTGGACTATTCCTGTATGACTATGACCTCTTATGGAATGCAGCTGGGCCTGGGCGTATTCCTGGGCTGGCTCTTACAGAAGGTATGGCCCGGTCTTCCCGATGGCTGGGGCGTCATGGGCGTATTCTCCTTCCACGGCGGCCACGGAACTGCCGCTGCCGCCGGCGCAGCCTTTGAGAAGCTGGGCATCGAGGGAAACATGGCCGTAGGTATGGTATTATCCACCCTTGGCCTCATCGTCGCCATGTTAGTGGGCATGATCATGGTCAACTTCGGTATCCGGAAGGGCTGGGGAACCTATGTAAAAGAGCCTAAAAAGCAGCCCGATTACTTCTATGGCGGCGTTCTTCCGGAGGAAAAACGTGTGGCTTCCGGCCATACCGTCACCACCGGCATCAGCATCAACCATCTGGCCTTACAGGTAGCCTGGCTTCTGACCGCCCTTTTCATCGGCCGCAAGCTCTTTGGCCTCCTGGGCGCTTACATCCCGTTCTTTAACGAGCTTCCCAGCGTACTCCACGGAATTTTCGGCGGCGCGATCCTTTGGCAGCTCTTAAAGGTGACAAAGCTGGAGCGTTATGTGGACTTAAAGACCATCAAGATGGCCAGCGGCTTCTGCCTGGAGATCACCGTCTTCACGGCCATGGCCACCCTGGACATGGAATTTGTTTCCACCTACATCGTGCCGGTGCTGATCTACACCGTGATCCTGGCTGTCCTTACAGTTCCGCTCATCTTCTATCTGGCCTACCGCTTCTGCCGTGAGGAGTGGTTTGAGAAGGCCTGCATGGCCTTCGGCGCCGCCACCGGCAACACCTCCACCGGTCTTGCCCTGGTAAGAGCCGTTGACCCGGATTCCCTGTCCAGCGCAGGCGATACCCACGGCGTTTACTCCGCCATCATGTCCTGGAAGGACGTGTTCGTCGGCCTCACCCCCATCTGGCTGACCAGCGGCATCGGCCTCACCTGCGGCGTCGGCTTTGCCATGATGTTCGGATTTGCAGCCTTTGGTTTTATCTTCTTTGCAAGAAAAAACAAGCAGACTGCCGCATAATCCTTGTTCATACCTTACCCCATAATATATAAAAAGGAAGCTGTCCGGCGGGTCGATCTCCCAGCCGGGCGGCTTCCTTTTCACTTTTTGTCTTCACTGCCAGTTTCCGCTGCCAGCCGCCGGAAATACCGGCCAGCGGCTGCTGCCCCTGAACGGTCCATCCCAGGATCAGCGGTTCCTCCGGATCCTCTCGTCATTTTCCAGCACTTTTTTGGCAATGGTGATGAAATGGAGCTTGAAATTGTCCTCGGTATCGTTTACATCCAGACCCGTATTGACCTTCACCTGGGCCAGGCTGTTCTTTACCTCCTCCTGGGTCATCCCCAGCTCCTCTGCGGTCAGCGCAGCATCCTCCTTGCATTTATAATATTGGGAAAGGACCCGTTTTTCCGTCTCTCCCAGCTGCCGCAGGACCGTTCTCGTGAGCCGGTCTCCGAAGCTTACCACCATTTGGTTGATGCTGCTGTATATTTCCATGCCCATATATTCCAGGATCACACGGTCCTTCTTAAAGATCTCTCCGGCCTTTACCGCATCCTGGGCATTGCTGTACGTATGCCGGATGCCCTTGATCCCGCCTTCGATGGTGCCGATCCCCACCCGGATCCTCCGGTCGGAAATGATCTTCCCCACCTCTTCGGCAGCCACAGCCTTCACCGCATCCAGGATCCGGCGCATTTCTGCCTTATCATGGGTAATAAGGATCACACATACGCCGGAATCGCAGGTGATGATCTGCTTTCCCGTGATCCTTCTATTGATCTCCGAAAGCCCGATCACCGCCTGGGCGGCATCCGTAAGCCTTTCCCAGTCCTCCGGTTTTACATTCATATCGGACGGGTACTGGAACGATACGGCCATAAACGTATCCATGTCCACATCAAAGCCCAGCTGCCTGCCAAGCTGCTTTACCAGCGCCTCATCCTCATAATATCCGATGACAATGTCATTAAAATAAGCTGATAATGTGATATCTGTTGTGTTCTTATTCATGATCCATGCACTCCTTTTAAAAGTTTTCTGTCAACGGGAAAGCCCTATTATATAAATTCATTCACACTTTGTCAAGGAGTCATCTTCAGATTTTTCAGATATCGTTATTTTCTTCACGATCCTAGCGATCCCGAGCGTTTTTCCTTCTTCAGCAGTCTCCTGCTATCCATCGCCCCTCCCGGCGCATCCCTAAAACCTTCCGAAGGTATCCACCAGCCAGGCCAGATGATCCGCATGGCCCTGGTTCAGCTCACCGGAGCGCATACGCCATCTCCAGTTGCTCCCCACCGTTCCCGGTGTGTTCATCCTGGCCCAGTTATCCAGCTTCAGAACGTCCTGGGCCTGGAAGATCACTACGCTGGCCACAGAGCCGTAGGCCGTGAACATGACCCGGTCCACCACCTGGTCCTGGTGGGAAACTCCCATGTAATCGGCAATATACTGTAACTCCCACCACTGACGCTCTTCCGGCTTAAAATATCCGACCAGCGTCTCGTTGTCATGGGTACCTCCATAAACCACGGAATTTGGCGTATACATATGGGGAAGATGCTCATTGAACCGGTCTCCGCTGAAGGCAAATTCGATGATCTTCATGCCCGGATAACCGGTCTCCTCCAGAAGCGCCTTTACCTCCGGAACAAAGATCCCCAGGTCCTCGGCGATGACCTTTGTGTCTCCGATCACCTGGCCGATGGCGTCCGTCAGCTTTTTCCCAGGGCCCTTGAGCCATTCTCCGGCCTTTCCGTCCTCAGCTCCCGCCGGGATCGCATAATACTGGACCACGCCGATGAAATGATCGATGCGGACCACATCGTACAGCCGTCCCGACGCCTTCATCCGCTCCTTCCACCAGGCAAAATCCGTTTTCTCCTGTACATCCCAGCGGTACAGGGGATTTCCCCAGAGCTGTCCGTCTTCGCTGAAGGCGTCCGGCGGCACTCCCGCCACCTTCAGAGGCGTCAGGTTTTCCTCATCCAGCAGGAACAGCTCCGGATGGGTCCACACGTCTGCGCTGTCCAGGGCCACATAGATGGGAATATCCCCTATGATGGAGATCCCCTGGCTATTGGCGTATGCCCTTAATTTTTTCCATTGCTGGAAAAATTTATACTGTAAGAACTTCCAGAAATCGATCTCTTCCTTCAGCTCCTCTTTGTACCGCTCCACCGCGTCCTTTTTCCGGAAACGGATATCCTCCGGCCAGGCCAGCCATTCCTGATTGTCAAAATGGAATTTTAACGCCATGTAAAAGGCATAGTCATTGAGCCAGTACCAGCTTTCCATATAGAATTTCTCATAGCCCTCTTCCTCATGGAATTCGCTGCGGGCGTGGGCCTTCTTCAGCAGAGGGAACCGGTACCAGAACACGGTATCATAGGCCACCTGTGCCTCATCGTCGCCCCAGTAACAGGCGTCGATCTCTTCCCTTGTAAGGAGCTCCTCCTCCACCAGGGTATCCAGATCGATAAAATACGGGTTCCCTGCAAATGCAGAAAATGACTGGTAGGGGCTGTCCCCATAGCTGGTGGGCCCCACCGGAAGTACCTGCCAGTATTTCTGCCTTGCTTTCTTTAAAAAATCCACAAACTCGTAAGCGGCCTTTCCAAACGTACCGATCCCATAAGGAGACGGGAGACTGGAAACCGGCATCAGAATGCCTGCGCCGCGGTCCAACATAGTCTTCATACTCATCCTGTCCTTTCTATACAGATAACAGTTTTATTATACATCACACGGCTGGATTTGAAAAGCGGAGCCGCTGCAAAAGGAGGTTCAGAACCTTCTCTTTTGCAGCAGCCCCGCTCTTTATGAAATCTTAAGCTGTATCCGGTCTACACCTCGTTCCGGAGCCGTATGGTCTTCCATTTTCCGCTCTGGTATCTGGCAAGGACCAGGGCCGACCGGAGAAGCTGGTCAGCCGCCAGGGCGTACCAGGCTCCGTAAAGGCCAAGGCCCATGCGGATCAGGATGATGGCAAATACAGGACGTACCAAAAGCACTGTGACGAAGGTGATCATGGCCGTGGTCCTGGTGTCTCCTGCACCCCTCAGTCCACCGGCAACGATGAACTGGGAGCTCTGGAACGGCTGTAAAAATGCCACGATCAGCATGATGTGCCCGCCGATCCGTATGATCTCCGGATTGCTGTTGTAGAGACCAACGATATTGCCGCCGAACAGGACAAATATGGCGGCCAGGATCAGGGAGAACAAAAAGCCGACGGTCCTGGTGCGGCTCGTGTAGGCCTGGGCCATATCGTAGCGGCGTTTTCCCAGAGACTGCCCCATAAGGGTCGTGGCCGAAACGGCAAACGCCTGTCCTGTCATAAAGGACAGGGCCTGGATATTCATGCAGACCTGGTGGGTCGCATACGCCACAGTTCCCAGGGACGCCACAGTCTTTGCGTAAATGATGATCCCCGCGCGCATCAGAAGCTGCTCCACCATAGCCGGAAGACCGATGTTCAGGATATCTCCCAGGACTCCCCGGTCCGGCTTAAAGCCCTTCCGGAATTCCAGCTTCAGGAATCCGTTCCCCTTAAGGATCACAGAGATCGCAATGGCAAAGGCCACGAACTGCCCGATCACCGTCGCAATGGAGGCGCCGGCAACGCCCAGGGCCGGGAAGCCCAGGTTTCCGTAGATCAAAAGCCAGTTAAAGCAAACGTTGACGCCGTTGGCGATCATGTTGTAGATCATACACGTTTTTGAATCCCCCACTGCCCGCAGCGACGCCGTTATGGTACTGGTCAGCGCCATGGTGAGGAAACCGGCCATCTGGATCTGAAGATACTGGGTGGCCCATATGGTTACCGTCTCCTCGGTGGAACCCATAAATATCACCATTGGCCGGGCAAATACGACGCCCAGGATGGACATGAGCACCGTTGCCCAGAAGGTGAACAGAAGTCCCTGGCGCACCACCAGGTTGGCCTTTTCCTGGTCTCCCCGGCCTCGGTTTCTGGCCACCAGGGCCGTGACGCCTGTATTCATAGAAACAAATGCGGCCATCAGCAGGAATTTAGGCTGGGTGGTCAATCCCACGGCCGCCAGTGCCTGGGTCCCCATTTCCAGATTCTCCGTCCCGCCCATGGAGCCCACCATCATCAGGTCTACCATGGACGTGAGCTGTGTCAGCAGGAGCTCCACAAAGCTGGGCCCGGCGATGCGGACAATGTCCTCGTACAGTTCCCGGGACCGGACGCCCTCCGGGAGTTTTTTGCTTACCTTCTGGTCCTCCGGCATGCCTTCCGGCCCGTAGGGCAGGCGGTCCAGAGTCGTTTGCAGTCGTTCTTTTGTCTTCATGTAGTTGTAATCCCCTCCCTCAATATGTCTATTATAAAATAAAATTAGAGGGATGGGAAGAATAAACAGAAAAAATTGAAAAATAAAAGCAAAGGTGCCGCACAATCATTAAATATGATACATTGCGGCACCTTTATAAAATTTCTTACTTTACTTCTTTTGTGTATCTTTTATTCTAAAGATCCAATAAATGCATACCGAACATAATCCTATCAATGATGTGATACCTAAAAGTCCCCACAGCCATGCCCGGTTGGCGTCTCCGGTTTTAGGTATTTTAACATTCTCTGTTACATCTGATCCGACAGGCGTATCCGTAATTTCCACCACATCCATTTTTTCCGGAATATTTACATTTTCCTAAACGTCTGCTCGAACAGGTTCATATGGCCCCTCCAGATGGATCTGTTATATAGCCATCTGTATTCGCATCTAACTCAGTCACCGTATACTCGGCCCCTTCCGGTAACCCTGTAAGAATCACACTCCCTTATCAAACCTGATCCTACCAGCCAAATAGAGCGGTACTGTCTGGATTTTTCCATCCTCCGTAATTCCACCGTAGGTATTACCCTTTAGATAATACAGAAAATCCAGTAAGCCTGCCTCCAGTAAAGTGGACGCTGTATTTCCTGCGCTCTTTCCTGCCTTTACCTCCAAGCCATAATTTTTATAATCCAGCAGGCTTCTGACATAAAAATCCAGTTCCCCTCCTGTCTGCTGGTATACAGCAAACCATGGCACGGTTCCTGCAATGCTGTCTGTGTTCCTCAACCGATTCAAAAGTTCCAAATACACAAAGTTTTCGCATAGAATTCCTTTTATAGCTGTATCTGGTTCTCCGGTCTTTCTCAGAAAATAAGCAGCCACTCCCAAATCCATATAATAATATCTGCAGTTATCTACAATGCTTAAATGATCGCAATTAATACTTTTGCTGCAATAACCGATTACGTGAGATAAATACAGCCAGCTTCTGGCATGATTTATCATCTTCTTAGAAACCCGTCCACTTTCTTCTTTAAAGACGATTTTGGATAAGTCTGTTACCAGATCTTCCGTACCTCTCTTCTCCTTTAAAAGCATAATTGCGATTGCCTGGAATAACTGCCCGAATATCTCAATATCCAGTTCGGATTCAAAATATCTGGATGACTCCTTGATAAAAATATCGATAATCCGCTCCACTAGTCTTCGGCTTTGGCTCAGATCTTCGGTTTCCAAGTAGTTTTGGACAACTCTTGGATAACCGCCAAGCTGGCAGTATAAATCGAAATAATCCTTGATTTCATCATACCTGGCATGATCGTCCTTCCCGTCCAGAGTAAGGGTCTCATACAGATCCCTCTTTCCAAATGCCCCCAAAAACTCTGGAAAAGACAGAGTCCCCATAACCAGAGTATCCGTATCTCCAGCGGAAAGGAAAAATTCTTTTTCCCGTGTCTTTCCCAAATAACTTCCTGTTACAACAAAATCGCAGGAAAATTCCCTGGCAAATTCGCGGATTCGGCTGTAGATCACCGGAGACTCCTGTATCTCGTCAATAACAACGATTGTCTCCCTGCTGTCTACAAAGTTAGGCGCATATGTCTTCAGTACTGCGGCCATACCATTTTCTGCCTCGTCCTGTACATTTCTTCGATGATACGCCTTTTCGTAACATTCCAGAAAATATTCTCCTGACTCCCCAATCATATTAATATAAATATACTGCTGATACTGCTCTCTTGCAAATTTATCCAAAATATTAGTTTTTCCCAGGCGGTCATCCTCATAATCCACATCGGAAAAGTCCACCAATTCCTCTGTTTCGTCATCATCTTCAGTATTAATAGAAACAAAAGAAAAATCCATATGTCCAAACGCGGTTCCAACCTTGCCAGACGGGTTCTTCACATGGTCACACTCAATAACGTAAAGGTTGATAAAGGGAGCGGCACACCTGTGAATCCTGTAGTTTACGACTACTACACCCGGAAGTGCTCCGGCAAGAAAAGACCGGCAGCAATGGGCGCTGTCATGCATAAGATCTGCAGCATCATCTTTGCCATGCTTCGGGATAACAAACCTTTCGAGATCATCACCCCGGAAGAGCACTGCCAGCAATTCGCTGCGGAGCATCCAGACAAGATACTGCAAGCCGCATAATCAACACGGTACTCTCAATATTTCGTTCGCGACCAATCCAATATATCGGAATGGTCTGTTAAGGTTACCTTTTTTCATATCACCTCTTGACATTTCTTAGCTGGACTTTGCTTTTGTGATTTCATTGTACCTAATACTATCAAGTAACTCCACCACATCAGCTTTACATCCCGCAACATGAGTTTACATTGTTTATTTTTCAAGAATCTGCGGATCAAGAAGGAAGTCATAAATGTTCACAGTCAAAATACCATACTCATCGTAGTGTGGCTGAACGATGTCTTTGGTAACAACAATCTTTTTGAAAGAATCATCAATCTTTCTGAACGGTCTGATTTCCTGAGTACGCTTCGCTTCATCAGGAAGTGAATATGCTGACTGGATATAGTATCTGGAAGAACCAAGATTGCATACAAAATCAACTTCAAGTTGTTTGCGGATAACCTTACCTTCCTGATTGCGTTCCGCAATCGGTATTACACCTACATCCACGCCGTAGCCACGCATACGAAGTTCGTTATAAATTACATTCTCCATAGAATGGGTCTGCTCGAACTGTCGGAAATTGATTCTGGCATTGCGAAGTCCAAGATCGGAAAAGTAATATTTCTTTGGTGTTTCAATATATGCTTTTCCTTTAATGTCATATCTTTGTGCTGATTCAATCAAGAAAGAATCCTCAAAATAATCCAGATATTTCTTAATGGTAGCGGAAGTAATTCTGGATTTCTTTACCGTCTTGAAAGTATTCTTCAATTTTTCAGGATTGGTCGGCGAACCAATGGCAGAGGAAAGAATGTTCAGAAGATCTTCCAGTTCTCCGATGTTCTTTACTCTGTTACGCTTGGTAATATCTCGAAGATAAATCTCATTGAACAGATTCTGCAATACAACTGCCTTATCGTTTGCTCCCTCTCGAAGAACAACCAGAGGGATACCGCCATATAGCATATATTCAGATAATCCCATATACTTATCACCGTTGTAAATAGTCATAAACTCGGCAAAGCTCAGGGGATACATATGAACCTCGTCACCACGACCGGCAAACTCAGTGGCTATATCTTTGGACAGGAGTTTTGCGTTACTTCCGGTCACAAATACATCCATATTATCTTTACGAAGGTAACCATTCAGAACAGCTTCAAAGCAATCCAACATCTGAATTTCATCAAGCAGCAGATAATACATTCCTTCACCTACAACTTTGGAACGGACATATGCCATGAATTTTTCAGGATCAACTCCACGCTTTTCCTTTTCAATCTGAATTAGGCTTTCGCCAATCATATAAAGATCCTCAGCTGAGTCAAAGGCAAAACGGATAATGTGGTCTGTATCAACTCCACTTTCCAATAAGTGATGATAAAACAGATTATTCAACAAATAGGATTTTCCACATCGACGAATACCGGTAATTACCTTAATCATTCCATTATTTTTTCTTTTTATCAGTTTATTCAAATAAAAATCTCTGCGAATTTCCATCTTAAAACCTCCTTGCGAAAGATTTTTGCAATATGTTGCATTTTTCTATTCCATTATATCCAGATAGACTTCAAAAATCAATATATCAGTGGGAATCGGAATAGATTTTTGTGAATTGTTGCATTTTTATATTCTATAATCATATTATATGCTTTAGTAGCAATTATTATCCCGTGTTTTAATCATGTTCTTATTAAAAAAGCAGCCACACACCAAAATGCATGACTGCTTAATAAGCATATATTATTTTTTGACAAGAGTTAAAGTTGTAGAATTATCAAATTACAATCTCATATAAACATCATAAGTTCTGTTCATATGTATTTTCTCTTTTAATGCGTAGATATCCTCTTCTTTTAACAATTCTACAGATTGTAATTTCTTTAAAAATTTGTCATTTTCCTCGATGATAGCACAACTATGAAATGAAGCAATTAGCATAGACTAAAATAACGAGGGAGTTGCGTGGTATCGCAAGAAAGAGTGCTCCAATCAATGTAATTGTCCATTATCCTAAAACCATAGAAGGTCAGCGTGAATTGGCAGAGCGTGTTGCCGGTGTCCACACAAGTTTGGTCAATCAGCATATTAAAAAACTGAATTGTCCTTCCGACCAGAAGGTACAGC
>OHAS01002236.1_pt1 | contig 14191 bp, 15 predicted proteins | sample 1577131 | NCBI WGS metagenome assembly OHAS01 (sample SAMEA3541566, study PRJEB24748) | human gut metagenome | biome: human gut; feature: human-associated habitat; material: faeces | place: China | collected 2012 | reverse complement strand
CTTCTCCAGAAGGGTTCCCTCCCCCTTCCCCCGCATATCAAAATGTTATTTGCACCACGGGGCGTTGCCCTTGTCCCAGAGAGAGTTGAGCGCCTGCGCGTCACGCAAGGTATCCATGCACGTGCAATTTCTTCCAAATTTACATCATCCGATAACGGTTTATTTTTCGCATGGACTTTCAAAATTTCCTCACGGCCTCTCACATCCGGAAGACCCACGTGGATTCTTCGGTCAAAACGTCCCGGCCTGAGAATTGCCGGATCTAGAATATCTACACGGTTGGTTGCCGCCATCACGATAATTCCCTCATTGATTCCAAAGCCGTCCATTTCAACAAGCATCTGATTTAACGTCTGCTCACGCTCATCATGTCCGCCGCCAAGACCACTTCCTCGTCTTCTTGCCACGGCATCAATCTCGTCAATAAAAACAATACACGGTGCATTTTTCTTTGCTTCCGCAAACAAGTCACGGACACGGGAAGCACCGACACCGACAAACATTTCCACAAAATCAGAACCGGAAATACTAAAGAACGGAACACCCGCTTCACCGGCAACTGCTTTGGCAAGCAATGTCTTACCGGTTCCCGGAGGGCCCACCATAATCACGCCTTTCGGGATTCTGGCACCTAAATTCGTATATTTCTGCGGTGCCTCCAAAAAGTCTACAATTTCTTCTAACTGTTCTTTTTCCTCGACCAGACCGGCAACATCTGCAAATGTCTTTGATTTTTCATCCGGTGCGGTCATTCTCGCACGGCTCTTTCCAAAATTCATCATTTTGGCATTTCCGCCGCCTCCGCCCTGCGCCTGGCTCGTCATCATTGTAAACAAAACAAAAATCAGGACGAATCCTATTGCATATGGCAAAATCTCCAAATACCACGGTGTTGTCTCAACATCCGAGACAACTACATTTGTAAAATGTGCATCGTCTAATTTTTCAATAACTACATTCACATCCGGTGCATAGAAAGAATGTTTTTTACTGTCTTTCATTGTCACACGGATTTCACCGGTCGGAACCTGCTCATTTTGTCCCACCACAACGGACTGTATTTTATGATTCGACAAATCGTCCTTAAACTGTGTATAAGTATAATTCTCCTCTGTCCATCCGGACATAAAATCGCTCGAAATCATGGCAATCAAAATTATTGCCGCCATCGCGACAAAAAAGCCATAACCTTTCCATTTTCTCATCGGATTAATCCTCCTTTATTTTCAGCTCTCCGATATAAGGCAAATTGCGGTATTTCTGGGCATAATCAAGTCCAAATCCAACCACAAATAAATCATCAATTTCAAAACCGGTATACGCCACATCCACTTCTGATACGCGACATGCCGGTTTATCTAAAAGCGTACAAATGCGCAAACTTTTCGGTCCACGTTTTTCTAACATATGGGCAAGATACGAAAGTGTGCGTCCGCTGTCCACAATATCTTCAATAATCAGCACTTCACGGTTTTCCAAACTCATAATCAAATCCTGACTAATCGTAATACTTCCGCTGCTGGTCATACCATTTCCATAACTTGATACACTCATAAAATCAATCGTAACCGGCACTGTAATATATTTTGCCAGTTCGCAGGTAAAAAATACACTTCCTTTCAAAATGCAAATCAAATGAAGTGTTTTTCCTTCGTAATCACGGTTAATCTGCTCAGCAAGTTCCTTCACTCTTGCTACAATTTCATCTTCTTTAATCAAGACGTTGATTTCTTCTTTCATGACGTATCCTTTCTTTGGTCACAACCAAAACATATTTTGTATTTTGATTTATTTTGCAGGCTGCACTGATTCGATTTGGAATCGCCCATATCACATGGGCGCCATCCGCCAGCACAAGCTGCCTGTCCCGACGCTCTTTCGCAATCTTTTCGTCCATATAGTAGCGGGATAATTTCTTTTTATGCCCCTTGTCATCAAGCACAAAAAAATCTCCCGGTCTCGGATTGCGAATCGTCAGTTTACTATTTATCTTATCATAATCAAACCATTTCGTATAGTCTTTTTGTGGAATTTCTGAATCCAGTTTTTCACGTGCCACCACCTCAAAACGAAAGCGGTAATACACACCATCCATTTCCACTATATTCCCGGATGCCATGTCGCATTCCACACAAACGTTTTCCTGCTTTTTTTGCTTATTTTTCGTAAGCCTGAAATGCTCATAATCACAGACGACAAAATTGCCGTCTGGCAGAGAAAACGTGCCGTTTCCTTTCTCTGCAATTTTTTCATATAATGCCTCATAATGCGCTCTCGTGACATCTTTTACGCCAGAGATTCCCTGCTCTAAAAAGAGCGACAAAATCTCCTTTTGCAAAACCTCCGGAAGTCCCCGGCACACATCCCGCCTTAACAGAACTTCTTTTCCCTCACGGAAAATTACATGTTCCGCCTCGCACTCTGCCTGCTCGCGGATATACTTACGCCACTTGCCAATGTCATCCGCCGCATCCGCAATATGCCTTACCGCACCCGGATTTAAGTTCTCTTTTAACAGTGGCAGTAACTCCTTCCGAATCCAGTTTCTCTGATACGCTGTATCCTGATTCGTAATATCCTCCCGCCACGGTATCTTTTTCTCCTCTAAAAACGCAAGAATGTCTCCCTTTTCGGCAAACAGAAGCGGTCGTATAATAAAATCTCTTTTCGGCAACATCGCCGCCAAGCCTCTGGCAGAACTCCCACGTATCAGCCGAAACAAAAATGTCTCTGCCTGATCCTCTTTGTGGTGCGCCACTGCAATACAGTCCGCATTTTTTTCCCTGCGCAATTTTTCAAACTGCTCATAGCGGCATGCACGTCCAGCCTCCTCCTCACTCATCCCCCACTTTTTTGCATACGCCGGTACATCTTCGAAAACCTCAAAACACGGAAGTTCCCACTTGTCTGAAAGCTCTCTCACAAATTGTGCGTCCCGGTCGGCATCGTCTCCCCGGATGCCATGTTTGACATGCAGAACGAATAGAGACAAATTCATTTCTTTCCGTAAACTATTTAATAAATACAAAAGGCATACCGAATCAGCGCCACCCGACACCCCCACAATAATCTTGTCGCCCGGTGAAAACAAGTGGTGCGTTTCGCTATATCGAATCATTTCTTCTCTCACGGCTTCATCCTCCGCATTTATTGTAACGGTTTTCGTTTTTTTCGTCAAACTTTATTCCAAATTCCGGCCACCAAAACGCTCATGTCGTCAGACGCCTCTTTTGTACTGTGTGCCAGTGTGTTCATCAAAATCTGGTTTGCCATGTCATTCGCATTTTTGCAGTAAAGCCTGTCAATGAGTGTCGCCATCTCCTCCTGACTGTCGCTCTCTATATTTCTCTCATAAAAACTGTCAAGCACGCCGTCCGAAACCATAATAACCATATCGCCTTCCTGCAATTGTACGACGGCAACATCCGGCTCCGCCTGCAAATCCACACCGACCGGAAGCGCACTGGAAGCAATCATCTCCACTCCGCCTTCCCGCTTTACAAAAGTAGTTGCCGCTCCATTTTTCATAATTTCACAAATGCCGGTATGAAGGTTAATCGCCGCCATATCAAGTGTTGCAAATGATTTTCCCTCATAATTTGCAACAAACAGCGTATTCAAAAGCCTGAGTGCCGATTTTTTTTCAAACCCCGCCTCCATCAGATATTCCAGTGCCTCAATCAGATTGCTGCTGTCGCGGTCCGCCATTTCACCACTTCCCATGCCGTCCGTTAAAACCATGAGAAGCTCACCGGTTCCCGAAAGTTCCAAAAACGAATAATTGTCACCAGACACACTCTCACCGCTTTTGGCAACTCTGGCAAGCCCCGTAAGCGCCTTATATACCGTGTCCTGTCTGAAAAACATCGTATCCGTTGTGGAAGAAAGCACATTTCTTGTCTCTCTTGCCGGACACATCATAATGCCTGTCGCACGGTACAGCGCCTGAGCAACATCGGTCTTTGTCAAACAATGATTGCCATGGCAGGCACCGGTAAACATTACTTCCAGATATCCGCCCCTTTTTTTCACCGATAAACGTGCTACCTTGATACCCTCTTTTTTTAATTCTTCTAAAATTCTTCGTTTTCGCTCTTTGGGAAGTTCCTCTGTCTCGCCCAAATTGATGGTAAACGATTTTAACGCCACTGCAATTTCTTTCATCTGCTCTGCCATCACGCGGCGGTTTTCTGACATCCGGTTATGCCAGCCAAGTCTCACATTTTCCCCGGCAATCCTCTCCTCGACCTGATGCACATACTCATCTAGATGCATACAGCGTCTTTGAAAATCCGGACTAATCTGTGACATCGTTACACTTCCGTCCTGCCCCACCTGCCACAAAATCTGTCGCAGACTTTCATTGGTCTCCTCATAATGGCGGTTCCAGCAATATTTGCAATTGATACATTCGTTGCACGTATCACGAGATAACTGTGCAAAAATATCCTCTAGCCGTTCTTCCGACAACCCTTTTTCTTCCATCTCATTTTCAAAACTCTTGGACAGCCGGCGAAAGGCATCTGAAAAGTCTTCCAGCTGATGGTTGGCAAGTGCGCGTACATCCTCTTTGGCAAAAGAATCCTCTTCCCGTTCGGGTATGTCTTCTTCCACGCAGTGAATGACCCGCCTTGGAATGGCAAAGAACAAAATAACCGCCGACAGCATTGCCCGCAGTTCAATAATGCCATACAAGTCCTTTAATGAATACACAGCAAGCAGCACACCGACAAGAAGATACAGCCCGCCACTTACAAAACGTCCCATTTTACGCAGCGTCCCCGCGCACACACCGAGCAGACAGCATATGCCGACAACCACCATATTTTCCCCGGTAAGTGCCAGTAAAATTCCTCCCGCCGCCCCAGCAATGGCGCCGGTCGACGCCCCATACCGGTATCCCATAAACAAAATCATGAAATACGAAAGTGTTCCGGAAATGGAAAAAATCATATCCGCCTGCCTCGGCAGCCCATACAGTGCTGTCACCGCAAGGATAAGAAGGCTAATCAATTCCTCATTGTTAAATAATTGATTCCACTCTTCATACAAAATAAAATGCACACCCCATTGATACACATTGGCAAGCGCAAATACCATGACACTCTCAAGGATACTGAGCCAGAATACTTCCCATGTATTTACGGCAAGAATACTGTTTAAAATACCTGCCGCCATATTTAAACCGCCTGTAAGAAGTGCTAAATACACCGCCTGTCCGGTATGGCTTGTCCACTTTTCCTGTATTTTTTCGAGTGACAGAACAAGCAGAAAGAGCGTGAGATACTTAATAAGCGAAAGTCCTTCTGTGCTGCTAAACATGCCTGCCAAAACAAAAAGAGCCAAAAGTTTCCTGCCCTTTCGCTCCGCTGCCACCGCAGCAAACAATGCCACACCAAAAGGATTAATTCCATACAGCCACACGCGCCCGGTCAAAAATCCTGCCACTAACAATAACAAATATCGTTTGTCAAAAGATATTTTTTGTTTCTTGTCTTTCAAAATCCGTGCCCCCTTGTCTTTCTCTAAACACTCTCAGTATAAAGAGAGCATACAGAGAAAAATGTCAAAATCGGAAGGGTATTTTCAAGAAATTTTCGACAAAAAAAGACCACTGCCTAAGCAATGGTCTTCGTTCTTATTCTGCCTTAAACACAATTTCATTATCATATACCAGTCCAAATTTTTCACGCGCTACATCTTCCACATACTGGTCTGTTTTACGATACTCTTTTTGTTCTTTAATCTGTTCCTGTTCTTTTTTCAAACTCTTTTTCTTATCTTTTAAGTTCTGCTGCTCTGTCGCAAGTTTCTGACAGTTTGCACGCAGTGAATAACCATGAACCGCTAATGTGCCAACAAACAAGGCTGCCACCAGCATAACCAGATAAATCCCGGTGCGGTTTCTTCTTTTTCTTCTTCTCACGGCTCCATCCCCTCGACATTATTCTACAATTGTATTTTCTATACTTGTAGTACTAATAAATCCATTATAGACGCTGACTTTCACGATTTCAAGTGTTTTTTCTGTATTCCTTTTATTTTTTTAAAAATCCAAACATATGGTCGAAAAATAAGTCTAAAAAATTCATAAATTACTCTTTGTACATGCGTTTTTACCAAGGTTCGGTATAAAAAAACACCCAAAGTCAAAGCAATTACAAAAAAACTGCGGATCAAACCGTGATTGAGCGTAAAAATCATGGGGAATACAAAGAAAGCTGCCAATAACCAGAACAGCCAGTCTTCAATCAGAATCCACACTCTGCCATGTTTCACTTTCATGCGGAACGCTCGTATAAAGTCATACAAAAACATTAAGAAAACACCCTCCACAAAGGAGGCGGCAACATACATAAGCTGCCCCTGTATCATTTCCATCAGCCAAACAAACGGCTAAGAACACCCCCTGCCGTCTTCTCCTTTCTCGACTCATGATAGATAATCTCACAAATCCTTCCTTCCAATTCCACCTCGCCCTTTTCGAGTGTAAGACGCTTTACATGCAAATCCTCACCCGCAAAGCGCACAGCACCTTCTACGGTCTCAAGTTCAATTTCTTTATTGTCAAAAGAAACCACTTCCGTAATTCCGGTCAAATCCACGTGGTTACGATTCTGCATCTCCAATTTATGTGCCGTCACCGGCCGGGAAGATTCCTGCAACATAATAAAAGCCCCCTGGCATCATATCTATCTCACTATATGCTGTCACAGGGGGTTTTATTACACGTATCGGTAAAGTTCTTTGGCTTCATCCTTTTTGTATGTTTCGTTTATGCTCAATACTTCTACTTTTGTATTCCGGTTTCCGAACTGAATCTCGATGATGTCACCGGGCTTAACATTTAAAGATGCTTTTGCCACCTTATCATTCACTAAAATTCGTCCGGCGTCGCACGCCTCATTCGCCACCGTACGGCGCTTAATCAGGCGGGATACCTTTAAGTACTTATCCAGTCTCATAAAAAAATCTCCCTTCTTCTGTCAAGTCCTGCCTCACACGGTTTCATCCGTCATTAGGCAAAGCATAACAAAGAGCACTCTGCTATATGCGATAGCAAAGTGCTCCAAAAATCCATAATAACAATCGCAAGATTATGCGTTCACAGCGTCCTTCAAACCTCTGCCGGCTTTGAATTTAGGAGCTTTAGAAGCAGGAATGCTCATCGGCTGTTTTGTCAATGGGTTGATACCTTCTCTTGCTGCTCTCTCAGCAACTTCGAAAGAACCGAAACCAACCAACTGTACTTTTTCACCTTTTTTCAATTCATCTGTAACAACATCTACGAATGCTTTCAATGCACTCTCAGCGTCTTTCTTAGACAATTCTGCTTTCTCAGCCATAGCTGCTACTAATTCAGTCTTATTCATGGATTATATCCTCCTCAATAAATTATTTGCTAGATTTGTACAACCTATACATCTATATATAACCTTTTTGGTAGTAATTGTCAAGGTTTTTCTGCGTTATCACCTTAAAATTTTGCCTATCAGGGTTCCATCTGCCGTCCTAAAAAGTTTGCCCCGCAAATCGCCATTTTTTGCTCAAAGTCGCCAAATATGCGTTCTGTGTCACGAGACAGTAAAAGTACCATTCCGATAGCGTCACCTTCTGCTAAAATCGTTGCCGCTGCTTCGGAAAATACTTCTGTCTCGTCCTCTGTTACCTGGCTAAAGTCCGGTTCGGCATCCGTTGCCAGAATCGTCCGTCTGTCCTCAATTGCTTCCAACAATTCACGGTGAATGGATTTTCCGGCATAGTCCTTTTTTCCCGGTCCTGCCACCGCCACAATCCAGTCTCTGTCTGTCACACACACGGTGCATTTCGCCACTTGCGCAACCGCCTCCACATATTCTTTGGCAAATGCGGCAAGTTCTCCTATGGGTGAATACTTCTTTAATACAATGCCTCCTTCGCGGTTTGTAAATATTTCAAGCGGTTCACCCTCGCGAATTCTAAGTGTTCTCCGGATTTCTTTCGGCACGACCACACGTCCTAAATCATCGATTCTTCGTACAATTCCTGTTGCCTTCATAAAAAATTTTCCTCCTGTTTTCTACATGCTTTTCCATATTTATACTGTATGGGTAGTATGTGGAAAACAGAGGAAATTATGCATTTTTTGAGATCAATCGTCCACATCGAGTTCCTTTCGGATACTCTGCATACGTAAATCCAATGCGGCACTCACTTCCGCGCATTGCCTTAACTCATTGCGCAGCGTCTCGTTATTCTGTCCTTTTTTATAATAAATACGGTGTTCTAAACTTGCCCAGAAATCCATGGCAATTGTACGGAACTGTACTTCCGCTTTCATCATTCGTTTTTCGTTATGCAAAAAGATAGGAATTTCCACAATCAAATGAAGGCTCCTATACCCGTTTGGTTTTGGGTTTTTGATGTAATCCTTTTTCTCAATCAAACGAATATCATCCTGAGCCAAAAAACATTCACTAATCTCATAAATATCTTCCGGAAATGCACAGATAACGCGCACTCCGGCTATATCATGCAATTTTTGTTCAATCATTTCCGCAGAAAACGGAATCTTTTTGCGGTGAAGTTTTTCAATGATGCTCTCCGGCGATTTGAGTCTTGTTTTTATCGTCTCAATCGGGTTTCTGTCATAGCGGAGACTAAATTCAGTATTGAGCACTTTAAATTTGGTCTCTACTTCCATAATGGCACACCGATAGTACGCCATCAATGTCTGAAACGCCTCGCCTTCTTCTAAAATCTGCTCAACCTGCTCATTCTGCATTAAGTTCTGCAGAAAAGCCTCGTCAAGCATCGCACCTTTTTTCTTTTCGTCTTTTTCCATCTACATCACTCATCCGTTCCGAGGTATTCGCGGACAATTTTGCCATAACGCATCTGGTCCGCATACTGTAAAAGGTGATTCATTCTTTTTTTATTGCTCTTCTTATAGTTTTCAACCACAAGCTGTACGGTTTCTTTTCCGATTTCTTTCTCCAGACGAATGCAATCACATACACTGCGGTCTACATCGTAAATGCGGATATTTCCGCCACCTGTTTTGACATTCAAAACATCATCTTCAAATGTTGTAACAGAGAAATAGTGACGGGATACCGGAAAGTTTAACTTCATATTTCCGCGGTCGGTACGAGCTGTTGCCACATACAAAGCTTCCGGCTCTTCCTTAATCAGTCCGTGATAATAGCATGCGCTCAAGGAGCAGATAACTGCCTTTTTGTTTGTCATACAGGCTTCTAACATTTTGTAATGTTTTGGTTTTTTTCTGCCACTCATTAAGTTCCAGTAATTACCGTGAGACACTTTTTCAATCTTGCCTTCCTGCAGCATCGTACGAATCTGAATCGTCGTAATTTTGTTGTTAAGCAATGTACGTGTCGGCAGATAACCATTTCCCTCCTCAAATAATTCACACACTTTATCATACGTTTTTTTCAGCATGTTCTTGTCCTCCTTATAATACCATGATATACATATAATATAGTTTTCGCATCGGCTTTGCATCACGATACGCTTTCGCGCGGATTTCGTGATAAACCCGTTTGAACTCTCTTAATTGGTCTTCCGTAATCGTGTCCGGACCAAATCTTGCGTGGAAAATCAAAGTCACAAATTCAAGCACATCCTCAAAAGGAAGTTCCATCTCCCTGCTGATTTCCCTGCTAAACTGCGCCATCGACTGTCCGCGGTAAGCAAGCTTGTAGCGGTGGAATACCGGGAGCAAATGCAGATATACCATACGAATCCGCCTTTTTGCTTTCTTCTGCTTCATATTCTTTCTAAACATGTAAGCTCGTATCCTCCGCTGTGCTTCCATTGCCGCAGCAATGAGCAGTAACACAATCACAATATCTAAAATCACAAACCATATCCGTCCTTTGGATGTGCCGTTTGCATTTCCACTGTCACCGGATTTTTTGTCGTTTTGCTTGATATCATCAAATACCATGCTCTCTTCCGGTTCCTGTGTCACCGAAGGGGTCGGTGTTGCAACATTCGGAGCGTCTTCCTGTGATGGATTTTCGGAATCTGTCTGTGCTCCGTTCGAAGTCTGGTTCGGATTGGTGTTTTCATTGGAAGAATCACTTCCTGCCATATCATCCTCACCTTTGCCCGGCGTCACTTCAACGGTTACAAATCCATATTTTTCATCAAAGACTTCAACCCATGCATGAGCGTCTTCATCCGGCACTTCAAGTTCTTTACCTTTTTTGACAACTGCCAGTTCATCTTTACTGACATACATACCCTCGACGTAACGTGCCGGGATTCCCATACTGCGTAACAGCATAACGGCTGCCGTCGCATAATAGGTACAATATCCTTTTTTATTTTCCTTTAAAAAGTATTCAATGGATTCCTTACCGGAAGGAGTTTTGCCCGGCGATAAGGAATACGTCGTATCTTTTGTAATATAACTCTTTGCTTCAAGAATAATGTCAGACGTCTTCGTCAAACCGGCAGATTTGCAATCTTTTTTAAAATCTTCGCAAACCGATTTCATGGAATCCGGAATCTGCAAATAATATTTTTTTGCAAAATCACTTAAATTCCTCCGCTCAACCTCATTTGAACTCCAAAAGTCGGCTACTGCCATACGGGATTCACCAAGTAAAACATCCGTGCGCAAAATTGCAGGATAGCGCAAATAGTATTCTACCGAGTAATCAATTCCCGGTTTATCCACCGTTGATCGTCCGTTTGTAAGGCTCTTATATGCCCCGGTCGGAAGGCATGGCACCAAAAAGTTGCCATATCCAAACGCAAGATTGCGAATCCTTAATGTTCCGGTCTTCCAGACCTCTTCTTCGCCGCTTCGTTCTTCGTCACCCAGTTCATTTCTTAACTGCGTATGCCAGTTTTCTGTTGTGACGCCGGTCGCATCTCAGTCCTTCCAGTCTTTTTTAAAGTTTTCATCCGAGCGAATGGACGACCACTTGTTATTTTCATAGACATCACCGACATAGCCTTTGAGATAAAGTCCATGATCAGAATTGATATCTCCGGATATTTTCAGCATTGTTTCACCGCTATAACTGACTTCGCTTTTCTTTCCGATTTTACCATAGGAAATCGCATCCCCGTTAAAGTATGCTTTCAGCCAGGTCATTATATCCTCACCGTCCCATGTCGAAAGCGCCACCAGACTGTTCTTTGCCTGAGACAACTTATCCACATTCCTGTCGTATCTCGAAGGCGGAATAAATAAATAAAAAATGCCACCGCAAATCAAACAGGTTGTCATCAAAATCAATGCCAGTTTCTGGCGCATCCTTCGGTCTGTAGCATCGGTTCGCAAATGTCTCGTTCCGATAATCGTTACCGCCACAACCAAATAGGTGAAAAAATATAAATAACGTCCGATTCTTCCCGCCACAAGCGGCAGAACAACAAACGGTATCGTACCTGCCAAAAAGACCACAGAACGTCTTCTGCGGTAGAAAAATGCACTAATCAGTGCTACAAAATACACACCAATCAAAATCAGCAAAAGCGTCGTACAGAATTTTGCGCTTGCACTCTCCGTATCCGCATAGGACAACAAAGATACATTCGTGCCGGTATAGTTCATAAATTCTTTCAAAAAACTATTTGCCGCACTCACAATTCCCTTTAGCAGTGCACCCTTAAATCGAATCACTAATGCCAAAAAGAACATCGTAATGCCGATTAAGCCGTAAAGTTTTCCCTTGCGGAATGTCTCCAGCACTGTAAATAGTCCATAAAATACAATCGAGGCGGCAAACAGTAAGAGTAAACACAATTTACCGTCATAAATCATATCCAGACTCGACGCCGTACACATCAGCGCAGAATATACACCAAGAAATACGAGCATAATCTGGCTGAATTCCAATATGAAATTAATCAGTTTATTATTCCTGATCCTCAATTACGTCACCTCGTAAGTCCATTACTTCCAATCGGTCGCGCACCAGATTCCCGGAATCCAAGGATTCATGGTCAGCCACTGTCAGATACAGTGCCGATTCTAAAAGTCTGCCTTTGCCCCAGTCGACGTAAGCCTCCATCAGCTCACTCTCCTCGGTCGTTGTTTTACTGCGGAATAATTCCTGAAACATCCAGTACAGTTCTTCCTCCTGCTCTACCGAATATTCCTGAATCACACCATTTACCTTGTCGTACCAAATATATGCCTGTGGGATTCCACTTTCAATCATAAACATCGCAATGGAATACACACCCTGAATCAACCGGTTGATTTTATCATTTCTTTCCTGCTTTGTACCGGTCGCACATAAATCAATAAAAATATGAATTTCTTTCATCAGAGGAAGGCTTCCCTCTTTCACCATCAAATCACCGGTTTTACTACTTAACTTCCAGTGAATTCTCTGAATCTTATCTCCGTCTGCATACTCACGGATGTCAAAAATTTCAGAGGGATCATCTCCCTTTTTATAAGTGGAAAAACGGTCACTGTCCGCACTCGTCTCGTTGTACCACTTGTCTTTTCCAAGATACATCTCTTTCGTCGGCGGCAGGACGAGAACATCCTGCGTCTCAAAATGTTTCCCGATTGTCCACGCAAATATATTCAAATAATCATAGATTCGTACCTTCTCTACCGTGATGGAAACATTTCCACAGTTGTCCATAACAACCGGGATTCTACGGTCTCTCTTTTTCCCAGTATCCACGGAAAAACGAATTTTCATCTTCCCTTTATCGCCGGAAAACGGATTTTCATAACGAACCTTGGCAATTCCTTTCGTCACCGGAAGCAGATGGCTTTTGTTTTCTACCGACAGCGTAATGGCTGCTCTCGCCGGCTTATCAATGGCATCTTTTTCTGCCAGGGGATTTTTTGAATCGACTGACACGCTGACTCTCTTTCGCAAAACAAGCAGAAAAAGAAACATGCAGACCGGTATCGTCACCATCAGCCCCATCAGTGCCATCGCACCAAATTCCAAGTACATAATGGAAATGAAAACACTCACAAAGAAAAGGAAAATGTATAGGATAGTTCCTAATGTCATAATTTCCTCCTTCCGAATCGTATCACTTGTTACTTATAATTTAGGGACTTGAATCTTCCCTACAATTTCCTCAACGACATCTTCTTCTGTCGTGTGGCTCATACGCGCCTTACCGTTTAACAAAAGGCGGTGGGCAAGCACTGCTTTAGAAACACGTTTGATATCCTCCGGCAAAACGAAGGTACGTCCCTGAACGAACGCATGCGCCTTTGACATATCCATAAGAGCAAGCGTTCCACGTGGACTCACGCCGAGCGTAATCATAGAGTGGTTTCTCGTTGCATCCACAATCTTCGATAAATAAGTAAGCACTTTATCATCGACATAAATCTGTTTTACCTGATCCTGCATTTCAAGCAGTTCCCGTTTTGAAATGATTTCCTGGATAAAATCAAGCGGGTTAATGTCCTGACGCTCTTTAATCAGACGAACTTCTTCTTCCATCGTCGGATATCCCATCGAAATACGAATCATAAAACGGTCAAGCTGGGATTCCGGCAGCATCTGTGTTCCGGCAGAACCAACCGGGTTCTGTGTTGCCACTACGATAAACGGATTTGGCAGCTGGCGTGTCACACCATCGACCGTTACCTGACCCTCTTCCATGACCTCCAAAAGAGCAGACTGTGTTTTCGTTGAGGTACGGTTAATCTCATCCGCAAGCAGAAGGTTACACAAAATCGCACCCGGCTTGTACTGAAACTCACCATCGGCACCAATCATATTAAAACCGACTACATCACTCGGAAGTACGTCCGGTGTAAACTGCAGACGGCGCTCTGTCAACTCCATCGCACGGGAAAAAGCAACCGCCAGTGTTGTTTTACCAACCCCCGGAACATCCTCTACGAGAATATGTCCCTTGGCTAACATCGCTGTCATCACGAGCTCAATTGCTTCGTCCTTACCACGAATTACTTTACCAACCTCATTCAGAATCTCTTGTACTTTATCGTTCACTTATGATTCTCCTTTCTCACTCATCGGATAATAGCAGAAAACGCCGGATACCCTCGGCGTTCCCTCTTCTATCGTCTTTCTTATGAAACTTTCATTTTAAATTTCCTTACGGCACGTTCATCTTCCGCATCTATTTTTTCCATGTGACCGCCAAGCCCACGGATTTTTTCTGCAAAATTTTCATACCCACGCTCAATATATTGAATATCGTCCACATAAGTATATCC
>OHAS01002223.1_pt1 | contig 14247 bp, 8 predicted proteins | sample 1577131 | NCBI WGS metagenome assembly OHAS01 (sample SAMEA3541566, study PRJEB24748) | human gut metagenome | biome: human gut; feature: human-associated habitat; material: faeces | place: China | collected 2012 | reverse complement strand
GTTTTATTAATGATCTTGCTGTTTGCCGTAGGTATGACAGCCAGCGCACAAACAAAGTTTTCTATATACCGATTTAAAAACATTTTAAACGGTAAAGTATATATAGGTCAAACTATAGTACCTGTTAGAAAAAGGCTGATACAACATATGACTTTTAGTAGACCATGGACAAAATGTCAAAAAACATATTTTCATAACGCTTTGAACAAAAATGGTTTGATTAATTTCAAATTTGATGTTATTGAAATTTGTGCATCTCAAGAAGAGCTAGATATAAGAGAAAAATATTGGATATCATATTATAAATCAAATAACAAACAGTACGGATATAATATTGAATGTGGTGGTAAGGATGGAAGAAAAGGAACTAAATTAACTGAAGAGCATAAAGATAAGTTACTAAAAGCTAATTTAGGTAAACATAGGAGTGATGATACTAAATTAAATCTTAGTAAAGTACATAAACAACTATGGGAAAACGAAGAGTTCAGAAATACACATTTAAGTATAGTCCGAAATAATTTATCTGCTAGTTGGGAAAAGACACAAAAGAAAATTTATCAATACGATACTAATGGTGATTTTGTAGCAATTTGGAATAAATGTAAAGATGCTGCAGATTTTCTTTACGGAACAGGAAAAGGTGGTAGTTTAACACGCAATATTAAATTAAACAACAAACGTGGTAAATTGGGGTTCTCCAAAAAAGGATACATTTGGTCATTTTTTGCTCCCCAAAGAAAGGAGGGAATATAGACGCAAAAAATATGCAAATGGAATTTGAGCGCAGGATACAGTTAATAGATCCTACTCTTACTATAGACCAAAAGCCTAACTCTGATCTTATATTTTCAATACTAAATGAAGCTCAAGATAGGTATGTAATGATGAACTATGTTGGTGACGACCAAATGGAAACTGAAACCAATATACATACTAGAAATACAGATTCTATTAAGAGTTTATTAGTAGAAAAAGAGTTAACCGCAACAGGTACTACTCTTAATGGTTTCACAAGATACAGATTACCATATGTACCTACTGAAGAATATTTCTTATATGTACATTCTTTTAGTAAAGTAAAAGGTACATATAAACAATACAAAGATTTTGTTAGAGTAGATAATCAATTAGTTAAGTATAGGGATCTTGGTAAGTTTATTAAAACTGCATACAATACACCTATCATTAGGCAACCTGCTGTTGCATTAGTATCAGATCCTACTACTAAATATAACTATATAGAAGTAGCAGTAGATGCATATACTACATTAGGTAATGTTACATTAACTTACTATAGAAAACCATTAAGATTTAATACTACTGATGGAGCTAGTAAATGTGAACTACCAGAATCAATTCATAGTGAAATTGTAGATTTAGCAGTTAATATGTTTATTACTGAAGGTAAATATAGATTACAAGTAAAACAACCAAATAATCAACAATAATGAAGTATATTGAATTACAAGCAGCATTTGAATTAGAAATAGATCAATTAGATGACAATCTAACAAAACCTACTACTTCAGATATTGAGTATTGGTTAATGGCTGGATTAGATAAATTTATCAAAACTAGATATTCTGGTATTAATTTCAAGCAAACTGGATTTGAACAAGACCAAAAAAGAATTGATGATCTTCGTACATTAGTTACTAGAAAATCTTATCAATTTACTACATATCCAGAAGAGTATACAGTTACTCTACCAGATGATTATATGTTTACTGTAGGAGAGACAGCTGTAATATTTAGTTACGATCATTGTTGGCCTGTGGGCCCAAGTGGTCAACCAAGAACTAAAAACACAGATGTGTTAGAAGCCACAGTAGAAAACATAGACAGACAAAGACAAAATACTTTGTCAGAATATAGATTACATGGTAGATCCGCCAGACCATTAAGATTATATGAAGGAAATGAAATTCATTTATATACAGACGGAAATTACAATATAAGAAATTATATTCTCACTTACTTGAGAACTCCTAAAAAGATTAGCCTTACTGATGCACCATTTGATGAGTACACAGATATGCCAGTTGCAACTCACAATGAGATAGTTAAGTTAGCGGTAGAGTTGTATTTGGAAAATAAGGCTAATCCAAGATATCAATCGTATATGAACGAAGTTAGTACAATGGAATGATTATACGAATAGTTTAGTTTGACGAGGAAATCTGAAACACGAAAGTAGAAGAACTAATCAAAATGTTAAGCTAGACGTCTAATTAAGTTTAACAATAAAAAACAATAATTATGTTACAACATGTGAACACAGTACTTATTGGTACTGAAGCACCTGCATCTTATACGACAGCAGATGCATTGACAGAAGGTCAAATTGCATTATTTGATCAAAATAGAGCAATTGTAAAAGATGCAGCTGGTGCTAAAGCTGCTAGTTCATTGTATATCGGTGTTTGCGAAGGCAAAGAAGATGTTTACAATGAAGCAGGTACAAAATCAACTAAGTCAGTTATTCGCTTCTCAATGCCTATCATGAAAGGTTCTAAACCTCACATGGTATTTAGTGAATATGTAGCTGCAGCTGAAGATAAAATTGTAATCACAGCTACTAATGTTACTCCGGAAGTTGGTCATCGTTATGTATTACGTTTAGTGTACAATGACATCTATGAGGCACCTGGGCAATTTACTCATACTTATGAAGTAATTGCAAAGAGTACTAATGCAACTGATTTGGTTACAGCTTTCAAAAACAAAATCAACAAACACAAAGAAGCCAGAGTAGTAGCAACTAGTGATGCTGCTGTTCTTACATTGAATGCTAAGGAAATGCCGTATAACGAAGGTATTATGTTAGACTCAAATTATTCTCAGGTTTCTGTGGAAGCATTTATGTGGAAAACTATTCCTTCCGGTTTGTTGAGTAATGTAATGTATCCTATTGCTAATTTGACAATTGCTAAAACTCAAGGTACTCCTGGTAAAGGTAATCCGAAGATTGTTCGTGATCGTGAAAATGCAGCTCTTGGTTACAGAGGTATCACACACCGTGCAAATGGTATATATCCGTACATTGCTCCTGAGTTGAAAGCCGATTTAAGTGCTACTTACGATACATTGTCTATCGAATGGGATAATAAATATCTTAGTGACGATAATCAATATATTAAAACAACTCCATTGGCTTGTGAATTGTATGTAAATGCTGGTAAACTTGCTGACTCTGCATTTATGACAGCTTTAAAAGCTTTTGTAGAAGTTGCTTAATCAAAAAATATAATTCAAACCAAAAAGGGGATTGGGAGTAATATCCCTTTCCCCTTTTATTTTATATACGATTGATATGGAAATGAATGAATCATTGTATTATGCAGAAATAAAACTGCTAACTACGTATTGCCACAACTGCCTAGATAACAAAATGAAGGATAAAATAATGATGTTTCTGTTTAAGAAAACACTTTATGATAATGCTACTACTTTGAATCTTGCAGATGATGCAGAACAGTATTATAATGAAATGCTGAATTTACTTGATATGAGAACGTGTAATTGTACTATTGATGACTGTAAAAATTGTAAAGATGGATATTGCGAATTATGTAAATAAAGTTGGTAAATTGGTTAATCAGTCTACAAAGTACAATGCAAAATTGGATAGAGTTTCGATTACAAATCTAGTACTATTGTTGCATTTAGATAAATTAGCTAAATGGGCAGCTAATAATTTAAATGACGGAGAGTTTCCTATTACTCAGGACGACGTAGATAAAATTATAGGGTATCTTCATTGCTTAAAAAAACAAATGAATTTCTATCCAGAAAAAGATATTGATTCTGATTGTATATTAACTGAAGTAAAGGAACATATAATCCAAGAGTAATATGAATAAAAAGATATCACAATTTGAACTAACAACTAAACTACAGGAGCAAGACCTCATTACCCTTGTACAAGATGGTAGTAATAAGAATATTACTAGTGGAAGTTTTACTACATCACTATCAGGTACATTTGCCACTAATGAGAGAGTAGATGCTGTAGAAGAAGCTGTTGAGATACTAGATACTAAAGTAAATGATAACTATAAAGATCTTAGTAATAAGATAGTAGAAGGAGATACTAGTGTAACTACTAATCTTAATAGTACTATCACTAGTTACTATGATGTGTTAAATAATAAGATCATTACATTAGATACTAAGCATGACACCGATATGTCAGAGATTGGTGGTACTATGCAAGAATGGATAGATGATATTGATAATAGATCTACATTACAACAATTACAGGATGCTCTCAATAGACTCACAGTAGCTGAAAATACTATTACAGCATTATCTGAACTTATTGCAAATGGGGGTGGTAGTGGATCTGCTCCGGGTTATCATACCCAAAGTACTGCTACAATATTTCCTTTATCTGGTTATTATAAAGCAAACGATGCATCTCCATTAGCTACATCTGATACGTTAAATCAAGCATTGTCTAAACTTGAAAATCAAGTAGAAGCAGTGGCTAGTAGTTCTGGTTCTTTACCTGTAATCAAGTATGGAGAAAGTACACCTCCTGCAGATAACTTCTTATATACTTCTTTAAAGACTGCAGAAGATTATTTAAATAAGCATGGGGATACTGCGGATGGTAAAATAACAATGTTACAAGGTTTACAAGCAGGAAATACATTTCGTTCTGGTTGGGATGGAGTTGGAGCTAGTTTATATCCATTAGGCTCTAAATGGAATATGGAACTAGACAATCTGTTTGTTAGAGGTAATATGACAATAAACGAACTTACAGTAAATGAGATTAAGGCTGTGGGTGGTGATATTCTAGTTACTGTAGCAGATATGAAATGTATCGAAGTAGAAGAATTAGCAGATTCTTATAAATGCTACTTTGATGATCAAGAAGGTACTAAGTATAATCAATTTATAGTTAATGACTTAGCAATATGCCAAAAATTTGATGGTAAAAACGTTAAAAGATATTGGCGTAAAGTAAATGCTACTGGTAGTAATTACATCACGTTGTCTAAAGACGTATGCGAGCCAGGTAGTGGTAAGCCAGAAGCAGATGATGAAATATTACAATTAGGTCATATGTACGAATCTGATCCAGATTACAATTTACAAATGGATGAGAGACGTAACGCAATTTTTATCAGTGCTAAAGGTGATAATGCCCCTAGAATTTCTTACTATAAGAATATTGATACTTTTTCTCTAGCTGATGAGGATGGTGTAGTTCGTGAAAGAGTTGTAATTGGTGGTGATCAAACCAAATTTGTAGGTACAATTTATCAAACTTCTGACACAGGAATCGTTAGAGTACCTGTATATAGAGGTATTTGGGTTTCTGGCAACACTTACTATTATTATGACCAAGTAAGTCATAAAGGTAGTTTATGGATTTGTATGGATCCTAATGGTACCAAAGATGAACCAAATGAGAATGATGATCAATGGCAGAAGCAAGTTTCAAAAGGTGAAGATGGTAAGTCAGGAGATGACAAAGCTAAATGGGTAGAAATTGTAGGTGATCGGTTATTTTTATTTGATACTCCCGATTTCTCAGGAACTCCTACTCCAAGAACTATTCATTTAACTGCAAATGTATATGGGATGGAAAATCCTACATACGAATGGAAAATGCTTAATGCAGAAGGAACCAAATTGTCTGCACAAAGTTCTATAGACTTTCCATATACAGCAATGCCGACAGATTCCCGTACATTAAGTATTCGTTGTACTGTTACAAATTCTGATGGTACTACTTACTATGATGATACTCAATTAGCTAAATTATCAAATGGTGCAGAAGGTCTCGATGCATATTATATTGATTTAAGTAATGGTACGGTTGCAGTACCATTCGATGCAGATGGAGTTACACCATTAGTAGATTTATCTACTATTACTACAGATGTTTATGCATATCATGGTATTAATCCAATTGCTATTAAAAGTATAACATATTCTACTACTTCTGGTGGAGCTACTGTAAGCATAACCGGTTCTAAGGTAACTCTTACTTCAATAAGTCAGAAACAGGCTAGTATAGACTTAAATGTAACATTAGAAGATGGAGTATCTATAGTTAAGACATGGTACGTTAATAAAGTAGCTAATGGTGAAAATGGTTTTAATGGGGAAGATGCAGCATATGTGTATATGTCCGGAGAACAATTCTTTCACTATAAAACAGGTAAAACCGTTCCTGAAAACACTACAATTACTCTTACTGCAGATTCATTCAACATAATTAATCCAACTTATAAATGGTATTGGGCAATAGCAGGTACGTATGATTGGCAACTATTATCTAATGAGACAAATAGCACATTAGTGGTTAGTTATAATGGTATCTATTTTACTAGCACAAAAAAAGATGAAATTAGTTTTAAATGTGTAGTATCAGGAGCAGAAGCAGAGTTTTCAGATTTCATGACTATTAATAATGTTCGTGATGGTGAAAATGTATATAGAGGTATACTTACAAATGAAAATACCGGTGTACCAGCAGATTCAGGTGGAGTAGTAACAGATTATTCTACAGCTACTACTACAGCTAGATTGAAATATGGTTCTCAAGATATTACTGATTTTAAACTTACTACTTCTTTACAAACTGGTACTGGTAGTGTAACTTATACCCAAAGTACACAAACAATTAAGTGTACATCATTGACTTCTGATTCTGCCATGTGGAGGGTAGATTTTATATCACCAGCAAGTGGTAACAAGGTAGTAGATAGTGTTGATTTTGTTGTCACTAAATCCAAGGCAGGAGTAAACGGTGACGTAGGTAATAGTCCTATACAAATATTCTGTAACACTTCAAATGCTAGTACTAAACCTAGTAGACCTACATTCACATATAGACCGTCTTCTGGTGGTGCAACATCTGGAGGTTATATGTGGTATCCAGATCCAAAGTATAGTTCATCTCAAACTACTTGGATTAGTTCAGGTAATTATGATCCAAATGCTAAACAAATGGCTTATGATGAAAGTATAGGAGGATATTGGACTGATCCGTTACCACATTCTGGTAAAGATGGTGAGAAAGGTGATAAAGGAGACAAAGGTGAGAAAGGAAATACTGGAGCACCTGGTTCAGATGGATGGAATGGTCCATCTTTAAGTTATCGTGGAACATATAGTTCTAGTAAGTATTATGCATGGACAGTTAATCCTGATGTAAGAGATGTTGTCAAATATGGTAGCGTCTATTATATGGTTGCTAATGGAAGAAGAGGTTTATCATCTTTTAAGAATGTAACCCCAGGAAGTAACACATCATATTGGTCTTCATTTGGTTCGTCTTTTGAATCTATAGCTACTGGGCTACTATTTGCAGAAAAAGCTACTATTGCGGGCATGGATTTTTATAATAATTGTATTGCAGCTAGTAGTGGTAGATTCTTCCTAGATGGTAGATATGAATCTGATATAAATAATGGTTGGCCAATTATGTCGTTTGGTAATAATGCCGTAAAGGATGGAGTACCTAGTAGTAGTGCAGCATTAAAGATATATGGCGGTGGTACGTTAACAGTAGGAGATGGTACAGTAACTGCAAATGCTGGTATTACTGGAGCTGGTACGGGATCTGATCAAGTTAGATTTTGGGCAGGTAAACCATTTGATGATGGTACAGCACAAGGAAATAGATTCTGGGCTCCTTTTAGAGTGTATCAAGATGGTAGACTTGTTGCAAATAGTGCAACGATTACAGGTAATATTTCTGCATCTACCGCTAATTTTACAGGAAATGTATCAGTAGGTTCATTAAGTGGATGGAACATTCCGGGTGTTAAAACTATTTGTCATTACGGTAGTAATTTAAGAGGAACAATTTATTCTCAAGGAGGATGTCAAGTTAGTTCTATAAGTAGAACTGGAACTGGAGAATATACAGTATATCACAATATCGGTCATACGAATTATGTAGTATTGTGGCAAGGACAAGCACGAACTAATTCTCCTTATTCAGATTCTGCTGGATTTAGAGGAACTGTGGGAGTAACTTCTACATCTTCTAGTTCATTTAAAATAATTTGTGTGGATACAGATAATAATAGACATGACGTTGGTGATAAAGATGATGCAATTGATTTAGTAATTATCGGTTATGCTCAATAATATGGAAGAAAAAATATATTTACTTTGTTCAGGTGGAATGATAGAAGCTCCAGAGGATTGGTACAAAGGATTAAAAGAAAGTGAATTTGTAGATTCTTACGAAGGATTACTTCAAGGAGGTTACATGCACCCATCTAGTGAACAAATAGAATTTAATTTAGCCAATCCTAATCTAGATTTATATAATGCTTTTTATATGATTCCTAAAGACACAACTATAGTTAATGAAGAAATAAGAAAGCGTAGAGAGAATTTATATAACACTAGTACAGATAGATTGTATATGGCTTATGTAAAGTACAGAGAATTTGGAGAGGAAGAGAAAGCTGCAGCAGCATATCAAGAATGGAGAGAAGCAGTAGAAAAAATAAAACAAGATAATCCATACTCATTATAATATGATTAAGAATAATGTATATTATGAATGGTTTGCAAGTATAACCGTACCCAATCCAGATCAGGTTGGGTACTGGGTTGACTTGGGAGCAGATTCAAAAGGTAGAATAATTAAAGTTTACAATCACGATATAGAAAAATGGATTGTACTCTTTGATGTAAGTAAAGATGACTATGTACCACCATTTATTGGTTCTAATGGCAACTGGTGGGTAGACAATAGAGATACTGGAGTAAAAGCTACTGCAGAGACCCCATATATAGGTGAGAATGATCATTGGTTTACTTATGATCCTATCAACAAAGTATATGTAGATACAGGTATAGAAGCTCGTGGTCTTAGTGCTTACGATATTGCAGTTAAATTAGGTTTTAAAGGTAGTGAACAAGATTGGATTGATAGTTTAAGCAAAGCATCTGAAGATGCTGCTGTTGCTGCACTAGAAGCAGCTAACAAAGCAAATGAAGCTGCAGATAAAGCTAATCAAGCTGTAGAAGAAATTGAAGGTATAGTTGACGATGCTATAGCTGCTACCGATAAAGCTGAAGAGATTGCTAGTAATCCACCAAAGATCGTAGATAATGATTGGTGGATCTATAACTACGACACTAAACAATATGTTAATACTGGTATATCTGCTATTGGTGATGCTTTCACTTACAAGAAGGAATATCCTTCAGTAGAAGCAATGGAAGCTGATTGGGGTACTGCAGATGTAAAGTTAGGTGAGTATGTACTTATTAATACTAATGATGTAGAAGATCCTGATGATGCTAAGGTTTACTTAAAGACTCAAGAAGGTTGGAAGTTTATTGTTGACTTATCTGGTATGCAAGGTATTCAAGGTTGGTCAGCATATGAAGTTGCAGTAAAACATGGTTTTGTAGGTACTGAAGAGGAATGGGTTCAATCATTAAAACAACCTGCATTAGATGCAGCAGCAGAAGCATTAGAAGCTAAAGCACAAGTAGAAGCTACTGAACAAGCTGTTAAAGAAGCAGAAGCATTACGTGTTACTGCGGAACAAGGTAGAGTTAATGCTGAGAATACCAGAGTAAGCAATGAAAATGCACGCATCTCTAATGAGGATAGTAGAAAAGCAGAAGAGGCTAAGAGAGTAACTGCTGAGAACGCTCGTATTGCTGCAGAGAATACTAGGAAGTCTGAGGAGGAGATTCGTAAGACTAATGAAGCTAATCGTGTATCTGCTGAAAGTTCTAGAGCTAGTGCAGAGACATTAAGAGCTTCTGCTGAAGCTGAACGTAACACAAATGAGCAGAAAAGAATTGAGGAAGAAACAAAAAGAATCAGTTCTGAAGAGGGAAGAGTTGCAGCTGAAACAGAACGTGTAGATAATGAAGATGCTAGAATAGCAGCTGAAACTACTCGTGATACAGCAGAGCAGGAAAGGATAGCAAATGAAGCCACTAGACAGGCAAATGAGGCTGTTAGAGAGACTCAAGAGGCTGCAAGGGAAAAGAATACAGCTGATGCTATAACTGCCGTAAATGAGGCTAAAACAGCTGCACAACAAGCTACTACAAATGCTACCACTGCTGCTAATAATGCTAATACTCAAGCAGCAAGAGCTAAGGAATATGCAGACAATCCACCCAAAGTAGGAGAAGATGGATATTGGTATCTTTGGGATGAAGTCAATGATGTGTATGTAAACACAGGTTGGCCATCTTCAGGTATTCTCTTGAAAGGTAGTCTTAATAGTCCAGAAGATTTAAATGACATTGTAGACCCACAGCTTAGTGATTCTTATATTGTTGGTACAGACTTATACTTTTGGAATGGTACAGAATGGGTTAACATGGGTAGATTCCAAGGACCTCAAGGAGAACCTGGTAAAGATGCTGAACTTAGTAAAGCAGCTATTGAAGCTGTATTAGTAGGTGAAGTAACTACTCATACTCATGATACTAGGTACTATACTAAAGATCAAACTGATGCTAACATAAAGGTAGTAGCAGATGATCTTGCTAACAACTACTATAATAAATCCCAAGTAGATAGTAAATTTACTTCTGTGTACATCTTTAAGGGATCTGTAGATAGTGTAGAAGATTTACCTACTGAAGGTAATGTGATTGGTGATGTATGGAATGTTCGTAAGAACGATACTAACTACGCATGGACAAGTGAAGGTTGGGATGCATTAGGTGGTACTGTTGAATTAGCATCATTGACAGCTAATGGTTTGATGTCCAAGGAAGACTTTGCAAAGTTACAAGGTATTGAAGCAGGTGCACAAGTTAATAAGATTGAGACTATTACTAAAAGAGTAGAACTCAATGTTGTTAATAAGAATGTAACTATTCCAGAGGATGTAGCAATTGGTCCAAATGAACCTACTAATGAAGAAATAATCTGGATGGATACTGATGAAGATTACGACTTTACATTTGATGGTTATAGTAAAAATGATGCTGACGCAAGATTTGTTCATCAAGTAGAAGGTAAAGATTTATCTACTAACGACTATAGTAATGCTGACAAAAATAAAGTAGATAATCTTAATAGTTATGTAACTAGTGGTAGTTTTACACAAGATGCAAATAATGCTGCTATTACATTGAATATTAAAGATCCTGTTACAGATAACAATTCCAATCAAGTACTTACTATTAACAAAGCCACTACTACTACTGCGGGTGTAATGTCTGCTGCTGATAAGACTAAGCTTGATGGGTTAAGTAACTATGATGATTCTACTATTACTCAGGATATTACCAACATAAAAGCAAACAAACTTGAGACAATTGAAGTAACTGGTACAGGTAATGTAATTACTACAGTTACTAAGAATGGTACAAAAATAGCTTTTGCTAAAGGTATCACAGCAATGACACAAGATACTAGTGATGCTAGATATGTGAAAAAGACTGGTGATACTATAAGTGGCAGATTAAACATAAAAACGCCAGCAAGTACAGGCTTTACTTTACGTTTAGCTAAAGAAACTAGTGATACTCCAGAAAATGATGAAATATTTGTTCGTATGGATATTGATGATAACAATAAAGGTTCATTTGGTTATCACAATACTCACGGTACAAGTATGTACAATTATGGATCCTCTAGTAGATTTCACATTGCAAATGATGGAGAATTAAAATACTTAACAAATGGTGTAGACGGAAAAGTATGGCACGCTGGTAATGATGGTACAGGTAGTGGATTAGATGCTGATACTTTGGATGGATACCATGCTGGATTTGAAAATTACAATGTAGCATTGTACGCTAATTTCCCAACGTGGGCTACTCTGATTAAAAATGATTTACTAAGAGAAGATTATGAGACCGCTGGTCATCCTACGGTGGACTATTTGCAAGCAATATGTAAATGGGCTATTAGAAATTATAAAAACAAAGGTAGTATAAGTATTCAAGGAAAAATAACTCCTAATAGTCATGGTTGGTGTATAGTATCCTTGTATAGTAATAATGGGCTTGATGAAACAACATTATTACCTACATATTGTAGTGCACAATATAATGCATTAAATGGAGAATCATATTTATTTGGTACATACAATAAAGTTTGGTATTGTAATCGAATTGCAACCGATAACAATCTAGAAGACACTCTAGCGTATTGGTATGAAAACAATGAAAATGCTTCATCCACAACGTGTCTGACAGGTGGTAATAGAAATGTAATTGAATCATTAAGAAGTAAGTTTAAGAGATGTATTGCTAAACCCTATGGAGATGATGCTGCATTAATTAGTTATTGTAATGAAGAAAATAGTGCTAATTGGCCCGATGGTTCTGCTATTGATATTGACCTTTCTAGAAAAGAAAATAGAATGGTGTATTTCCCAAAATACTATCATAAAACTGTTGAAAGATCACCTGGCATTTGGAGAACTTATATTTCTGAACAACAAATTGATGGTGATTATATCGAAGAACCTGAAATGTTGTTAAGTACTTTTGAGGCTTATACTAATACTGATGGAACTTTAATGTCTGTATGGGGTGTAGCGTCTACTGCTTCACAAACAATGGCTACATTTATATCTCAAGCTAAGTCAAATGGTCCTTTATGGAGTATTGGAGATTATAGATCTCATGCTACTATAGCTAGAATGTTTTGTGCTTACTATAAAACCACTAACATCAGTACTTCTAATTCAGCAATACCCTGTTCTGGTGGAACCAAAAGATATAATTATGGAGTTACTGGAGCAACTATTACATTGGGTAATAGAGATGGTAAAAAGGCTACTACAAATGATACATCATACTATTCAACTAACTTCCTAGGACTTGAAGACTGCTATTACAGTAAGTGGGAGTTTGTACAAGGAATAAACATTTTAAAAGGTAAATACGTTGTATATGACGGAGGTTCATTCCCAGATAAGGATGTAGCAGAGCTTGAAGCAGCAGGTGCTACTAATATCAGAGTTGTAGGGTATGAACCTAATCCAGCTGCAACTGATGGATATAATGGATGGACTAAAGCCGTAGCTCAAGGCAAATATGGTGATGTAGTTCCTACAGCACATGGTGGATCTGAAACTACTTACTATTCCGATTATAGCTGGTTTAATCCAACAGGAAATAGAATCTTTCTACGGTCGGGTAGTTCGGTTAATGGTTCTCGATGCGGGGTCTTCCTGGCTGCTGCTGCTAATGCGTCCTCGGATTCGTGGACGAATCTCGGTGCAAGATTAGCCTTTTATGGTAAGATCGTTGTAGTTGATTCAGATACATTTAAGAAAATGTAGGCATAGTCCTGAGTAATACAGATAATTAAATATTAATAACAAGGGCGGGATCTAAAAGAATTACTATGAGATGACTTTATAGTAAGACTGCTGTCACATTATTTCATACTTGAAAAAACAGTCAGGTAATTCAGATAATGGTTCTCAATGCAGAGTCTTCATAGCTAATGCTAATAATGCATCCTCGAATTCATAGACGAATATCAGTGAAATTTTGGAACTAACAGATACTTTCAGATAATTACAAAAATGTTTGTTGAACTTAGATCAGCCTTACCTCTAGGTAAAAGATAACAGGTGCTTTGAAGAGACCCTAGTAGTATTGGGCGAACGGGTCTTACCACCAAAATAGCTTATGAAAAGAATAGGCAATTTATTTAATAGGATAATATCATATGAAAATCTGGTCCGGGCCGACAAAAAGGCAAGATTAGGTAAAACTAAAAGATACGGCGTTAAGAAATTTGACAGGAATCCACATGAAAATCTGGTCCGGTTACAAAAGGCATTAATAGAAGATACGTATCGTACTTCGGAATATTGCGTATACACAATCATCGCCGATCGTGGTAATAAAGAAAGAGAGATATATAGGCTACCGTATTATCCAGACAGAATAGTCCATCATGCTATAATGAATGTTATAGAACCTTACCTTGTTAGTAGATTTACTGCAGATATCTTTAACTGTTTAAAAGGAAGAGGTATCCATTATGGAGTAAAGAGATTGAAAAGAGATTTAAAAGCTGATAAAGAAGGCACAAAATATTGTTTAAAATTAGATATTAAAAAGTTCTTTCCTTCTATAGATCAAGATGTGTTATACTCACAGTTTGAAAAGGTATTTAAGGATAAGAAACTATTAAGATTATTACATCATGTAGTTTATTCTACACCAAAAGGTTTACCAATTGGAAATTATATATCTCAATTTGCAGCAAATTTGAATTTGGCTTGGTTCGATAGGTGGATTAAACAAGTA
>OHAS01002216.1_pt1 | contig 14306 bp, 16 predicted proteins | sample 1577131 | NCBI WGS metagenome assembly OHAS01 (sample SAMEA3541566, study PRJEB24748) | human gut metagenome | biome: human gut; feature: human-associated habitat; material: faeces | place: China | collected 2012 | reverse complement strand
AGATGAAGCTCGACTATGAAACGCTGATGGCCGCGCTGCTGCATGACCCGCTGCGGCGGGGTCCCTGAGTTTATCACTGGTGCGGTTATTCCTCAAAATCGAAAATGGCCTTCTTTTCCAGCAGAGGGCCGAAGCGGTCCTTCCACCGGTGATGCATGGGGGACACGTCGTAGGCTGCCAGGGCCTCCGGGTCCATGGCCAGCCGGATCAGCACGTGATACCGGTTCTCCCGGTCCACGCAGTTATGGAATACCTCCGCGCCCCGGACGCCGGGAATGTCCCCGGCTGCGGAGAAAATTTCCCGGATCTCCGGCAGATACGCCCGCCAGTCCCCGGCATCGGCCCGGAACCGGGCCAGAATGCAGTGCTTCATGCCGCAGCCCCCTTACAGGCCGACATACGGCAGGATCAGGCCCAGGATCATGACAATGGCCATCAAAAGGGCCACGCCCATGGCCACATAACGGGTCCAGTTTTGCTTTTTCATGGGGTTTCCTCCTTTGGAATCACACGCTTGATGCTTTTTTCCACCTTGCGCCGGGGGGCCAGCACCTCGTGGCCGCAGCCGGTGCACCGCAGGCGGATGTCCATCCCCACCCGCAGCACCTCCCACCGGCGGCTGCCGCAGGGGTGGTCCTTTTTCAGTTCAACGATATCATGGAGCTTCAGGTCCATTGGCTGCCCGCCTTTCCGGTCTATGATTTTTTGATATCCTCCCAGTACCGCCGGGCGGCCTGTTCGGTCTTGTTGTCGCCGTATTGGTAATAGGTCGCGTCCCCCAGGGCCTCCGGCAGATACCGCTGGGCCACATAGTGGTGGGGATAATCGTGGGGGTATTTGTAGGCCGGGACCTTGCCGCTGCCGGTGCTGTCGGCGTGTACGTTCTGCAGGTGCCGGGGCACCTGGCCCACCCTGCCCCGGCGGATGTCGTCCATGGCGGCGATGATGGCGTTGTGGGCGGAGTTGGACTTGGGAGCCGTGGCCAGCAGAATGGCCGCCTCCGCCAGAGGCAGCCGCCCCTCCGGCAGGCCCAGCTCCCGGGCGGCGTCCACGCAGGCCTTGGTAACGGCCATGGCCTGGGGATAGGCCAGCCCCACGTCCTCGGCGGCCATGACCAGCAGCCGCCGGCAGGGGGACAGCAGGTCCCCGGCCTCCAGCAGCCGCCCCAGGTAATACACCGCCGCGTCCGGGTCGGAGCCCCGGACGGACTTCTGCAAGGCGGACAGCAGGTCGTAATGCTCGTCCCCCTCCCGGTCGTAGCGCATGGCGCTGCGCTGGGAGGCCTGGGCGGCGTCCGCCGCCGTGATGCGCAGACCCCCATCCACCGGCCGGGCGGCCTGGTCCAGCAGCTCCACGGCGTTGACGGCCTTGCGCACGTCGCCGCCGCACCCGGCGGCGATAAGCCCCGGCACCTCCTCCTCCCAGGTCAGGGGCAGGGGACTGCGGCTGCGGACAATGTCCAGGGCCCGGAGCACGGCGGGCAGAGTCTCCTCCGCTGTCAGGGCCTTGAACTCGAACACCGTGCTGCGGGACAGCAGGGCGTTGTATACATAGAAATACGGGTTCTCTGTGGTGGAGGCGATGAGGGTAATCTTACCGTTTTCCATGAACTCCAGCAGGCTTTGCTGCTGCTTTTTGTTGAAATACTGGATCTCGTCCAGGTACAGCAGCACCCCGTTGGGGGCCAGCATGGTGTCCACGTCCGCGATGATGGCCTTCACGTCCTGCAGGGACGCCGTGGTGGCGTTCAGGTGATACAGGGCCTTCTCCGTGCGCTTGGCGATGATGGAGGCGATGGTGGTTTTGCCGGTGCCGGAGGGGCCGTAGAAGATCATGTTGGCGGAGGTCCCGCCCTCGATGAGCCGCCGCAGCAGGGCACCGGGGCCCAACAGGTGCTTCTGTCCCGCCACCTGATCCAGGGTCTGGGGCCGTATTTCGTCTGCCAATGGCCGCATAGCGGCACCTCCTTCCGGGAAAATCACAGCTATTATACCACATCCCGCCGTCCTTTGCACCCCCCGATTTGCATTTTTCCCGGCAGTCTGGTACAATAGGGGGCGAGGTGATCTGTTATGAAATCTCCCCAGGAGGTGGCCGCCATCATCTGGCGGCTGAAGGAGCTGTATCCCGACGCGGCGTGCTCCCTGGACTATGGAAAGGACTATGAGCTGCTGTTTTCCGTGCGGCTGGCGGCCCAGTGCACCGACGCCCGGGTGAACCAGGTGACCCCGGCGCTGTTTGCCCGGTTTCCCACCCTGGAGGCCTTTGCCGCCGCCAGCCCGGAGGAGGTGGGGGAATACGTCCGCTCCTGCGGCTTCTGGCGGGCCAAGGCCCGGGATATCGTGGCCTCGGCGCAGATGCTGCTGTCGGATTTCGGCGGCCGGGTGCCGGACAATATGGAGGACCTGCTGCGGCTGCCCGGCGTGGGCCGCAAAACCGCCAACCTGATCCTGGGGGACGTGTACGGCCAGGCGGGCTACGTCTGCGACACCCACTGCATCCGGATCACCGGCCTGCTGGGGCTGACGGACGGGTCCAAGGACCCCCTGAAGGTGGAGCAGCAGCTGCGGGCCTGCATCCCGCCGGAGGAGTCCAGCAATTTCTGCCACCGGATGGTGCTCCATGGCCGGGCGGTGTGCGTGGCCCGGCGGCCCGACTGCGCCGGCTGTACCCTGCGGGACCTGTGCGACTATGGGAAAACCGTCCGGGAGCCGTAAGCGGAAGAAAGAGCGTTTATAACGCAATTTTGCTATGCAAAAGCATAGCAAAAAATAGAATGTGCCATTCCCTCGCCCCTTCGGGGCAACCGGGAATGATGCACAAAACTTCATGCACAGAAGATTTTGCCTGTTTTCGCGGTGCGCCGCACAGTGCATGAAGTTTTATGCCCGGCTGCTTCACAGCCATTTTTTCCACTTGAAGATCACCAGCTCCACCAGAATGCACACCGCGCTGACGATGCACACGGCCAGATACCCGTGCCGGGCGGTGAGCTCCGGCATGTTCACAAAGTTCATGCCGTACCACCCGGCGATCAGGGACAGGGGCAGAAACACCGTGGTAACGATGGTCAGGATCTTCATGATCTGGTTCTGCCGCATGTCCAGCTGGGTCTGGTGCATTTCACGCAGCTGTAAGGCGTACTCCTTCTCCTGCTCCGTGGCGGACAGCAGCCGCTGGGCCCGGCCCGTCAGGTGGTCGAACATCCGGGAGACGTGGGGGTCGCCCTCCTCCGTCTCCTCCGACAGCACCGCAAACAGGTCGTCCAGCTGCTCATAATACGCCGCGAACACCGACAGCTCCCGGCGGATGCGGAACAGCTTCTTGTCCAGGTCCTGAGCCTGGTCCTGCATCAGGGCCTCCTCCAGGGCTGTCAGCCGCTTTTCGTATTTCTGCAGGGTGGGCATGTCCTCCTGCAAAAGCCGGGTGAACAGCTCCGCCAGCGCCTGAGCCGGGGTCTGGGACTCCAGGTCCCCTGCCAGCCCCCGCAGAAAGCCGCCCTCCTCCGCCAGCAGCAGCCGCCGGTCCGTCAGGTAAAAGCCGAAAAAATGCTTCTCGCCGGTGGGAGCCATGGGCCGGGGCATGGCATAGGTCCCGGCGGCCCCGCCGCCCTTGAGCCGCTCCGCCCGGCAGAAGGCGCCGCCGGAGGGGGCAATGCGGTGCTGCTCCAGCTGGGGATACCGCTGGCGCAGCTGGTCAAAGGTCACCAGCTCCACGCAGGAATCACTCATTGCGCCTCACCGCCTCAGATAAAGAATTTCCGGTGCAGGGACCGGCGCAGGGGCTTGCACACGGCGATGATCAGCAGCATGGCCCCCAGCAGCACCCCCGCCGCCAGGGGATAGAAGGACCAAATGAACGTGTGATGCAGCCCGAAGGTCAGGTTCAGCAGGAACTCGATGAGCACCGCCAGGCCGCCTCCGGCTATCAGCGCCCCGCCGAAGATATACAGGTGCCCCCGGCTCAGATACCGCAGCAGCGTCACCACCGTAGTCACCAGCAGGCCGATGGCCCCGGTGACCGGGAAGGCGAAGGACAAAAACCAGTGTCCGCCGGTGGCGAAGTTGATATACAGCAGATACAGCCCGATGGCCGCGAAGTCCGCCGGGACGAAGATCACCGGGTTGGGCCTTCTGAACCACAGGGGCAGCACCGCCAGGATGTACAGCAGCGCCACGCCGCCTGCGGCGTACCCGGACCACAGGATGGCCCCGTTGACGCTCCAGTCGCACAGGATGCAGATCACGATGGGCAGCACCGCCAGCATGGTCAGGATGAACAGCGCCCCGGAGCGGTTCACCTCCTCGGGATGGCCCATGGGGTCCGGCGGAAAGGGAGGCTCCCCCTGCTGCCGGGGCATATCCGGGTGAAACACCCGGGTCCCGCACAGGGGACACACGGTTTCGCTGTCGGCCAGCTCCACGCCGCAATTGATGCAATACATATCGGACACTCCTTTCCCTTATCCCCGGCCCCGGCGGTTGCTCTCCACCTTCACAGGCAGACCCAGCCGCTGCAGGACCCGGTAAAAATGCAGCTCCAGCTCCGGCTCCTGGATGCTGCGGATGCAGTTGATATACATGGTTCCGTTCCAGGACACCACGCCGCAGTCGTGAGGCGCGGCGGCCTGAACGCCGATGATGAAGTCCAGCCTCTGCACATACGGGGCCATGGCCTCCGGCAGCTCCACCGCCCCCAGGTTTGACAGGCACAGGCAGGACTTCCGCTCGCCCACGGCGTTAAACACCGCCTTCATGGCAATGTTTTTGATGAACAGGGGCATCACCTTCAGCACCGGGGACTTCTCGCTGGCCACATTGGCGGCGAACTTGGAGCGCAGGGTGTGGGTGTTGTTCTCCAGGCCCATCCGGTGGTGCACGGCGGCGCAGATCTCGGAGAAGGTATAGTCCCCGGTGCGGGGGTCGATCTCCGGGGTGATATACGAGGCAAAGTTCCGCAGGCTGCGGCTGGGGAACAGGGTCCGCAGGTTCACCGGCAGCAGCACCTTCACCGGCTTGCGGCGGCTGCGCCGGGGTACCTTCTCCGCCTGCAGGTCGGCGATGGCCTGCATCATGGCGGCGCACAGCAGCTCCGTAACGGTTACGCCATACTGCCTGGCACAGGCGCGGACCCGGTCCACCGGCACCATCATGGTCACCAGGTTCTTATATCCGTCCTTTTCCGGGGTGCCGCTGAGGTGATAGGCGGTGCTCTCCGCCCGGCTGGCGGTAACGTCCCCGGCATAGCGCAGGAAGCTGTCCTCCAGCTCCTGGGGGCTTGGCTCCTCCAGGCGGCCCAGAACGCCCTTTTCCGCCGGAACGGTGATGCCGTATTTCTGGCACAGATACTCCGCCACCAGGGTTTTCAGGAAGATGAGCCCCCCGGTGCCGTCGGTGACGGCGTGGAAAAACTCCACCGCCACCCGGTTATGATACACCAGCACCCGGAAGGCGCAGCGCCGCACCCGGCCGAAGGGAACGTGGGCCAGGGGGCAGCTCTTTTCCGGCTGGATCTCCGGCGCCTGGGGGATCTCCTCCAGATAGTACCAGAACACCCCCCGCCGCAGCCGCACGGCCATGGACGGGAACCGCCGCACCGTCACGTCCAGGGCCGCCCGCAGCACGGGCACGTCGATGGGCTCCGTCAGGGTGGCGGACAGGCGAAAGAAGTTGTTCCAGTTCCGGCGCTTGGCGGCGGGATAGATCTTGGCGGCGTTGTCCAGCCGCATCCACCGCAGGCTCCGGGCCGGGGAGAGTACCTTATCCAGAAAATGGTTGATGGACTGGAAGTCCTCCTCCATGTTCTCGGTGAGGCAGTACAGCACATAGGCGTGCCACCGCTCCGGGGCGATGTGCAGCCTGCTGCGGCACCCGGCGGCCAGGAGCTTTTCGTGCAGGGCCCGGGTGTCGTCCAGCATCACCTCGTCCCCGCCCACAAACAGCAGCGACGGCGGCAGGCCCGTCAGGTCGCCGAACAGCGGCGAGCACAGGGGGTCCGTGGGGTCCTGGGTATAGCACCCCGCGTAAAACTGCAGCAGCTCCGGGGTCATGGAGGGGTCGTTTTCCCGGTTCTCCCGATAGGAATCCCCGGAGCCGGTCAGGTCCGTCCACGGGGAAATGCCGATCAGGCCGCAGGGCAGCTCCATGCCCAGCTCCTTCAGCTTCAGGCACAGGCAGTAGATCAGCCCGCCTCCGGCAGACTCCCCGGCCAGCATGATCTGCCCCGGCTCATAGCCCTTCTGCAGCAGGTATTGATAGCTCTCCAGCGCGTCGTCCAGAGCCGCCGGATACGGATGCTCCGGGGCCAGGCGATAGGCCGGGCAGAACACCCGCACGCCGCACTCCGAGGCCAGGGCGGCGGCAAAGCCCTTGGCGTATTCCAGACTGCCGCAGGTATAGCCCCCGCCGTGGAGATACAGGATCACCCCGGTGCGGCGCTGGTCCTTGGGCATGACCCACGCCCCCTGAAAATGCTCAAAATCGTGGTCCCGCACCAGCACCTCCCGCCGGTGCAGGGCGGTCATCAGCTCGCCCAGCTTGTCCTGGCCCTTCCGGGTGGCCTCCAGAGACAGGCCCGCCACAAAGGGCTTGAAAAAAGACAGCTGCGAGCGAACCAGCTTTGCGTGCAGCTCCATGCAATGTCGTTCCTTTCCTGAAAATCTTCTGAACCCTTTTATTATACCAGTTATCCCGCGTCTTCACAAGGCGTGGAGGCCGCAATTTTTTCCCGTTGCGTTTTCCCGCCGGAGACGCTACAATAGCCTGGGCGGAACATCCGCCGGATTTTCAATTGCGTTTGTGGAGGGATTTTCATGCACAAATATGCCTTGGTGGTCATCGACATGCAGCGGGGCTTTCTGGACCCGTCCAGTCCCCTGTATATCGCCGGAGCGGCGGACACGGTGCCCGCCTGCGCCCGGGCCATCGACTGCTGCCATCGGGCCGGGGTGCCGGTGGTGTTCGCCGTGCGGCACTATCGGGCGGACGGGTCCGATGTGGAGCGGGCCCGATATGACGTGTGGGCCAAAGGCGGGAAGCCCCTGTCCGAGACGTGCCCGGCGTCCATGTCCGACGCCTGGCCGGAGGAGTTCCGCCGGGCCCCGGCGGACTACGTCATCGTGAAGCCCCGGTTTTCCGCCTTTTTCCACACGGAGCTGGACCTGATCCTCCGCCGCCTGGGGGTGGACACGGTGCTGCTGGCCGGGACCACCACCCCCAACTGCATCCGCTCCACCTTCTACGACGCCCTGTCCCTGGACTATGACGCCGTGGTGCTGTCGGACTGCACCTCCTCCGTGACCCCCGCCGTGCAGCAGGCCAACCTGGCGGATATGCAGCGGGTGGGCGGCCGCATCATAACGGCGGCGGACCTGGAGAGCCTGCTGGGCTGACCCGTGTACCAACTTATCCGCCGCCTGCGGGCGGCAAACTCCGCGAGGCTTTTTGACAAGCTGAGGAACCCCTCCGGCCCAGGCCGGAGGGGTTCCTGTTTCCGCAGGGGCGGACAAATCTGTCCGCCCCTCTTTTTATATCGTGTACACAAACGGGTCCCCGGGGTTTTTCAGCACCGGGGCCGGGGTGGCGGCGGGATCGGACTCAAAGGTGGCGTCCAGGTCCTCCAGCAGCAGCTTCTGCACCTGGGGCAGGCGGCGGGCAAACTCCCGGGCGATCTCCTCCGCCCGGCCCACCTGATCCTCCGGCAGGGCCAGCTTCAGCTGCTCGGTGAGCTTTTCACAGATGCGCTCCAGCAGCAGGGCGGCGTAGTTCTCCGGGGCCAGGGACATCAGCGCCGGGTCCCCGAAATAGGCGGGAAACAGCAGGCGGCGGACCTCCTTCACCAGCTCGATGACCGCCCGGCGGTCCGGCAGGCGCAGGCCGCTGCCATACAGGGGGGTGGCGCTCTCCGTCAGGGTGCGGCCTATGGCCGCGGCGGCTTCTTGGATGTGTTGGGGATACATAAGCAGGCTTCCTTTCCGTGTGTGGAAAAATCAAAGCGGCAGAGAATGCGTCATGCATCCTCTGCCGCTGCTTTTACGCGCTTTTCCCGGGCAATTCAATCCCGGGCCATCTGGGCAAACCATGCATGACCGTTCCGGGCATGACAACAACAGGCCACGGTACAAATGGCCCGGCAGCTGTTCATGGAAACGTTGCGGTTCATGGCGCTTGCTCCTTTTGAAATCTGGCCCTATTATATGCTCCCCGCGCCCCCGCGTCCATTGTCATTTTGGACAAAATGCGGGTTTTATTCTCCCCGCACCCGGCGGTACAGGGTTCCGCAGGCAGGCTGCACCCCCTTGACGGCAAACAGCTCCTCCACGGTGACGAACCGCACCCCCCGGGGCTGCAATCGGTCCACGATCTCCAGGGCCGCCGTGACGCTGGTGGGATAGCAGTCGTGGAGCAGGAGGATATCCCCGTCCCCGGCCTGCCGCAGCACGATGTCCAGGATGCTGTCCACGTTCCGGCTTTTCCAGTCCTCCGTGTCCACGGACCAGCAGATGGCCGGGGTCCCCAGGGCCCGCAGCTCCTCCTGCGATATGAAGCCGTAAGGGGGCCGCAGCCAGTAGCTTCCCGGCCCCAGCACCTGTTCCAGGGCCCGGCTGCATTTGTCCAGGTCCGCCAGGGCCTGGGCGGCGGACAGGTCCGTCAGGTCCCCGTGGCCGAAGGAGTGATTGCCGATCTGGTGGCCCTCCTGCCGGATGCGCCGGACCAGGTCCTCCCGGCCTTCGATCCGACTGCCCACCAGAAAGAACGTGGCCCGGACCCCCCGCCGGGAAAGGCCCTCCAACAGCCGGGGGGTGTTGGACGGGGAGGGGCCATCGTCAAAGGTCAGGGCCATGTACACCGGCTCCGCCGCCGGTTCCGCCGCCGGGCCTGCCGGTTCCGCCGGGGTGCAGCCCGTCAGCACCAGCAGCAGGGCCAGAACTATCCCCGCCCGCCGCCTCATACCGGACCCTCCAGGGCCACCGCCTGCATCCCCAGCTCCCGGTGCCGCTGCCACACCGTCTCCCGGGGCCAGGCCGCCATGCCCCGGTCCTTCCAGGGGTCGCAGCAGATATAGTGCTCCCGGTCATACCCCGCCAGCACCACGCAGTGCTCGTTGGAGATCCACATGAAGGGCTCGCCTCCCGGCTCCAGACGGTACCAGGGTCCGTTGACGGTGGGGCGCAGGTCGATGCTGACCCACAGCAGCACCGGCAGGTCCCGGTCGATGTATCGGCGGCACAGATAGCCAAGCTCCGCGCCGGTCTCGTTTTTGACCCGGTATGTCCCGGCTCCGTCCCGGGACTTAGCCGCCAGGAACCGGGACAATCCGGTCTGTACCGCGCTGGCCCAGCAGCCCAGGGCCTCCGGGTCGTGGGGGTCCCCCACAAAGGCCCGGCGGGGGTCCGGCCCGTGGCGGACGCCGTTCTCGTCCCGGTAAAACCGGCCCCGGGGCAGCCACTCCCGGGCGAACTCCTCCGCCGTCACGGAGAAGCCCAGGTATTGCAGCACCATGGCGGCGCTGACGCTTTCGCAGCCGGTGGGCAGGTCCTGCCCCTGGCCGATAAAGGGCACCGGAAGCCGCTTCATACCGCCTCCCCTGCCCGCCGCCGGGAAAGCCGGTTCAGCAGGAACACCTGCCCCGTTACCAGCGCAGCCCCGATGGCCAGGGGCACCCAGGGATTTCCCAGCGCCGGGGCCAGCAGATAGCACACCGTGCAGTCGGCGGCAACCGCCAGGCCGTACCACAGCTGGGTGTTCACATGGGCCATGTGGTCGCAGCCGGCTCCGGTGGAGCTCATGATGGAGGTGTCGGAGATGGGGGAGCAGTGGTCCCCCATGACGGCCCCGGCGCACACCGCCGCCACCGCCATGGGCAGCAGCGGGCTTCCGGCAAACACCGGCACCGCCACGGGAATGAGAATGCCCATGGTGCCCCAGCTGGTGCCGGTGGCAAAGGCCAGCACCCCGCCCACCAGGAACAGGGCCAGGGGGAACAGGGCCGTCAGGGTTTCCCGGCCGTCAAACAGCTCCCGGACAAAGGCCGCCGTGTCCAGCCGGGCGGCAAAGGATTTCAGCCCCCAGGCGAAGGTCAGCACCAGCAGCGCCGGGGTGATGAGCTTGAATCCGTCCAGAAAGCCCTCCACAAACCCGGAAAAGCTCATGACCCCCCGGGGGATATACAGCAGGGCCATCACCAGCAGGGTGACGGAGCAGCCGAAGCACAGGGCCATGGGGGCGTCGGTGTTGGCAAAGACGTTGGAGGCCGTCAGGGCCAGGCCCGCCTCCCGGCAGCTGCGGCGACCCAGCACAGCCATGCCCCACACCACCGTGACGATCAGGCACGCCGTGGGCAGCAGCAGGTCCACCGCCCGGCCCCGGGGGCGGTCCCGGCCCTCCGGCGCAGTCTCGGGCCGGGGCGGCTCCTGCCGGAGGGCCAGCTGCTCCCGGTGGTACATGGGGCCGAAATCCCGGCCCGTCAGGGCCACCAGAAACACCAGCCACAGCATCAGCAGGGCATAGAAATTATACGGTATAGCCTGAATAAACAGGGCGAAGCCGTTGACATGGCTGTAATCCGCCGGGATGTACGACGACACGGCGGCGGCCCAGGAGCTGATGGGGGCCAGGATGCACACCGGGGCGGCGGTGGCGTCGATGATAAAGGACAGCTTCTCCCGGGAGACCCGGCAGCGGTCGGTGATGGGCTGCATGATGGCCCCCACCGTCAGGCAGTTGAAGTAGTCGTCCAGGAAGATCAGGCAGCCCAGGCCCGCCGTGGCCGTTACCGCCCCCCGGCGGGATCGCACCCGGCGGGAGGCCCACTCCCCGAAGGCCCGGGAGCCGCCGGACCGGGCAAACAGCACCACAATGGCCCCCAGCAGCACGTCAAAGAAGAAGATCTTCAGGTCGATGCCCTCCATCAGGGTCAGGAACAGGGTCTCGAAGCTGCGCCAGGGGGCAAAGCCCTCCGTCAGCAGTGCTCCCACCACGCACCCGGCCAGCAGGGAGGAATACACCTCCTTGGTGGCAAAGGCCAGCACAATGGCCACCGCCGGAGGCAGCAGCGCCCAGCCGGTGGCCGCAAAAGAGGCCGGGCCGCCGCGATCGGCAAAGGAGACGGCGCACAGCAGCACCAGCGCCGCCGCCAGCACCGCCCCCCGCCTGCGGAAGGTTCGTTTCATAATCAATATCCTCGCTTTCCCCATAAGTCGGCGCCCCGGCGGGGCAGGCCGCTTACTATGAGTGTATGCGGGAGTATGACAGGGATATTTCCGGGGCATGCACCGTCCGCCCCCCAGGTGCATTTGACTTTTTACATAAATTTTCCTGGCGTTTCTTGTAAAAAACGTTGGTTTTTTGGAAGCCTATTGACACGGCCCGGTAAAGTTCATATAATCATTTATAGATTTGTCGGACATAGAACAAATGACAAAGTTTGAACAATCTTGGAGGGAACCGTAATATGAAGCACGGAAGATCAATTGTCGCTGCGCTGTTGGGAACTGCCCTGCTCATCGGCAGTCTGTCCGGCTGCGGCAGCACCGAGCCGTCCGGCGGAAGCGACGGCGAATATCAGAAAATCAACCTGTCCATGGCGGTCAACGGAACCGACACCCAGATCGACTCGCTGGTGGCCCACCACTTTGCCGATCTGGTGGAGGAGCGCTCCGGCGGCAACGTGGTGATCGACGTATTCTCCAACGACACCCTGGCCGGCGGCAACAGCACCAAGGGCGTGGAGTACATCGCCGTGGGCGGCTCCGACCTGGGCGCTTACGCCACCTGCGTGCTGGCCAACCTGGAGCCGAAGATGTCCGTGGCCACCCTGCCCTGGTCCTTCACCTCCTATCAGCAGGCCCGCCAGGTCATCGACACCACCGGCGGCGCTTACTATGCCAAGCTGCTGGAGGCCAAGGGCATCACCTATCTGGGCTCCTTCCACAACGGCTTCCGCCAGCTGACCAACAGCAAGCACCCGGTGACCAAGCCCGAGGACCTGAAGGATCTGAAGATCCGCGTGCCCGGTTCGGCGGTGTATATGGGCGTGTTCAATGCCCTGGGCGCAAGCCCCACGGCCATGAGCTGGAGCGAGGTGTTCACCGCCATCCAGCAGAAGACCATCGACGGCCAGGAGAACGGCTGCTCCGTGACCAAGTCCGCCAAGATGGACGAGATCCAGCAGTATATGACCATCTGGAACTACAGCTATGAGAACGACCTGTTTGTGGCCAACAGCCGGGTTTGGGAAAGCCTGGACGAGAACACCCGGCAGCTGCTGCAGGAGTGCGCCACGGAGTCCTGCGAGTGGGGCCGCGACCACCTGGAGGCCGAGGAGGACCAGCTGATCCAGGGCTTCATTGACAGCGGCATGCAGGTGGATATCCTGACCGAGGACCAGCTGCAGGCGTTCAAGGATGCCGTGGCCGGCGTCACGGCTGAGCTGAAGGCGGAATACGGTGAGGACGCCTGCGCCGCCTTCGGGATCAACTAAGGAGGGGCCAACATGTTTGAGAAAATCGAAAAATTCGTCGCCTGCGCGTGCGTGGCGGTTATGGCGGTGCTGGTGTTTGCCAACGTCGTGGCCCGCTTTGTGTTCAAGCACTCGCTGGCTGTGTCCGACGAGATGTCCACCTATCTGTTTGTGCTGATGAGCTTCATGGGCACGGCCATCGCCGCCCGGCGGAAGGCCCACCTGGGCCTGTCCATCGTGACGGACCGGGTCAGCCCCAAGGCCCGCATCATCATCCAGATGACCGTTTATGCGATTTCCGCTCTGTTCTGCCTGCTGATCGTGGTCACCGGCGTGCAGATGGTTATCAGCCAGTATCAGCTGGGTCAGGAAACGGCCAACATGCAGTGGCCTGAGTGGATCTATGGTTCGTTTGTACCCGTGGGCGCGGCCTTCGCTGCCATTGCGTTCCTGCAGACCATGGTGCAGATGTATAAAGACTATCGGGCAGAGGAGGGCAAATAAATGGTCGGTATCGTATTACTGGGTGTCTTTGTGCTGCTGCTGGCCTTCGGCGCACCCATCGCCGTCTGCCTGGGCATGTCCAGCGTAGGCGCTATCCTGGTGCAGGGCGCAGGCAAACCCCTGGACGCCATCATGAGCGTGCTTCCCCGTCTGTGCTCCTCGGCCAGCAGTAAATTCGTCCTGCTGGCGATCCCGTTCTTCATCCTCTCCGGCAACGTGATGGAGAAGGCCGGTATCTCCGGCCGCCTCATCAACCTGGCGGAAAAGTGCCTGGGCCACATCCGCGGCGGCATGGCCATGGTCTGCGTGGTGGTGTCCTGCTTCTTCGCGGCCATCTCCGGCTCCGGTCCGGCCACCGTGGCGGCCCTGGGCCTGATTATGATCCCCGCTCTGAAGAAGGCGGGCTATTCCCCGGCCTTCGCCTGCGCTCTGATGGCCGCCGGCGGCGCCATCGGCGTGGTCATTCCCCCGTCCATCACCTTCGTGGTATACGGCTCCATCGCTGACGCCTCCATCACCGACCTGTTCAAGGCCGGCGTCATCCCCGGCCTGCTGATGGGCCTGGGCCTGATCGTGGCCGCCCTGTTCGTGGGCCGCAAGGCCAACCTGACGGTGCAGCCCAAGGCCTCCGGCAAGGAACGGCTGAAGGCCTTCAAGGATGCCTTCTGGGGCCTGCTGATGCCTGTGATCATCCTGGGCGGTATCTATGGCAGCATCTTCACCCCCACCGAGGCCGCCGCTGTCTCCGTGTTCTATGGCCTGATCGTGGGCGTGTTCATCTATCGCGAGGTCAACTGGAAGAAGATGAAGGACATCCTCATCGACTCCTGCTCCACCACCGCCACGGTTATGTTCATCACCATGGGCGCCACCCTGTTCGGCTATGTCCTGACCCGTGCAAGACTGGATCTGGCCATTGAGAACTTCATGCTCACCGTTACCAACGGCAACACGGTTATCTTCTTCATCATCGTCAACGTGGTGCTGCTGATCGCCGGCTGCTTCCTGGACTCCACCTCCGCCCTGTACATCTTCACCCCGCTGTTTGCCCCCGTTGCGGTGCAGCTGGGCATTGATCCCATCCACCTGGGCACCGTTATGATCGTGAACCTGGCCATCGGCCTGTTCACCCCGCCGGTGGGCGTCAACCTGTATGTGGCCTGCGGCATCGGAGATATCAAGATCGAGGAGATCACCAAGGGCATTGTCCCGTGCCTCATCGCCGAGCTGGCGGTGCTGCTGCTGATCACCTACGTCCCCGCAATTTCCACATTCCTCATTCATTAACGCTTTCTTTCCAAGAACTCTCAGTGCATTTGTCGTTCCCGCATTTCCACTTCCAT
>OHAS01002215.1_pt1 | contig 14306 bp, 6 predicted proteins | sample 1577131 | NCBI WGS metagenome assembly OHAS01 (sample SAMEA3541566, study PRJEB24748) | human gut metagenome | biome: human gut; feature: human-associated habitat; material: faeces | place: China | collected 2012 | reverse complement strand
GTTCTTTAGCACAGGGGGATAAACCGAATGGTTCTCACCTGAAGATGAAAAGAACGCTGATATTTTAATCTCCAGATGAAAATATAGGCTTGTTTATTGAACTCCCATTGATGTTATCGTTTCTTGTCTTGTGGTGTTTCCACTATTATTTTTCCTTCTTTCATGGTGAACTGTGCGATTTTCAAATCATTCAGGGCGTCCAGTACGGTATTCACCGGGAGTTGGCGGTTGATATGGAAATAGATGCGTTCGTCCAGTAACGGACGTGAACGGAATACGATGCTGATGTTATACCATGAACCTATATCTTGCATGACTTGCCTCAAGTCGGTATTGTCAAAAGAAAATTCATTCTCCGCCCATCCTTTTCTCTTCTCCGTATCAACTCTTTTCAATTGGAGTTTTCCTTGTTTATCCAAGGATATTTGTTCCCCCGGGTGCATTTCCTTACTTTGATTGCGCTTGGTATGACTTACATTCACTCGTCCTTGATAGAGGATGACATCCGGCGAGTAACGGGGATATGCTTTCACATCGAACACCGTTCCCAGTACTCGTGTTTGTAGTTGCTCGGTGCATACTATAAAGGGGCGGGAAGCGTCTTTGGCTACTTCAAAACGGGCCTCTCCGCTTAGTTTGATACTGCGAATGGTATCTGTAAACTCCTTTAGATACTCCAGACGGCTGTTTGCGCTGAGCAATACCTTGCTTCCGTCGCTTAATTGAACGGAGGTAATGGTAGCGGGCGGGGTGCTTACAATTATCCTTTTCCCTTCTTCCCGAAAAGTAATTTCCTCAGGAACTTCCAGTGAAGTGAAGACTTCCACTTCCTGCGGCTCAGGTTGCAAAAAAGGCTGGAATACAAGTACCAAGGCGATGACAGCGGCAGCTATACCTGGTATCGTTATCCGTCGGATAGATTGGTGTCTGATACGGTGACGACGGATGAATGTCTGCCAGGCTTTCCGGGTTTCGTCTGCGGTGGGAATATCCCCCAATGCTTCACCAAAGAGTTGTTCCAATTGATGGTCATTCCAAGTTCCGTTTTGGGGGGAGTCTTGGTTATGGGGATTCTTTCCGTTGTCCGGATGGATGTGGTCATTTGTTGAAAACTCCTTTTTCATTGTTTATCCTCCTTTTTCAGTATCGCTTCGCGCAGAGTCCGCAATGCTTTTGATATATGTTTTTTCACGGTGTCGGGGCTGATTCCCAATTCGTCGGCTACCTGTTGATATGTTTTTTTCTCCCAATAGCAGCTTCGCAAGATGGTGCAAGTCGGTTCGGGCAAACTGCGGGCTATGTTTTCCGCTTGCTGCAACAGTGCCTCGTGTGCGCGGTAACCCTGATTCATTTCCGCACGGGTGGCTTCGATGAGGCGGTCTATGTGTTGCTGTTCCACATTCAAATGCTTCAAGCGGTTGAGGCATCCGTTACGCACGGTGGCATAGAGCCAGGCGCTACGGGTGTTTTCCTTTAGTTGGTCGAACTCCTTCCAGGCTTGTTCCATGGTTTCGCTTACTATGTCCTTGGCTTCTTCCGTATTGCTCATCAGGGTGGTAGCAAAGCGGACGAGGCGTGGGTACATTTCTGCGAACAGTCGTTCGAAGTGCTCTTCTTTATGGTTTCTTCTCCTGAATAAAATCTGCATGTTTCCTTGTCTTCCGTGAACAAAGGTACGGAAATTTCCTTTTCTCCGCTGGGGTTACAGACGATTCTTTTCGCTTTGTCCGGCTCCGGTTCCTTTATATTTGCTCTTGGTGGCATTGAATTTATAGGATACTTGGAGGCCGAAGCGTTGGAAATCCCGGTAAATCCGATTTTCCATATAGGCATCTATGCCGTATAAATCAAAATGGAAATACCCTGTTCTAAGAATATCATTGGCGGTGAATGTTATGGTGAGTGTCTCTTTTAAAAAGGATTTGGAAAGGCGTGCATTGATTTGTCCTTCCGTGCGCGTTACAAAAAATCCTTGCCGGGAAGCGGTGGAGAGATATCCTTCCATATTGAAGAACCAGCCTTTGGGAAGGTTGAAGTTGTTGTCCAGACTGATATAGAAACGGGGTTGGTTCCGGTGTTCGGTGATTCCTATTTTATTCGCATTCATGTCCAAAAAAGCCATATTCACATTGAGTTGTGGTTCCCAACACCCCAGTTTGGGAGAGGCATTGAAACTAATGCCGTAATTATGGGTTGTAGGAATGGTCTGTGTGGCAAATAAGAGGACGCCCGGATGTGTATCTTCCTTGTATGGCATAATTATATTGGTATACATATTGAGAATACGGCTGAAATAGGCTGAGAAATAGAGCCAATTCCAAGAGGCGCCGGCCGAAAAGCGATGCGTCTTTTGGGTTTTCAGCAAAGGGTTTCCTTGAGAATACTCATATTTGCTGCGATAGCGGATGGAATTGGTCAATAGGCTATAATCGGGGTTATTTTTACGTAACCGGTAAGAGAGGCTGAAACTTTTGCCATTGTGTGACCAACTGGCGGCCAATACAGGAATAATATCATTATAGGTAGGGCTTTGTGCATCTATCCTTATCCCTTTTTCATAATAATCTGTTTGTTGATGTTCATAACGTATTCCCATATTCAGTTTCCAATGGCGGATGGATCTTGAATAGTCAGCAAATGCGGCATATACGGATTGTTTGATGTGGTCGTCGGCATCGGCAGAGAAACCGTTTTGGGTAAAGATATCATGGCGGTTGGTAAAAGTTTCTTCCGTACCGAATGAAAAACGTCCGTTCCATAAAGGGGCACTGACTACCAGCTTGGCGGCATAGAGGGAGCTGCGCATGCGACTGTCTGCTTGCACGGTTGCATCGTCATTATTCATGGCGTTCTGGTCGGAATGCGAGCGTTTGAACAGGTAATCGGCGTTGAAGTCAATATTCCATTTGCCCAGTTCTCCTGCGTAGTAGGCGTTTGCCGCGTGATCCCAACCTGTATGTGTTTGTTCTGCTGTAGTAAAGTTTATCCGGTCGGTTTCTTCATCGTTACGTCTGGTGACGGTTTTACCGGATGAATTTCTGTCTGCATTCCCTATTCCGGTTTCGGGCATATAGCGCAGACCGAAAGAATGGTGTTCATCCGGTTCATAATTGAATCCCAGCTCACCGGAAAAACGTTGGCTCTTATGGGTCTGCACATCATTTTTGTTGGTTTGCCAAATGGCGGAACCCTTGATGCGGTTCATATTTGTGGTTTTTCCATACGAGTTTTGCTGTGCCATATATCCCTTTACAAAGAGATCCAGACCGCCGGTGCGATAATTTAATGCCATATATTCGTTGGCGTTGGCGGAATGTCCTTGTGAATAAGTCGTATTGAAATGGCCGCTCAACCCTTGTCCGCGCCGGCGGATGGTGTGGAGGCGGATGACGGCTGCTACGTCCGAGGCATATTCTGCTCCGGGAGTGGTGATGACTTCTGCGGATAAGATTTCGTTGGCCCGGATACGGTCCAGTTCTGTCATGTCACGTACTTTCTTATTATTTATATAGATTACAGGAGAACCACATCCCATTACATTGTATTCGCCGTTACGGCCGGTGACGAAAGGAAGATGGGGCAACATTTCTGCGGCAGACCCCATTCGGGCCAGGGAAGTTCCTGCCACGTTGGCTTTTAGTCCGTTGGGACCCACTTCTATCATGGGGCGTCGGGCGCTGATGGTTACTTCCTGCATCAGTTGGGTGTCGGGAAGCAGGTGAAACGTAAGAGTAGGGTGGCAAGGTTGCACTTCCGTCTTATAGCCTATATAAGAAACCCGTATCAAGTAAGGTATCCCTTCTTCCGCTATCATCAGGAAACTTCCGTCTTCACGGGTGACACATCCGTTTACAAAGGTGGAGTCGCCGGGAGTCAATAAGAGTACATTGGAGTAGGGCAGCGGTTCATTCTTTTCATTGGTTACTTGTCCTCGTATTTCGGTAATGCGTATGTCTCTTCCCTTTTTCTGTATGGCGAAGTATTCTTCCCGTTCTTTACAAATGAAAGGAATGCCGTTCAGGACAGTGCCGATGGCTTCAAGTTCGGTTTTTTGCCGGATGGAGGCTGTAACCCGGTAGCTTTCTGTTTCGTTATAGGAGAAGATAATATTCTTTCCGCCTTCCTTTTCGATTAGTTTAAGGGCGGCGGGAAGTGGTTTGTCCTTTAATTCTATAGAGAATTGCCGGGGTGTTTGTGAATGAAGCGGAAGGATGATGCTGAATAATATGGTCATGATCCACGCTGTTTTCAAATAGCCGTCTGATCTCATTTTACTAGTGTTTAATTGTTCTTTATGAGTAATACAACCGAGGTTTGTAATCGGGTACGGTAAAATAAGGAAAAAGATTCGATGGGTTGTCGGAATGGATTCCCGTGGTTGGTTCATGCGAAGGGAACGGATATAACTTTATGAAGAATTTATGAAGGATTGGAATAAGAATGGTTCATTGTAATGGCTTGAGGTTCAAAACATTGTCCGCGTATGAAGAATTTGAAGGAAAAAAGGTGGAAAATGTGTTTTGAAGAGATGGTTGGGGCAGATACTTGTGTGATACTTGTTTTATGAAAATTGTAGATGGCAGTAGCTATGAAGAACAGAGGGAATAAAAACAAGGTGACTGAAAACAAATCCAGCCACCTTGTTTTTATTGTTTAACCTGTGTTTTATTCTATCTCGACGCTATGTTTTACCGGAGTCAGGATGAAAGTAAATTCATAATCACCGTAGGGCAACATATATTGAGGCAACGGCAGAGCTCCCCAGCTGTTTACACAACCTAATCCCATCTGAGCCTTGTCGATGATCAGGTTGGTCAGGTCTGCTTTCTGTACTTCGGGCGAGTGACGCTGGTCTTTTTGTTCGCCATCATCCAGTGAACAGATGGTATAATGCAAAGCGGATGCAGAGAATGGAGCATCACCTACTACCTTCAGTCCGTTACCGCCGGCATTCAGTTGCTTCCACCAACGGATATCGGTCTTGGTTCCTGTTTCCTGCGGACGGATATAGGAGTAGAATTGTTCATCCACACTCTGGCGATAAATACCCAAGTCGGTGCTGTGGTTGCGGTCACTGTAGTTTTCTACCGGACCACGACCATAATATTCTACGGTTTCAAAACATTTAGGCATCTGCATTTGCATACCGAAGCGGAACATCGGAGATACTTTGGCATTCTTGTCGGCTGTCATCTTTTGGGTCACTTTGATGGCTCCTTCGTTGTTGATGACATAAGTCAGATATAATTTGGCGGAAACATTCTTCATGTCATATTCCGCATTCACTACTATCTGGTCATTTTCTGTCTTGGAATTCAAGGAAACCAGTTTCAATCCCGGGTTTTTCCATGCGGCATATCTGTTTTGCAGGCCGGCTCCCATATCATTGTCTGTCGGGGCACGCCAGAAGTTAGGGGTCAGGGCTGCGCCTTCTTTCAGCATTTCCGTTCCGTCCACTGCATATTTGCTTAAGTAACCGTTCTGTTTGTTGAACTCGGCTACGAAGTTATTGCCTTTTACGATCAGATAATGATATTGGTTGTCGATGATTTGCGGAACAACGGTGGCTACATTGGTCGTTTCCACGTTCTTCAAATCCATAGACGGTGCTTTGTAATCATTCAGTGTCAACTGATTCTTGGCGACGGTGAAACCTGCGGGCAGCAAACCTTCGCGGTTTTTCAGTTTGTAGAAAACGTTCAGCAACCATTCCTTGCAGGTGCAGGTCTTGCCGATATTCAACGTAATCTTGGCTGTTTCCTGAGGAGCGACTTTTAAATCATCCACGCGTCCGGTGCGGATTACTTTTCCATCTTTCAGTACTTGCCATTCCATATAGTAGGCGGACAGGTCACGGAAGAAGTTCTCATTGAACACATTTACTTCCCCTTTGCTTAAATCGGCGGGAGTAGTCCAGATATTCTGGTAAAAGTGACCTACTTCATACATGTGCGGATTAGGAACACGGTCGGGGCTGATCAAACCATTGTCACAGAAGTTATTGTCAGAAGCGTCAAAACGGTTGAAATCTCCTCCGTAAGCATAGATCATCACGCCGTCTTTTCCTTTCCAGCGGCAGGACTGGTCAACGAAATCCCAGATAAATCCACCTTGCAGATTCGGATATTTACGGATCAAATCCCAATATTCTTTGAAACCACCCTGCGAGTTACCCATTGCATGGGCATATTCACACTGAATCAATGGTTTGGTAGCATCGGTACGTTGACCATATTTTTCCATGCCGTTATAATCATAGTACATCGGACAGAAGATATCGGTATGGTCTTTCTGGCGTGCTTGTTCATATTGGCAGGCACGGCTGGGGTCTTCTGCTTTGATCCATTTATAGCATTGTTCGAAGTTGGGGCCGTCACCGGCTTCATTACCCAATGACCAGAAGATGATGCTCGGATGGTTGAATCCGCGTTGTACATTGCGCTGGTTACGTTCCAGATGGGCTTTCTTATAAGAGGGGTTCTTGGCCAGAGTCTTGTCGCCGTAGCCCATGCCGTGAGATTCTATATTGGCTTCGGCTACGACATAGATACCGTATTGGTCACATAAATCGTACCATAAGTTGTCATCCGGGTAGTGGCAGGTACGTACAGCGTTCAGGTTGAATTGCTTCATTATCTGGATATCCTGTAGCATACGTTCGGGAGATACTACATAGCCTCCATCCGGATCCATTTCGTGGCGGTCGGCCCCCTTGAACAGGACTGCCTTACCGTTAACCAAGATCTGGTCACCTTTCAATTCAATCTTGCGGAAACCTACTTTGACAGGAATCACTTCATTGCTGCCCTGCATGCTGGCACGCAAGGTATATAAATAAGGTGTTTCGGCACTCCACTTTTTGGGGTTCTCTACGTTCATGGTCACCAGACCGGATTTGTTGGCGGTAGCGGTTGCCACTTGCTTGCCTTGTGCATCTACCAGTTCCAAATCGACTTTACCACTGCCTTTCAAATCCAGATTGACAGCCAGGCTGCCGTTTTGGTAAGCTGCGTCCAAGTCGGGAGTTACACGGATATCTTGAATGCGTTTTTTGTTGCGGGCATATAGATAGCAGTCACGTCCCACGCCGCTATACCGGAAGAAATCCTGATCTTCCAGATAGGTACCGTCGCACCAGCGGAATACTTGGAAGGCGATCAGGTTTTTCTGACCCGGTTTTAAATATGGAGTCAGGTCAAATTCGGCTTCCAGTTTGCTGTCCTCGCTGTAGCCTACATAACGTCCGTTCACCCACAAATACATATTGGAGGTAACCGAACCGAAATGGGCGATAATATCTTTTCCCTTCCATGAGGCGGGAACTACAATTTCACGGCGGTAAGAACCTACATGGTTATTCTCTGTCGGCACTTCGGGAGGGTTGTTCTGGAACTGGTTACGCCAGGCATAGCCTACGTTCACATAAATAGGATCACCGTATCCGTTCAGCTCCCATACGGCGGGAACTTGCAGGTCATCCCAGCCTTTGTCGTTGAAGCCGGTTTTCCAGAAATCAGTCGGACGGGAGTCTGCATCCTTTACCCAGTTGAACTTCCAGGTTCCGTTCAAAGTCATGTAGTTAGTTGATTGTTTTTTGTCTGCTTTCTTAGCTGCATCTGCATTCTCAAAAGCAAAGTAGTTCGTGTGCATCGGCGCACGGTTTACCGCATTTATTTCCGGGTTGCGCCATTCTTGGAAGGTCTGTGCGCCTGCTGTAAGGGCGAGGACTGTGAACAGACCTGTCATAAGTTGTTTCTTCATGCTATTATTTTATTGGTTTTGTGCAAATATAGTGAAAATAATAGTTACCGATGGGACATAAATCGGGCAATATTTGTTATAATTGTGAATGATTTGTGTTCTATCCTAAAAAATTATGGCATTTCTGAGGCGTATTTGGAGTAAATGGCAGAATTTACTGCATGATGAGAAATTAAAGCATAAAATATATGTGATTATTTTTGAAAGCGACACACCGATGGGAAAGTTATTCGATGTGGCGTTGATAGGGTTCATTGTCTTGAGTATTCTGGTGGTTATTGCCGAGAGTATCAAGAGTTGGGATACCGTTATCGGGCCTTATCTGCGGGTGTCGGAGTATGTTTTTACTTTCTTTTTTACGTTAGAGTATGTGTTGAGGCTTTATTGTTCTCCCCAACCGCGGAAGTATGCTCTGAGTTTTTTCGGTATAGTGGATTTGCTGGCTACCTTACCTCTATATATAGGCTGGCTTTTCGGCACGGCACGTTATCTGCTGGTGATCCGCACTTTCCGGTTGATTCGTGTGTTCCGTATCTTTAAACTTTTCAATTATCTGAATGAAGGTAATTTCTTGTTGCGTTCCTTGGTGTTCAGCAGTCGGAAGATTATTGTTTTTTTCTTGTTTGTACTGATATTGGTGACTTCGATCGGTACATTGATGTATATGATTGAGGGACAGCGTCCGGGCACTTCTTTCAATAATATTCCGAATAGTATTTATTGGGCGATAGTGACGATGACAACGGTAGGTTATGGGGATATCACTCCGGAAACTCCGCTAGGGCGCTTCCTTTCGGCCATTGTAATGTTACTGGGCTATACCATCATTGCAGTCCCCACAGGAATTGTTTCTGCGTCTATGATCCAGGAACATAGACGCAGGGTGGCCCTGAAATGTCCGCATTGTGGTAAGGACGGACATGAGGACGGGGCTGCTTATTGTAAATACTGTGGAGGAAAACTGGTAAATTGATTATGGAATGCTGTATGATAGAAAGTTATTCTATCACCCATCGCTTATCATGCGCCACCGTCTTTTTCGGATCATAAGTCATTCCTTCTTTGGTAGGGATTTTTATCACGTAAGTCCGCCCGCTGTGGTTGGACAAGGATGTTTCCCGTAACCAGGGATTCATATTCTTTAATATGGCCAGATTGATTCCTTTGCTGCGTGCGAAACGTGCCAAGTCTGCAATTCCTTTCGTCACAGTGATTTCCGTATAAGGAATAGGCGGATACAAATCCGATGCACGCAGGCGGAAACCGAAAGTAGTGGGGGCATTGAATAATTGTTTGGCGGCAAGAATGCGGTACACATACCGGGCAGTCTCTTCTACCAGTTGCAAATCCAACGAGTCGTCCACATCCTGTTTGGCCAGTTGGCTGGCAATGCGTGCCTGACCGGCATTGTAAGAGGCGGCGACAGCCACCCAGTCCTTATATTTTGCATACGCGTCTTTCAGATAGCGGCAGGCGGCACGGGTCGCTTTCTCAATATGGTAACGCTCGTCCACATTGTTGTTTACCTCCAATCCGTAATCCCGTCCCGTACCTTGCATGAATTGCCATAGTCCGGCAGCTCCGGCAGAAGAACGGGCGGTGGGATTCATATTACTTTCTATTACCATCAGGTACTTAAAATCATCAGGTATTCCGTTTTCTTTCAGTATGGGTTCTACAATGGGGAAATAGCGGTTGGCTTTTTTCAGCATTTGCAAGGAAGTACTGTGCATATAGGTGAATGCCAATAGTTCACGGTCCATACGCTCGTGGCGGTCAAAGCGGCTCAAGTCAATCACTTTACCACAAAATTCAATGCTGGAGGGAACTTCGGGACTACTGTATTTCAATGCCGTAATACCTGAATCTTCCCGTATGATAGTGGTATCTTCCTGCTCCGTTTTTGGAGTAGCGCAACTGCTGCTTACTAAGGCCGGTGATGCAACTACAATGCAAAAGGCTGCCACAGCAGCCAGATTGATGGTTATTTTTCTCATTTTTCCTTTATTCGTTTTCATTCTCTTTTTCTTTTCCTCCCCGTCCGAAGTTACGATATTCGGTAGGGGTGAAGTTGGTACGTTTTTTAAATACCGAGAAAAAGTGTTCAGTAGAGGTATAATTCAATTCATAACATATCTCTTTCACTGACATGGAACTTTCAATCAACAGCTGCTTCGCTTTGCGCAGTTTCAGCTCTTGGAAATACTTGGCGGGCGCATAACCGGTGTATTCTTTGAATACTTTGCGGAACCAGGAATAACTGATTCCCAATTTCATGGCCAGTTCTTCCGGGTCTATATCCTTGTACACATTTTCGTGCATGATGATTTTGGCACTTTCTATTTTTTGTGCCGCATTGTCCACCTCATAGCGTTTGTTCTGCGAGATAGCAAGTACGGCTCCCATAATGTGTAAAACGATGCCGGACAAATATTGTTGCGCTGCGGTCTTGTCTGCTTCCGCTACTTCCAGTGCACGGGCAAAAAGACTGGCCAGTTCTTCATTGATACCGATATCCAGAATCTGGCTTTCTTTTGAGATAAAGCTGTTTTTTACCAGATTGTCTATAATCGGGCCTTCAAAACCGATGTAATATTCGTTCCATCCTGTCTTTTGCAGCGGCGCATAGGTATGCCACTGTCCGGGAAACAGGAAAAGTATCTGCCCTTTGGATATGTCGACAGACGGGGTTGTGTCGCTGGCGAAAGTTCCTCGTCCTTTAGTGATATATACCAACTGATATTCATGCAGCACACGTCCTTTCTGGGCTGTGAAATAATAGGCGTCCGGGTGGTTGCGTGGTGGATAAACGCTTCCGGCCCTGATAGCCTGGAATCCGACGGTAGTCACCGACAAGCCGAAACGCTTGTCACGCTCATTGACAATTAGGTATTTAAAATCAGCGCCTTGGTCGTTGTAATGCATGTTTCTCTGTTTTAAAATTAGGTCACACTTATCGGCAAATATACAATTTTTTATCTTAACAGCCTCTAACCTTTTTGTTCTAAGTGTTTCTGGAAGTATAATTTTAGTTTCTTATGTATGCAAATGGGGGAAATTTAGAACAAATCTTATGGAATATTTGCTTAAAATGCTTTTTTTTGCGAATATTGCATCAAATCTTAAAGTTGAATCTATGCACTTGGCACACCGTAACTGCGAATATATTCTTGGAGTAATATATCTTTTTGTTTTTCCTGTTTTGCTTTGGGCTGATAATAAGGTGAATACTTATCATTTTAAATCCATTTCCACTTCGGTGAACTTCCCTACCAATGAAGTCAGGAAGTTATTTCAGGATAGCCAGGGGTATATATGGATTTCGACCTACAATGGTCTCTTGCGTTACGATGGTTATTCTATTGTTGTATATAAACCCGATGGAGTGAATCATGGACGTTCCATTGATAGTTTTGTGAACATGGTGGCCGAAGACAAGGAGAATAATTTGTGGATAGGTACGCACAATGGATTATACGTGTTGCATAAAGAAACGGATGAGATAGAGAAAATAATCAGTCCTTTGTTACAGGTAAGCAATGTAGAAAGTATCCTTTATGCAAGTAACGGAGATTTATGGGTGGGAAGCAACAAGGGATTGTTTCGCAGAAAAGCCGGCAGCCGTACTTTCGATTGTGAAAAAAACATGGATATAAAGTCTGTTGTCGAAGACCGGAAAGGTCAAATATGGATTGGTACTTGGGAACAGGGGCTGCTGCGTTATAGTCCTCAAGAGGAATTGTATTATACTTACGACGGGATTAACCCTGGTAATTCGGCGCATGTCATATTTCAGGATGAAGCCGGGAATATTTGGATCGGTACCTGGCGGTATGGACTGGTGAAACTCATTAATCCGTATGATTCGGAACATTTCTCATTTAAAACATTCCGGAACATCAAGGGAAATTCTCATTCTCTGTTGGATAATATTATCTACGCCATTGCTCAGGATAAAAATTCCGGGAAGCTCTGGATCGGTTCACGCAGTGGGGTCAGTATTTTGGAAGATGAATCGGGAGACGGGAATTTTACCAATATTGTTCCGGGTAACCTTCAAGGAGATTTACCTTTTAATGAGGTGAACTCTCTGTTGTGCAGTAAAGACGGGCTGATGTGGCTGGGTATGTTGGGAGGAGGTGTTTGTACTGTAAATACAAATAAGTTCCGGTTTAATTATGATTCTTTGGAGGCTTTGCGTGAGCATTGCCCTACCAGCTCTGTCCGCAGTGTCTATCAGGAGGATAATGGGAATCTGTGGATGGGAATCATGGGATTCGGTCTGGTATTTTATGATATGAAACAGCATACCATTGTTCCTTACCGCTCTCATCCTGTATTGAAGAATATGGGATATACATCGACGGTCAATGATATTATTTATCGTAAAAGGACAAATGAATTGTGTTTTGCCACTTGGGATGACGGAGTGTGGTTCTATAATGTCAAAGCCGGGAAAGCACACGTGATAAATACCGTTACCAATCCGGAGCTGAGTGATATTTGTATTTATTCTTTGTTGGAAGATTCGAAAGGGAATCTGTGGTTGGGGACACGTTCGGGAGTGTTTATCTTGGATACGGAATCAAGACTTCATTCTTTGAATGAACTGGTGACTTTGACAAATCAGGCATTGCCCCAAATTTCTATTTTCAAAATGGCGGAAGATCAAGATGGCTTTATCTGGATAGCGACTAGTAATGAAGGGGTATGGCGGATAGATACATCCGGAGAAACATATAAGGTTAAGTTTTATACGCCTTCGGATGGTACATTATCCACTGTCGGGGCGATGAGTGTTTGTGTGGATGGATACAACAGAGTATGGGTGGGGTCGAATGGTAACGGACTCGATTTGTATGACCGGAAGAATGATCGTTTTGTTTCAGTCTTGAATGATTATTTCCGGAATGGAGATGTTGTTTTCAGCATGCTGGAGGATGATGAGCATACTTTATGGCTTACTACCAATGCGGAAATGTATCACATTGATATACCTTTGGACGGTGCTGCACCGAAAATACATACCTATACGGTAGATGATGGTTTGCAAGACCATATGTTTAACCGGAATTCTTGCTTCAAGGGTGCGGATGGGAAACTTTTCTTCGGAGGATTCCGTGGATTGAACAGTTTTTATCCTGATAAAATAGTTCAGGATACTGCCTATTCTCCGGTAGTAATTACAGATATAAAGGTACATAATGTATCGGTACGTACCTACCCTCTTTCCATCAGAAAGGGGATTGTTGCAAACAGGGCTATTGATTTTATTGATAAAATTGTATTAGGATACCGGGAGAATAATTTCAGTCTTGATTTTTCAATATTGAACTATATCAATCCTGAGTTGAACCGTTATTTATATCGGTTGGAGGGATATGACAAGGAATGGTTGTCCGTTGAGGCTGGACGTCGGTTTGCCTATTATAACAATCTTCCGGCAGGTACTTATACTTTTTGTGTAAAGGGAGCCAATCAGAATGGAATCTGGTCTCCGGATATGAAATGTCTGCGTATAACTATTCTTCCGCCGCCTTGGTTATCGTGGTGGGCTTATTGCCTTTATGTCTTGTTGTTCGTTTCATTGGCATGGTATACTTATCGGATTGTCAGAAACCGTATCCGGATGAAACAGGCCATAGAGATGGGGAAGATAGAACGGCAGAAAATGGAGGAAATCAATCATGCTAAATTACAGTTCTTTACCAATATCACTCATGAGTTGCTGACTCCGCTTTCTATTATATCGGCTTCGGTGGATGAACTGAAACAAGAAGTACCGGCAAGTTCGTCGGTTTGTTCTGTAATAGCTGATAATACTGTGCGGTTAATCCGGTTGATTCAGCAAATCTTAGAGTTCAGGAAAGTGGAGAATGGCAAGTTGCGGCTAAAAGTTTCGCATGGAAATGTCAGTATGTTCTTGAAAAAATCAGTGTCGGCTTTCGCTCCTTTGGTTAAAAAGCAGAAATTGTCCATACAATTTGATTTGTCTGAAGAATATTCGGGATATTTTGATGTGGATAAATTGGATAAAGTGGTGTACAATCTGCTTTCCAATGCCGCTAAATATACTCCTGAAGGAGGAACTATTGTGGTGTCGCAGGCTCATGATGAGGAAAAGAGGACTTTTAAATTGAGTGTGAACAATCCCGGCGAGTTGATTCCAAAAGAGAAATTGGATCATATGTTCGAGAGATTCTATGAAGGGGAGTATCGTAAATTCCATACCATAGGGACGGGTATCGGTTTGTCGCTGACTAAAGATTTGGTATTGTTGCATCATGGAACGATACAGGTATTTAGCGATAAGGAGGAAGGGAATACTTTTGTGGTTGAAATTCCTATAGGACGTGAGGCTTTTGCTGAAGATGAGGTAGACGAGAATACTGAAAATGTGGACTATGCTGTTTTATCGGCAGATGAAATGGAGAATGTCTCGGAGATTGATATGTTGGAAGAGAAACCGGCAGCATCGACTATTTTGTTAGTGGAGGATAATGAGGAATTATTGGCTTTGATGGTTCGTCTGTTGCATGGCAAAT
>OHAS01002214.1_pt1 | contig 14313 bp, 17 predicted proteins | sample 1577131 | NCBI WGS metagenome assembly OHAS01 (sample SAMEA3541566, study PRJEB24748) | human gut metagenome | biome: human gut; feature: human-associated habitat; material: faeces | place: China | collected 2012 | reverse complement strand
ATATCAATATTTAACAATTATGAAGCAGCTTTAATATTAATTTTTAACATAAATATTTATAAAATATAATTTAAATTTCATTTGCATACGTATATTCATAAGAACAAAATCGATTTTTGTAGTATGCCTAAAAATTGAATTTTAATACATATATAAAATATACAAATTAAACCTATATATTTTGTAGGTAAATGTAAACTGCACACATTAAAACAATATTTTTTTAAATTATAAAAGTCGAACCATATAGTATTCTGCTTTTTTCGACATTTAAATTAGCAATCTTTCATAATGATATTGTCCTCATATTTAGCTATTATGCAAATCGATTTTTTAAACTGTCTTATTTGATACACTTTATTTTTGGCCTGTCACCTCTCATTTACTCTTTAATATACGCTCATCGTATTTATCATAAATTATTTTGTATAAATAACAGTTTTTATAACAGCTGGTACAAAACTCTCTCATATAGCTTATTTTATCGTCCTTGAGCCTGAATGTGAGAGTCAGGCTATTATTATCAGAAATTCCTTCACATTTTATTGATACTGGTCTGCACGTATCCGTCATGTAGAAAGGGCACAAAACATCTGCCTGAATATAACTGCCGCTCGGCATACAATCACTCCTGTCTGCTATATATGTTGACTTTTCGTCTACAAATTAAGTATATTCTTTTGTTGACTTCTTGTCAACCTTTCTTTAAATTTATGAAAAATACGTTGCAAAAACGTCTACAATATGATTTAATATAAATAATAGGAGGTGCTTTAAATGAATATTGGTCAAAGAATTCGACAAAAAAGGGAAGAATTAAATATGACTCAGGAGGATCTGGCTAAAAAAACAGGATACAAGTCCAGGTCTTCAATTAATAAAATAGAAAGCGACGGAAGAGGGCTGCCGCAGTCTAAAATAAAAATATTTGCCGAGGCGCTAAACACAACGCCCTCATATCTTATAGGCTGGGATGAGGATAAAAATATAATTGATTATACAAGAATATCAAATATAATGCCTCTCCCCTACAACACTTCCCGCAGAGTTCCTCTTATCGGAACTATAGCCTGCGGAACACCGATACTTGCTGGTGAAAACGTTGAACGCGAGGTACTCCTTCCTGAAAATGTGTCTGCCGACTTCTGTCTCAGGTGCAAGGGCGACAGTATGATTAACGCCAGAATATATGACGGAGACATAGTTTTCATAAGGAAACAGCCCTCAGTGGAAAATGGCGAGATAGCAGCAGTGCTCATAGATGATATGGCTGACGTAGCTGAAGCAACCCTTAAAAGGGTTTATGTATATGAGAACAAAATTATTCTTTCTGCGGAAAATACAAATTATGAGCCATTTGTTTATGTCGGAGAGGAAATGAATAATGTCAGAATAGTAGGAAAAGCAGTGGCATTTTTAAGTGCAGTCAAGTAGAAATCATTAAAGCCCTCCGGCATAATGAGGGCTTTAAATTATTCCTTATCTCAGTTTATCTAAGGCAATCCGCATTTCATCAAGAAACGCCATCGGATCCTGACAGCAGTCAAGTAAATACAGTATAAGAGGCAGTGACCCGCACAAGCTGGCTCCATGCTCAATGTCTATGTAGGATCGGCATGATAGCATTAGTTTTTCTGACATCTTGTCCTGTGTAAGTCGCTGTTCCGTCCTTGTTTTGTAAAAGCTTTCGGAAATAACATCTTTCATTGCTTGTTTATAAATTTCTCTCATGTCAAATCGCACTCTTTTCTTTAGATTTATTTAAAATTCTAAAGAAATAATAAAACACACTCCATGAGGCATGCCTCACAAAATTACATTGATATAATAAAAATTGCGAGCTTATTCGAACATAATAAAATTTTAAATTAAAAAAAGGACGTTCATTATATGAACGTCCTTTAAACCGGAGAAGGAGGGATTTGAACCCTCGCGCCGCGCAAACGACCTACACCCTTAGCAGGGGCGCCTCTTCAGCCACTTGAGTACTTCTCCACGGCTTACTGCCTTGCTATAATATCACAAATAAAATCAAATGTCAAATATATTTTCAATGTTAATGCACTAAAGTTAAAGGTATAATAAGAATCGGTCAATTCCTGTCTGTCCTTATTAAATACGTGGATAATATTATTGCTTTATTTTTTGCCGTACTTGCTTTCCCAAAATTCCTCTTCATCCTCGCCTTTAGTCCGCTGATTAAAGTAATCAACAACAAAGCATAAAATAATAGGTATAATAAGTGAAAGCAGCCCAAATTTATATCCGCTGTTTCCTCCATAGACATATTCGTATCTAAACAGCTTAAAAGAATTAAAATTAAAGGCACTTGCTATAAGCTGCTCTATAACAAGAATAATAATAAATATTCTCACCGGAATTCGAAATTTATATTCACCGACACCACTTTTTCCATCACCGAGTATATACCTGTTAATAACCTCTGCAACTGCGCTCTCATCATTTGTATTTCTTGTTATATAGTCAGCCTCGTCCTTAAGCGGCTGAACAGCATTTCTTACCGCAACACCAAATCCCGCTGTTCGTATCATTGATACGTCATTAAAGCTGTCCCCCATTGCGATTGTGTCTTTTATATCAACGCCAAGCTTTTGGGCCAATTCAGCCATTGCTTCACCCTTAGTTGTTCCCTCAGCTGTAAACTCAAGATAATTTGGGCTTGAAAAAAATATATTCATTTTCCCCTTCAGCTTAGGCCTCAGTTCATCCTGAACCTTAATAAGTACGTCGTTTGGCCCATTAAGTAGAATTTTTGATATTTCGCCGTCATAATCGGCTATATTTTCAACCAGCATATATTCTGCGGACAGCTTGTCTATATACGCTTGAATTCTCTCAGTCACCTTGTCTATTATGAGCCTGTCATTTCTGTAAATTTGTACGTCTACACCATACCTTTTTGCAGCGTCATATATCATGGACGCATCTTTGCTTTGAAAAAGTCTCTCCTTTATTAGCACAGGAGGAAATCCTTTATACACAGCTCCGCCATTTAAACAGATAATATAGCAGTTATCCCAATTTATCCCAAATTGTTCAGCTATCCCTTTTACGCTGAATACCCCTCTTCCGGTGCATATTACTACCTTTACACCCTTTTCGGAGGCGGCTCTTATAGCTTTTAAATTTTCATCTGATATTGATAAATCATTAGACAATAGTGTATTGTCTAAATCCAAAAACAGCATTTTATAGTCCATTTTTATCTCCAATTCAAGCTTTATACACAGTTTTGTGTGGATAAACAGCTGTATATGTGGATAAATATATAATTCTTGTGGTTATTTACTGTCTTTATCCACAGGACGCTTAGTATTTTTAACCGTCCTTTTTCTTCTTGTTTGTACAGCCGCTTTCTTGTAAATATCTATTTTTTCTTTTCTTGCTTCTTCTTTCTCTTTTTTCTTTTTCGCTCTCAGTGTTTTGGCAGGCTCCTTGACAGTTACGGTTTTTTTCACGGCCTGATAAGCATTATTTTTGGCCTTATCAATCGCCTCCTGCTCCTCCTTTGAGAGGATGTATGTGCTGACACCAAGCTCAACAGGCTTAGCATAGGTAAATGTACCGGTTCTGCTGTGAATACCGTTTATTACAATACCTGTATTTTCAGCGTCCAGTATAGCCACTGCAAAGCAGAGATTTCCTCCCATTTCTTCAAAGGGATTATACCTTACAATACCGACCTTTTGGCAGCAGTACTGCATATTTTTCTGCATATCCTGTACGATCTCTAGTATTTTTGTATATTTATCGTCTATGGATTCAGCCTTGGCGACACACTCAATTAAAAGCTTCTCCATATTTACGTCTGTCTTGCGTTTTCTGTTTATTCCCATAAACATTTCATATCTGGATTTCAGTTTTTTATTATTATATATGTCCACAATCACAAGAATTATGAGAGCGACCACAAGAGTTAGTATGATCGATATCCATAAATCAAGATTTTGGGCAAAGAAACTCCCGTCCGACATTTTAACTACCTCTTTTACTCGTCTATTTTTTTAATCAGTTCCAATATTCTTTCCAAATCAGCATCGGAATAATATTCAATTTCAATTTTCCCCTTATTTTTTTTGCAGTTAAGCTTAACCTTGGTTCCAAATAGGTCCTTAAGATTTTTTTCAATAGATTTGTAACCCGTCGTATCAAACGCCGCCGGCTTTATTTCCATGGGCTTTTCAGAGTTACAAGCCTTTACCAGTGCTTCGACAGCCCTGACGCTAAGTCCGTTTTCTATAATTTTTTCCGCAATCTCATACTGCAAAGCGCTGTTGTCAAGTCCAAGTAGAGCTCGTGCGTGTCCGCCTGAAATTTTATTATCCAAAACAAGCCTTTGAACCCTTTCGTCAAGATTTAAAAGACGAAGCGAATTTGCCACTGTCGGACGGCTTTTTCCGACCTTTTCGGCAACCTCCTCCTGATTCATATTAAATTCCTCAATAAGCCTTCTGTAGCCGTTGGCTTCTTCAATTGAATTTAAATTTTCACGCTGAAGATTTTCTATTAATGCCACCTCAAAGGCAAATGCGCTGTCATACTCCCTTACAATCGCCGGTATCTTCTCTATTCCGGCAATTTTCGCGGCTCTCCATCTTCTTTCTCCGGCTATTATTTTATAAAACTCTCCATCCTTTGCAAGAATAACCGGCTGAATAACGCCAACCTGTTTAATGGACGCCGCCAGTTCCTCCAAGGCCGTCTCATCAAATACACGTCTTGGCTGCTCCCTGTTTGGACTGATTTTATTAATATCTATTTCCGTTACGCCTTTATCATTTATATTTTCAACCTGCTGTGATATAAGGGCCTCTAATCCTCGTCCCTTTGAACCCAAGCCTTTTTTAGGTACTGCCATTATTTCCACTCCTTATTTATAACCTGTTCCGCCAAAGCCCTATAGCTTTCTGCACCCTTGGATTTGGAATCATATATTGTTATTGGAAGCCCATAGCTTGGTGCTTCTCCAAGTCTTACGTTCCTAGGTATGATAGAGCTGTACATTGACGGCTTTAAAACCTTTTTAACCTCATCAACAACCTCAAGCGAGAGATTTGTTCTGGAATCGAACATTGTAAAAACAACGCCCTCTATTTCCAATGACGGATTAAGCCTGTTTTGCACAAGCCCAATTGTATGAAACAGCTGTTCCATGCCTTCCAGCGCAAAATATTCGCATTGAACCGGTACCAATACCGTATCCGCTGCGGTCAACGCGTTTAATGTTACTAATCCCAAAGAAGGGGGGCAGTCTATAAGTACATAATCATAGCTGTCCTGTATTTCTTTAATGCATTCCTTCATTATATATTCTCTTTCATCAAGCGCCACTAGCTCTATTTCGGCTCCTGATAAATTCATATTGGCAGGAATCAGATCAACCCCGTCTGCAATAGTTTCCTGCAGAGCTTCTTTAGCTGATATTTCTCCTAAAAGCACATTATATAATGTATTTTCAATTTTATTTTTTTCCAAGCCTAATCCGCTTGTGGTATTTCCCTGGGCGTCAGCATCTACAACCAGTACTTTTTTATCCTGTTCAGCAAGGCATGCCGAAAGATTAACAACAGTAGTTGTTTTGCCCACGCCCCCTTTTTGGTTAGCCACAGCGATTATTCTTACTTTATTCATTCTGCATCATTCCTCAAGTTAATGCTATTTTAAGCCTTTGTTTTTATATGATAACATAATTCCGGAATAAAAAAAACTACTATTTGCTAGTTTCACGTGAAACATAAAAACTTTAATAAAAAAAGCTGACGTTTCACGTGAAACATCAGCTTTTATCTGTACTTTAAAACTGTATTACATTTACATCTGTTCAGGGGCGCCAATACCAAGAATAGCTAAGCCTGATTTAATTACAATTCTTACCGCATCAACAACAGCAAGTCTGGCTTTTCTCACGTTTTCATCATCAGCCAAAATGATATTGTCATGATAAAACTTATTAAAAGCCTGAGACAAATCAACAAGATATCTCGCAATTACTGATGGTTCATATCTTACTGAAGCTTCCTTAATTTTAGCCGCATAATTCGCAAGGGTTTTGCATACGTCAACAGTAGCTTCATCTGTCAATACAGAATAGTCAATATTCTGCTTCATACTGTCATTATAATCTGCTTTTTTAAGAACACTGCAGGCTCTGGCATGAGTATATTGAACATATGGGCCTGTCTCTCCGTCAAAGTTTAACATTCTGTCCCATGAGAATACTATATCCTTAATTCTGCCATTGTAAAGGTCGTCAAATATTACGGCGCCAATTCCGACTGTTTTTGCAACCTCATCCTTGTTAGGAAGGTCAGGGTTTTTGTCATCAATTATACCCACCGTCTTTTTTACAGCCTCGTCAAGAAGCTCCTCCATAAGGACAACCTTTCCTTTTCTTGTTGAAAGCTTGCCGTCCTCCAGGCTTACAAGTCCAAACGGCACATGTACAAGATCCTTAGCCCAGTCATAACCCATTTTTTCAATTACCTTAAACCACTGGGCAAAGTGAAGGTTCTGGTCAATGGCCGTCACATACAATGCCTTGTCAAAATCATAAGTTTTCTTCCTGTAAAGGGCCGCCGTTATATCTCTTGTGGCGTAAAGAGTACCGCCGTCTGTCCTTATAATGAGGCAGGGGGGCATCTTTGCTTCCTCAAGGTCCACTATCATAGCTCCGCTGCTTTCGGTAAGCAGGTTCTTATCCTTAAGCTCCTGTACAACAGGCGCCATTTTATCATTATAAAAGCTCTCTCCGGTATAATAGTCGAACTTAACACCCAGTTTTTCATAAACACGCTCAAATTCCTTAATGCTTATGTCGTAAAACCATTTCCAAAGCGTTAAAGCCTCCTCGTCGCCTTCCTGCATTTTGACAAACCATGCTCTTGCTCTGTCATCAAGGGCAGGGTCCTTTTCAGCTTCCTCATGGAATTTAACATAAATCCTTGTAAGCTCACTTATTCCTTTTTCCTCGACATCTTCCTTGCTTCCCCAAAGCTTATAGGCCTCTATCAACTTACCAAACTGTGTTCCCCAATCTCCAAGATGGTTAATTCCAACACATTTATAACCCATTTTTTCAAAAATATTATAAAGGGCGCTTCCGATAACTGTTGAGCGAAGATGTCCAACGTGAAAAGGCTTTGCTATATTCGGCGACGAATAATCTATAACTATTGTCTTTCCTTTTCCTTCCTCAGTTCTTCCGTAATTTTCACCCTCGGAAATAATCTTTTCCATAACAGTTTCCGCGTACAATCCTTTATTTGTAAAAAAATTAATGTACGCCGCTACCGGCTCAATCTTTGAAAAGCATTTTTTTTCATTGATTTTTCCGCATAATTCAGAAGCTATAATATTAGGCGCTTTTTTCATTGTCTTAGCAAGCCTGAAGCAGGGGAATGCGTAATCTCCCATTTCAGCTTTAGCGGGAATTTCGATAAAGCCTTCTATTTCATTTATATCCATATCACAAGCCTTGGCAATAAGCGCGGCGGCTTCATATTTAAAATCCATCAGTTTCAATCCTTTCACAAAAATATCCTTGCCAAATGATGTTATCATATAGAATTGCAAAAATCAAACTATTGATGAATTTAATTTATCAACAATAAGTATAAGGACTATCAGACCTAAAATGTAGGCCCCGGCATAGTTCCACAAATATCCGCTCATTGAAAAAATAAGCTGTGTGCCAATACCTCCGGCTCCGACAAGTCCAAGCACGGATGCTTCTCTCAAATTTACGTCAAAACGGTACATTGCGGAGGCAAAAAATCTATTTTTCACCTCAGGCCACACTGCATGGCGAAGCGCCGCAAATTTTGTCACTCCCATTGCCCTTATTCCCTCCATTGTGGATTTGTTCATACTGTCCAAGGTATTTATATACAGCTTTGTGCACATGCCTGTACTGAGCATGCCAAGTGTAAGCACTCCGGCAAAGGCGCCCGGGCCGGCAACTCTTATAAATATAAGGCCATATATCACAGCAGGCATTGTTCTGACTGCCAATATTATAACCTTCATAACACCTGAGCATACTTTGCCATTTATATTGCGGCTGCCCAGGAACGCTGTGACAACTGATACCACGGCTCCAATAAATGTTCCGGCGGCCGCTATGCACAGTGTTTCCAGCAGCAGATAGGGTACTCCTTTTGTTGATAATGTAAAGATAAGCCCCATATCAGGGTGTGTAATACCATAAAATATTCCCTTAAATATTTTAATCCCGGCAGATGTTATCTTAGGTGGGTCAATAGAAAGTATGCAAAATACAGCAAAAATAAACGTTATCCACAAAACAGCTCCTTTTATCTGTGGATTAAGTTCACCATTTAAAAGCCTTCTGAGATATGAGCTCAGCGTTTCTATGATAAACACAACAGCAAAAAGCATAATAAGTATCATTCCGACCTTTGCGTAATCGTTCCATGATATTTTCTCACTTAATATTATCCCCAATCCTCCGGCACCGACATATCCAAGAATTGCGGCATGCCTTACATTGCTTTCAAGCACATAAAGACAGTTAGAGAGAAAATTGGGGAAAATATCAACAAAAACAGTAGTTATGTAAACTTTTGTCTTTCCTATACCAGCGGCGCATAATGCCTCCATAGTATTTTTTGGTGTCTGCTCTATGTCCTTCCATGTCAGTCTGCATATAATTCCAAAGGTATATAGGGCAATGGCAAAAGCCCCGGAAAATGAGCCTGTTCCAAATATAAAGGAAAGCGCCAAGGCTATAATTAAAACGGGAATGGCCCGCAGAATGTTAATTGTGGCCTTAAGTATACTGTATACATATTTGTTCGCTATCAAACCCGACGCACAAAAGGGCGAGGCTAAAAGAGCTGCCGCAGAACCGATAAACGTGCCCGCAAATGACATTTTTACAGTATCCAGCAGGGGGCTTATAATTTTAGGCACATAGGATATATCAGGAGGAAACATTTTTTTAATAATGACAAAAAACTGCCCACCTCTTTTAACAAGCTCCGATAAATCAAAGCCGGTAAACCAAAAAGAAAAAAGAACAGCGGATAGTATTAATATGAAGGATTTTTTTCTGCTCATATCAGCTGTCCTTTCCGTAGATTTCCATTCGCACGTTGTTATCCATATTTTTTGGCTTTCCCTCATAAACAACCCTACCGCTGTTTATGCCTATTATCCAGTCTGAATATTTGACGGCCTGCTCAATATTATGGCTGTTCATTACTACAGTCATATTCTTTTCAGTCTGCAGTGATTTCAAAAGCTCCAGCACCGCCTCCGCGTTTACCGGGTCCAGCGAGGCTACAGGCTCATCGGCCAGCAGTATTCGGCCTCCCTGCATGAGCGCCCTGGCAATCGCGGTTCTCTGCCTCTCTCCGCCTGAAAGCACTGAGGCCATTTGACCGGACTTATGGGACATACCGACGCGCCCAAGTATCTTCTCTGCCTTTTCATTGTTTTCCGCCCCGAAAAAACCGAACATGACAGAAAACAGATTCATATTTCCCAGACAGGCGTTAAGTACATTTTTCTTTACCGTGCTGTTTCCAACCAGGCAGAAATCCTGAAAAATCATACAGATATTTTTCTGTACATCTCTTTTTGCTCTTCCCTTAAGCTCCGTTATATTTTTTCCGTCTAAACATACCGAGCCCTCGTCTGCGCTGAGCATTCCGTTTATAAGGCGAAGAAGGGTGGACTTTCCCGCGCCGCTTGGACCGATTATTGAGACAAACTTACCCTCTGGAATTTTCAGGCTTATACCATTGACGGCGGCTGTTACGCCGCCGCCTGTCTTATATTCTTTTTTCAGGTTGCTAATTTCTATCATAAAATCAAGTCCTTAATCAGCATTCATTATAAGCTCCTGAGCCTTTCTCTCTCCGTCATAGTCGGAGTCCTCGGCCCACTCATAACCTTTATGCGCAAATACCTTATCAATAATTTCAAGGCCTTCCTCGCTTTGGCCTATCTCAATCAGGGACTCGCCGAGCGCCTGCCTGAAATCGTCGGTCATTATTTGAGAAGCTTTGCTGACGCATACTGTGTCGTTGAATATGCCCTCGGTAACCCCAATTATATTTGTTTCCTTCCAAATGCTGTCCTCCCGGCCAAAATCGGCTGTCCACTGATCGGCGTATTTATACTGCATATGGGCAAAGCCAACCATTATGTCAGCCTGCTCGGAAGCAAGCCTTGCGATTGATGTACTGTAGGAATCTGACTGTATTACATTGTCCAGCTCGTTAATTCCCTTTCCGAACCTTTCCTGAAGCCAGAGGGAAGGGTATATGTAGCCCGAAGCCGATGAAGCCCCCATTACGGCCCATGTGGCTGAATTTAAATCGTCCCATGTAAGCTCTTCACCGTTATTAACCTTTGCGGCAAGCTCCTGTCCCTTTGCGCTGGGGCCTGCGATTATAATAGATTTATAGTATTTGGCCATTGTGTCCAGATAATGTCCCTCCGTTGTGTCGTTCCAGTCAGCGGGATTATCGGAGTCCTTGCTGTAGGCTGCCCTTAATGCTGTGAGCAAAACGTCGCAGCCCTCGTCGTAAAGGACGTAGGTACCTCCTGAAATAAAGCCGACATCAGCGGTTCCGGCGCTTAACGCCTCTCCAACCGCGTCATAGGAAGCGCCTACAGTTATATTTACGTTTTCAACATTGTAGCCCTTTTCAAGCAGCTTGTCCTGCAAAAGCACCTTCATAGGTTCCGTTTCGGCAAGCATTGTTTCTGACGAGTCGTACGGCGCAAAGGCCACGTTAAGCTCTTCAATGTTTTTTGTGCCGTCGGCATTCTCAGCAGGCTGTGAGCCTGATTGTGAACAGCCGCCCATAACAAAAGCCGCCGCTATAAATAACGCTAAAAGTCTTTTCTTCATTTTCCATTCTCCTTTTTAACATAAATACAGGCATGAAAAAAGGCCGCACGAAAGATTACACCCGCGGTGGTGTACCCCTTCGTGCGGCCCTTTGCCACACTCTGTAAATTATTATATTAAGTCTATGTTAAATTGTCAATAATCGTCCTGCAATTATAATAAATGTGCTATAATGCAATCAAAATAAATCTGTAAGTATATTTAATTAATAGCGCAGGTGATTTTATGCTGATAAAATTTACGGCAGTTCAAGTACTTTTTATAGCTGTAAATGCTGTTCTTAATATAAAAGCTAAGGATGAAGGAAATATTAGGACATTCAGTTTTCTCTTAAACGCCGCATATTTGATTTTCTTTAATATATCGCTTCAAATTTTGATTAACAGTTCTTATATATCAAGCGTTTTTACATATATAAGGATTACGTTATGCATAGGCTGTTCAAACTTTTATGCTTCAGATTTTATCAAATATTTGAAGAATAAAGAAAATATGGCTCTTGCATTAAAGACGCTGAAATCTGCCGCTGTCAACCATCTGATATTCGTAGTTATGATATTAGTTACCTTATATTTTGAAAATAAGTATGGAATTTAATCTTATTCGGAGGGGATGAGATAATGATTAAAATAAAGAGAATAAAATGCGGTTTTGTAAACTGCTATATACTTTCTGAAAACGGAAGGGCAGTTCTGATAGACACCGGCACGGCAAAATACCGTGAAAAAATTCTGTCATTGTCTGAAAGAAATAATGTGGAGCTGATTGTCCTTACACACGGTCATATTGACCATATCCAAAATTCCGCGTATCTTGCGGCGGAGCTTAACGTTCCGATTGCGGTAGGCGAGGGCGATGAGGAGCTGATTTTTGACCATAATTTACAGCCATTGAAATCAGGCAGTTTATTTGGCAGGGCTATGGAAGCTGTATCTAACTGGAGTATGGAAAACCTTCTGTGCCCCATGTTCATACCTACTCTGCTGCTGAAAGAAGGGGACATATTAGAGAAATTCGGAGTAACCGCCAAAATAATCGCTCTGCCCGGACATACGGACGGTTCAATCGGCGTAGACGCCGCCGGAAGATATCTTTTTGCAGGTGACGCTATTATGAACTTTGTCTGTCCAAAGCCACCGGCCGTATATACGAATAAAGAAAAAGCGTCTGACAGTGTGGAAAAAATAAAGGCTCTTGGCGACAGAAAAATATATTTTGGACATGGAAAGCCAATTCATATGGTAAAAGCAGAATTTAAGGAGGAAACACCATGAACATATTGGAATTGGTCGACGGACTTCAATGTAGCGATGATAAATTCGCTTACAGCTGTTTGAAAGAGCTTGAGAAAATGAGCAGTGAAACGAATGATGTTTATAATTTCATGGACAAATTCATAGAAATGTTTTCCGACAGTAACTCATATGTACGCACAAGAGGGCTCAGGCTGTTTGCGGTGAACTCAAAATGGGATACAGAGGGAAAAACCGAGGCCGTATTGGACGCTTATTTTGAGCATATAACAGATGAAAAACCCACTGTGGCAAGGCAGTGCATACAATACCTTAAATTCATTTCAAATGCAAAGCCGGAGCTGAACCAACAGATTGAAAATGCGCTTAATAATGCTGATTTTTCAAAATACAGGGACAGCATGTCGCCTCTGTTATGTAAGGACAGGGAACAGATACTGAATAAAATAAGATAAAAAAGAGTGCTTTAAGCACTCTTTTTATTTTAACGAGTCAAGACAGCTTTTACAAATATATTGATTCCTAGGCAGTGCCCTCAGGGACGTCTCCTCTCCGCAGCAGATGCACTGAGAAATCGAATTTTTAATTACTATTGTCTGCTGGTTCTCGTCAAACTCCAATTCAATTTTTGAACCCGGATTAATCCCCATTTTAGAACATATGTTGTCAGGAATTATAATCCTTTTAAGCTCGTCTACACGTCTTACATAGTTCTCCATAAAATCACCCTTATTTACAAATAAATTTAATTACAAACATATTTTACCATATAATTTTAACCTTACTATGAACTATCAGTGGATTAATCTGCTTATAGTTCATTTTTTTAAATCAGGAAAAAATGTATCATAATATTGTTTTAAACTATTCAATATTATTGGGAGTAAGCAGCATGAAATTCAGAACGGATACCGCTGATTTGGGCCGGCGGCTCCGAATATGCAGAACAAAAAAAGGATTGTCCATAAGCAAGTGTGCAGAATATATGGAAATATCCCCTAGGTATTTATCTGACATATAACACGGAGAAAAAGTGCCAAAACTTGATACGTTTGTTAGAATGCTGAATGTTCTTGATGCCTCGGCTGATTTTATACTGCAAAATAGTTTAAAAGTAGGTTATATTGAAAAAAGTTCTAATATAGAGAAAGCTATTGAAATACTCACTCCCAAGCAAAGAGAAATTGTGCTGTCTGTAATAGAAATAATGATTAATAAGCTAAAAGACCAGAAGGAAATTAATTTTAAAAATACAATATAAAAGTGATTCCAATGATAGGGGTTCACTTTTTTGTTTTCAAATTATAAGTAACCTCGAATAATTACTATTCTGCTGGATGTACTAATTTCAACATTAACCTTATACTTAAATAAAGTTTAATTTTAAAGTATAAGGCATCAAAATGAAATTTGACAAATACGATTTTGGTAAAAAACTTCATAAATGCAGAATAGATAAGAAACTATCCCAAACAAAGTGTTCTGAATATGCAGGTATAAGTCCGAAATATTTATCTGATATAGAACGCGGTGATAGGGTTCCAAAGCTCGAAACATTTGTCAATATACTAAATGTAGTTGAAGCCTCGGCTGATTTTGTATTTCAAAATAGTCTTTCTATCGGATATATAGAAAAAAGCTGCGATATACAAAAAGCTCTTGAAGGGCTGACAAATGAACAAAAAGATATTATACTTTCGGTAATGGAATGTATGATACAAAAATTTAAACAGCAATAAAGACCTATAGTCAGTTGATGATTATAGGTCTTTTTATGTTTTCTTTAAATCGTTATTTTGCCCATGCGAGGGGGACAGGATAGCCTTAATACAAAATTTCAGTTTATTGCACCTACAGGGAGGGGCATCTCAGTGTACGCCTTAGCACACCCAGCGGCGCTATGAAAGAATTGAGTAGGAGCGTTACAAAATGCAGGATATGTGCGCCGCAGGGCGTCTAAGCAACGGAAGCCCGAAGCCCCTCCCTGAAACCCACCCCTTTGGGCAGACGCTTTTTATATAGCCTATAAGTCAAAATTGAAGAATTGTATAAATCATAAATTAAAAGTTATAAATTTCGTTTTGGTCAATGAAGGTAACGGAGGCGTTGCCCGAAAGGGTAGGGGTGCAGGGGAAGGGACAACGGGCTTCGCAACTC
>OHAS01002209.1_pt1 | contig 14320 bp, 8 predicted proteins | sample 1577131 | NCBI WGS metagenome assembly OHAS01 (sample SAMEA3541566, study PRJEB24748) | human gut metagenome | biome: human gut; feature: human-associated habitat; material: faeces | place: China | collected 2012 | reverse complement strand
CGAAATGATTAGCTTTTTCAGTTTAGCTTTGGTTACAACCACGTCTTCACTAATCTGTTTTATTTTTTTCGACAATGTCAACGTGCTTCCCTTGCCAAACACATAAACAAGTTCTTTTTCTGCCTTCCGATACAAACATCTTTTATGAACAGCAAAATATTTGTTTTTCTTTGACACTTTTACCGTTTTAATACTCGTGTTTTTAAATGCCGTCGGCTCAATCCATTTCACGCTTTTTGGTATTGTGATTTTCTTTGCACCCGGCATTACCTGAACCAAATCTTTTTCCATCAAATCAATTACCATGTTATTAGAAAATGATAATGTATCTCCGTCTAAATGCTTTGTAATATAAGCAAGTCCTGTCAGTTTGCTGCAGCCGGTAAATGCTTCTTTTGCTTCTACTTTTACTTTTGCAAAAGTATCTATCTTCTTAAGATTTTTACATTCCAAAAAAGTGTACTCTCGCAGTGACACGAGTTGATTTGACAAATAAATCGTTTCTACGGATGTTGTGTAAGCAAACGCCGCCGCACCAAGATACCTCACTGTGTCCGGCATTGTAATTGATTTAATGTTCTTTATATATGGACCTGGGCAATGCCATGGTTCCAAAAGTTCTCCCCATAATGTCACTTCCGCATCCAGATAATAAGAGCCATCCGGTCCCTGTATGCCAACACTTCCAAGATTTTGTTTCGCCAAAATTTCATCATATCCACTGGTTGCTCCAACTATAACAACCGGTGCATTTTCAATTTTATCCGGAATTACCACCTTAACATTTTTCTTGTCTTTTGCAACATCTGCTTTAAAAATCCAGCTTTCTTTTTTATCTTGCGATAAATACGCTGCGGGTGCAGCGGGGCCGTTGGGGATATTGCTTATTCTGCCGTGACGATCTGGCCGTTGACGAGCGCGAAGCGCACGCCCTCAGTCAGGCTGGTCAGGTTGTTCAGGTCGTTCTCCGTGAGCGTGTAGTCCGCACCGGCAGCCACGACCGTACCGGCCGCAGGCGCACTGCGGAAGGCGATCTTCAGCGTGCCGGGCAGAGCCGAGGCGACATTCAGGCAGGACGTCTTGCTGGGATTGTTCCAGAAGAACGGGGCATTGCTCAGGTCCGTTCCGGCCTTCAGCTTCAGCGTGATGTCCGCCGCGTTCGTGCCGCTGCAGGCAAAGCCGTTGCCGTTTTCAGCCGAGGCGCAGGTATTGCCGTAGAATTCGCCGCCCGTGACAGTGACCTTGCAGCCGTTCGTGGCCAGCAGAACGGTGCCAATGCTCATTGTGCCGGTCTCCGCCGTCAGCGCATTGTTGCGGTAGATACCGCCGTTCACTGTAATCTCCGCACCGGCCGAATCGCCGAGAATGGCGGCGCCGCCCTTGGTATTACTGACGACGTTGTTCTCAAACAGGCCGCCATTCACAGTAAGCTTGCTCTGGCCGAGAATGCTGAGGCAGGAATAGAGGTTGTTGCGGAACGTTCCGCCGTTGACGATGACCTCGGAAGACTTGTCGTCCGTTTTCTGCACCGATCCTGTTGCAAAGACGGCTGAGCCCTGCCTGATGTTCTCAAAGACTGCGCCGTCCTCGATGGTAACGATCGAGCCATAGGCATAGATGGCATCATCGCCGAAATCGCGGAACACCGTGCCGGACTTAACGACGATCTGCGCCTTCTGGCCGTCGCTCCAGTCACCGCGGATTGCCGTAGCGTACTTGCCCTTGAGCTGATAATAGCAGTTGCCGTCGAACGTGATGTCCTCAAGCGTCAGTGTGCAGTTCAGGACCTCGACAAGATTGCCAGAGGTATTCGTGTCGTTCTCCAGCATGACATAGGCATTCGGAATGCCCTTCAGGGACCACGTCTCGTCGCTGCGTACCACAAGGCACTTGGGGGAAGAGCCCGCCGAAGCCGACGGGATACTGATGATGTTGTCCCCCGTGGCGGACTGCCGCTCGATAAGCAGCTCCTTCGCGCGCGCGAACGTCAGAACGGCGGTCTCGGCCGTCTTGCCGTCGTTCGCATCGCTGCCGGTGGCCGCGAGATAAACGATCGTACCGACCACACGGGAAGCATTCAGGAAAACCGTGTTCGTTTCCGTGTCGACCGACAGCTTGTAATGGGAATCCAGCGGCTCTGTCAGCTCAATGTTCGCCAGATCGGCCTCGGTCAGCGTATAGCCGCTGCCGCCAACGATCTTGTTCATGTAAACCTGCGCTTCGAGCTTCAGCCGCAGCGGCTGCTTCAGAGCGGAGGTCACGAGAACCGGCAGACGGGCCGTGCTGTTCATCAGCAGAATTTCGCTTTCCACCACGCTCTGGTTCGCAAGGATCATGCTGCCGTGGGCGTAGATCTGGTACTCTGCGCCCGCCGTGGCGGTATTGCCGAAAATCCTGCCGTTTTCCAGCGTGCAGGTGCTCGGCTTTGCATCCGCGCCGCTCTGCAGCAGGATGGCTCCTGCGGTAGCGCCGGCATTGCCGGTGATCTCGCCACCCTTGAATTCGGCATTGACATACTGACCGACATAGATCGCGCCCACGCCCTTCAGGCTGCCCTCGGCAGCGGCATTGTTGGCGTAGATCTTACCGCCGTTCATCGTGAACGTCGTAAAGCCCTTCGTGGAGCTTCCGGACAAGCTGATGGCACCGGCCGGGACGCTCAAGACGCTGACGTTTGCCTTCGCGGCATAGGTCACGGTATTGTGGTGAATTTCGCCGCCGTTCAGGACGATGCTGCTGCCGCCTTTCGTGGTCGAAAGGCCGATCGTCGCCGTCTTGCAGGTGTTGTCATGGATGCTCGCGCCGTCGTTCATGGTGAAGTCGGCGTTATGCAGAAAGAGAATATTGCTGCTGGTCGTAACGGTATTGCAGATCTCGGTGCCCGCATTCAGCGTCAGCTTGCCGGACGTGCAGTTGCCGACGATATAGCTGGAGAACGGCGTGCCGTCCTCGGCAGCCCAGCGCTGCGCGCCGCCGTCAATGCAGATATTCTGGAGCGTCAGGTTACCGGTGGCGTTCACCCAGAACATGTAGCTGCTCTTGTAGCCCTCGGCACGCGTGACCACCGCATCCGGATACTCGCTCAGATCCCAGACCTGCGTATCACCGACGGTGACCATGCTCGTGATATAAATTACCTTGTAGGCCGAATCCGCCAGCAGCTCCTTGGCGCGGGCGAACGTCTTGACGCCGTAGGAGGCTGTCATACCGGAGTTGCTGTCGTCGCCGTTTTTGCCGTCGAGATAGACATAGTTCAGCTTGGCTTCCGCCCATGCGGCATAGACCGTCACATCAGCCTTGATGCTCTGATTACGGTCGAAGAGCTGCGTGCAGGCCTCGTCCGTATACCAGCCGTCGAAGACGTAGTTGTTCTTCGTCGGGTTCTTCGGGTTCGTGACATACTCGCCATGATCGACCTGCGTAGAATAGTAGACCTCGCCGTCGACGATATAGGTCACGGTATAGACATTGGTCTCCCACTTGCCGTAGAGCGTCAGATTCGTTGTGACGGGCGTGGAGAAGTCATAGACCTGCGTGTAGGCGGCGTCCGTGTACCAGTTCGACACATGGGAGCCGACGCGGCGGGTCTCCGGCACGGGGACGGGCTGGCCCCACGTCACGCTCACGGGTGTGTCGACGTACATGGCGTTGGCGTTCGGGCTGATGACGAAATTGACCTGCATCGTGCGGTAGCGGGTCGTGAAGTCGACCGTAACATCCTCATCAAAGTCCGAGAGGATGAACACGTTCTCCGCGCGGACGAGCGTGCCCGCGGAGGCGGAGGCGGTGTCGAGCTCAAAGCCGTTTTCCGCCACGCCGTAGAGGCCGAACTCCACATAGGGCTCGTTCGTGTTGACCTCGATGCTCGCGACCTTCTGGCCGTGGTACTTGGCATAGCCGTTCTCGCCGCGGAACGTAACGGTCACGGTCTTGCCCGGCTCCGTCGGCTCGGACGGCTCGGTGGGCTCCTGCGTGGGCTCTTCCGTCGGCTCCTCGGTCGGCTCTTCGGTGGGTTCCTCGGTCGGCTCTTCCGTCGGCTCCTCGGAGGGCTCCGTCGGCTCGACCGGCGTATAATCCGTGACCTTCATGAGTGTGCTGAGGATCTTGGCGGCCTCGGCGCGCGTGATGGACTTCTGCGGCAGGAACGTACCGTCCGGGTAACCGGCCAGAATTCCGGCCGCAGTCGCCACGGCGACGGCCTCCTTCGCATAGTCCTGGATGCTCGCGGCATCCGCATAGGTCAGCTCGCCGCCCTCGGGGAGCGTGAGCGCCTTCCAGCCCGCAAAGCGGACCAGCAGGGTCATGGCGTCCTCACGGGAAACGGCCTTGTCGGGGGCAAACGTGCCGTCCGGATAGCCAAGCACGATGCCGTTTTCCGCCGCCCAGCTCACGGCAGCGGAATACCACTGACCGGCCGGGACATCGGAGAAGCTGGTCTGCTCCGTAAGCGTGTCGCCGCTCAGGCGGGCAAGGACCGTGACGAACATGGCGCGCGTCATGGCATCCTCCGGCGCGAAGTTCTTATCGTCCACGCCGTTCATGATGCCCTTTTCCGTGACGTCTTCGATATAGGGATGCGCCCAATGGGTGTCGAGCACATCGGCATAGCTGCTTCCCGCCGCAAAGACGCCCGGGCAAAGCCCAAGCACGAGCGCGACCGCCAGAAGCAGGGATAACATCCGCTTTTTCATGCAGATTTCCTTCCTTTCAGAATCGTTCGGGGGCGCTCCCGCCGCCGGAAGACGGCGGGAGCCTGCGGTCTCGGGATCAGTTCATCTTCAGGTAGTTGACGAGCACCAGAGCGACCTGCGCGCGCGTTGCGCTGCCGGCCGGGTTCAGCGTCGTGGGCGTCATGCCGACGATGATGCCGGACTGCACCGTCCAGCTCATGGCCTCCAGCGCCCAATCGGCGACCTCGCCGCGATCCTGATAGTTCGCAAGGACGTCCGCCTTCGGGGCGTATTTGCCGCCCTGCAGCTTCCAGTAGCGGTAGAGCATCGTGGCCATTTCCTGACGGGTGATCGGGGCCTCCGGGCGGAACGTGCCGTCGGGATAGCCGTTGACCACGCCCTGCTCGGCCGCCCAGTTGACGGCGTCGGTGTACCACTGGCCCTCGGCAATGTCCGTGAAGGACGCCATGCCCTTCGCGGCAGGCTCGCCCGCCTCACGATAGAGAACGGTCGCAAGCGTCGCACGGTCCAGCGTGGCGTTCGGCGCGAAATAGTCTCTGCCGACGCCGTTCATCAGGCCTGCGTCCCAGGCGGCGTAAACGGCATCGTAATACCAGGCGTTCTCGTCCAGGACATCGTTAAAGCGATAGTCGAAGGGCAGCATGGACTTACTCTGCCAGCCGGTCTCCGTATCGATCACGTTCCAAAAATAGGTCTTGCCGTGCTGGCCGCGGAACGTGAGGCGCAGGACCGGCGTTCCATCCTTCTGCGCGGTGTAGGCCGCCCAGGCGAAGTGCACCGTGCCGGGCTTCGAGGCGTCGAGGTCGGTGATGCCGTTCTCGGCATCCAGCGTGCTGCGGGCGGAAACGAGCGTCAGTTCCTCGGGGTACGTCAGCTCCAGCCGGCCGTTCTTCATACCTTCCCAGGTAAGCAGGTCGACCGTCAGGCTGTTCGTTGTGCTGCTGTTCGCTATACTGATGACATAGCCCGCGCCCTCAGGCTCGGCGGCCAGGGCCGTCGCACCGGCGCCCAGCAGCATTACGGCTGCAAGAAGCAGCGCAAAGAGTTTTTTCATCATAACAGGAAGTCTCCTTTCCGTTCCGCGCTCACTGCAGAGCCGGGAGAGGCTGGGCCGTCAGCGTCTCCGCTGCGGCGGGCTCCAGAGCCTGCATACCGGTCTGGCGCTCCGCCCACGGGGCAAGCGCCGCTGCGTCGTCCGCAGCCGCATTCTGCATTGCGGAGTACAGGGCGACGGGCGCCGCGCTGATCTGCCCGATCGAAATGGGCCAGAAGATGTCGGCCGTCAGGTCCACATAGCTGAGCTTGGAGGCCGACGTGGTCAGCACACTGATGTACAGGCGGTTATCCGCATAGTACAGCGCAGAACCGGCGGCGTAGTTCGCCATCACGTCCGGCACGTTGCCGAGCAGCGAGCGGGAGTACAGGCCATAGGTCTTGCGGCCGTAGGCATTCGTGTAGTAAGCCATGGAGAAGAGATAGACGCTGCCGTCGCTGCACAGCATGGCAAAATCATCGCAGGTACCGTACTCGTCGGTTTCCTCCGGGCCGACATAGGTCATGCCGACGATGTAGACACCTCTGCCGATCACGGAGGCAAAGCTGCCGAGGCTCGTCATCGTGCCTGTCGCGGTGTCGACACGCAGGAGGTTGTAGCCGTAACCGGCCAGCAGCGTACCGCCGTTCAGGCTCGGCAGATAGGTCATGGAGGTGTAGGCCGCTTTGCTCTGCGAACCGATCTTCGTAGCGGTGTAGTCCGTCTCATCGACGCTGTAGAGCGTGGAAACAAGGTTCTTTGCATCATCCAGCTCATTGCTGGCCAGCAGGAGCTTGCCCTCCGGGCCTCTCGTGACGGAGAGGACAGATGCGGGCAGGGGATTGTTTTCGTTCAGGGCCTTGATGCTGCTCTTGTCCTCGGTGTTCAGCTCGAGGAAGAGGGTCGTGTCATCCGTGCCGGGAACGGCCGCACGGAGCGTGGCGTTGGCAGCAGGCTGCTCAACATTGCCGCCGAAGCTCGTCTGATAGGCGGTGACATTGCAGGCGTAGTCATAGACCGCGACGAGCAGGTCGTTGGTGTAGATGCCGTCGAGCGGGAATTCCAGCGTCGTCTCTGTGCCGGGCTCCGTCTGGTTGACGGCCTGACGCGCGAGGATCTGCTTGCCGTTGCGGCTGAGCAGGAGGACGGCCGCGACATAGCGGTTATCCTGCACCGTGACGCTCAGGGAGCGCTTGCCGGTGGCAGCGCTGCTGTGCAGCACGATGTCGTTGGCCTGCGGGGCGGTGTTGTCCAGCACGAAGCGGGTCGTCCAGAAGGCGCTCTCCGGCAGGTTCTCTTCGCCGCCGATGACCGTCTCCGTCTCGCGATCCCAGTAGTATTCCGGGACGGCGCGGGTGACGACCTCGATGGGCGTTCCCTCGGGCAGGAGCGTCTTGTTGTCCGCCGCGGTGCCGCGCCAGCTCAGGTTGACCTGCGTGCCGGTCGCGGACCACGCGGCGGAGGAGGCGGAGTAATATGCGCCGGTCGCCGTGCCGTAGTCGACGGTCTTATAGACCTCGCCGGTCTCGGCATTGCGGATCGTGACCTTCAGATCGGACGCATTGCGGATCATGGTCGGAACGGCCGCATAGATCGTATTGCCGCTCTCATTGGCGAAGGACGCGCGGTCCGCGATGGCCTCGTCATCCTCGGCATAGAGGTTGCCGCCGAAGTAGTAGCCGGACGTGGAGCCTGCCATGCGCTGCACGAGGAAGTTCGTGCGCTGGGTAACGTAGCCCGTTGCGCCCTCGGTGCACATATCCTCGAGATATACGGACTTGTCATACATGCTCGGCTCGGCCCAGCTGCCGTAGAAGCCCAGCATCGGGACGGAGAGCTGGCGGCCGTCGCCGTCGCAGGAATCGGCATAGAGGAAGCCCTCGATATAGGAGCCGTTCGGATAATGCCCGTTCAGCCACGCCTTGTCGCCGTCGGTCAGGCGGACGGTGAAGCTGACGTTCATGCTGCCGTTTGCGGGGACCTCGTAGGTCACAGCGTAGACGTCCACGACGCTCTTGTCGCCCTTGACCGCCGCAAGATAGAGCTGCGCATCGGCCGTGGTGATGGTGCCGTCGGCATCGAGGTCGTACTTCTGCACGGTCTCGGCGTCGAGCGCGTCATGCGTACCGTTTGCGGCCTGCAGCAGGACGAGCGCATCCTGCTCGTCGACCTTGTCGTCGCCGTTAAGGTCATAGACATAGACGCTCTTGCCGTCGGCGGAGAACGTCACGTTCGCATCCAGCGCATAGGCGCTGTCGCTCATGTAATCCTCGCCCTCGATCTCCTCGACGGCCATGGTCGTGACCTTGCCGCTGAGTGCATAGTGCAGCGGAGAATCGGACAGGTTCTGGACGGAGAAGCTGCCGGTGTAGACGCCGGTGCGCTCCGCATCGTCGCCGAAGGTCAGCTTGACCTTACCGTCGTTGCCTTCCTTCTCTCCGACGAGCAGGTAGGCCGGAGATGTCACGGCCTCCTGCAGCTGCATCAGGCCGGAGCCCTGCTGGCGCGGGGAATAGGTCACGCCGGTGTCCGGGTCGGTCAGCGGCTCGGACGTGCTCATCATGAGCGCCATGGCCAGCGCACGGACCGTGAGGCCCTCCTGCTTGCTGAGCTTGTGTTCCTTGATGTACTGCGCCATGATCGCTGCGCCGCCCGCTGCGGACGGAGCCGCCATGGACGTGCCGCTCATCATGCCGTAGCTGCTGTGGTTCAGCGTGGAATAGATGTTTCCGCCGGGCGTCATAAGCTCGGGCTTCAGGTCGAGATTTTCCGTCGTGCCCCAGGAGGAGAACGAGCTGGGCTTGTAGCCGTCGGCCACGCCGTGCAGCGTCTCGGCCTTGGCGGAGACGGTCATCTTGCCGCCCCAGAGGCCGGTCGTCTCATCCTGCGTCGAAGCCGCGAGGATCTCCTTGGCCTTGGCTTGCTCGATCATAACGGCAGGGTTCGGGAAGTTATAGCCCGTCAGGTTCATGTTGATGGAGCCGGGCGCGTTGTTGTAGATGACGGTCGCCGCGGCGCCTGCCTGAATGGCCGCGTTGGCCTTGTCCGCAAACGAAGAATTGCCGCGGGAGATCAGGACGACCTTGCCCTTCACGTCGACGTTTGCATAGTTCTCGGGCAGGCCGTAGATGCCCTCGCCCTTGACGGGATCGCCGAGGAAGACATAGTCATACGTCGTGCCGCTCTGGTCCTCGCTCGTATCGAGCGTGGAGAAATTCTTTGCGCCGTAGGTCTCACCGGTGTCGCCGGGGATCGCGGCGACGCCGTTGAACTTGCCCATCACGCCACTCATGCTCGTGTTCGTCACGGAGGCGATCGTGAAGGAGTTCGTATAGGAGCCGGGGCTGCCGCCGGTGTGCATGCGCACATCCGTCGTATAGGTCATGCCGGTTCCGGTCAGAACGTTCTCGCCCCATGCGCCGTTGTTGCCGGCAGAGACCAAAAAAGAAAAACGCGTATGAATTTACCAAAAGTGAAAATGCTGCAGAGACCGTCACGACCGTATCCGTATTCCGGAAGCTGTCGAGGATCTGCTGATCACTCTTCGAGCCGTAGCTGCGGCCTGCGCTGCCGGAGCCGAGGGACAGGTTGACGCTGTCGCAGTTCAGCCAGATGGCGTCTTCGATGGCGGCCATATAGTCGGAAGAATACGCGCCGCCGCCCACGCCGAAGACCTTCATCACGACGAGCTGGGCATCCGGGGCAACGCCGGTCACGCCGAGCTCCTGCTTATCATAGTACAGGTCGCCGTCAGCGTCATAGTGCGGGACATAGCGGTTCGCCGCCGCGATACCGGCGACATGCGTGCCGTGGTCGCCGTTGCTGTCGCCCTCGGCATCGTGGGAGACATCCAGGCCGTCGTCCACATAGTTATAGGCAAAGGGGACCTTGGCATTGCGGTACAGGTCGTCCGCCTTGGGCGGGTTCTTGTCCGCAGAAATGCTCAGGTTGGGCAGCGCCTTTTTGATCTCTTCCTTCGTCAGAAGGTTGTAATCGGAGATCTTCTTGCCGAAGCTCGCCGCGCTGATGCCCAGGCTGTAGTAATAGCCGCCCTCCGAAAACGAGGGATGCGACAGATCAAGGCCCGTGTCGATGATGGCAATGCGGCTGCCCGCGCCGGTATAGCCGTCCGCCCATGCGCTGTAGGAGCCGACCATCTCGCCCGCAGTCGCCGTATCCGGCTGGACCGTCTCATCAAGCTCGTAGCGTTCCTCCAGGTAGACATCCGCCACGCCGTCCACGGCAAGGATCTGCTCGATCCTGCCATAGGGCACCACCGTTGCAACGCCGTTGACGGCAACGGTGAACTGATAGCGGATCTCCAGCTCCTCCCCGCCGAGCGCCTCGCGCTCGATGCGGTCGACCAGAGACAGCTGCTGCTTCTTCAGGCTGCTGCTGTAGCTGGCAGCCTTCTCATTCTCCAGCAGGTCTTTGGTAGAGAAGCCTTTCTTCGCCAGGGATTTCTGCTCGAACAGGATGATCACATGGACCTCCTCGTCCGCGGCAGGAACGTCCTGCTCCGCGTCCTGCTCTGCTTCCGGCAGCACGGCCGCGCCCGCATCGATCACGGAAGGATCGACCTCGGTATACGACACGCTTGCCGCACTTGCGCCCGCACCGAAGGACGGCAGGAGAGCAAGCAGCATGCAGGCAGCCAGGACAAATGCGAGGGATCGCTTCGCCTTGCCTTTTAACATCGCTTTTACCTCTTTCCTTTAATTTTCATTCTTTTACAGGAAAGGACGAATCCCGTTATCCTTTGCCATGCAAAAGTTTAAGATAATTATGCCATAATCCCCCGCCGAATTCAAGGCTTTATTCGGAAAAATATCCATTTTTTATCGTCATTTGGAGCAAAAGAAGAGGCCGCCCCGCCAAAGCGGAGCAGCCTCTCATCTTTAATGTTCTGTTAAATCTTTGTAAAATATCAGAAAAATTACTCTGCGACAGCGTCCTTCAGAGCCTTACCGGCCTTGAACACAGGAACACGCGTTGCCGGGATCTCGATGGTCTCCTTCGTCTTGGGGTTGCGGCCCGTGCGCGCCTCTCGCTGCTTCGTCTCAAAGGAGCCAAAGCCGACGAGCTGCACCTTGTCACCCTTGACGACGGCTTCCGTGATGGTCTCAACGACGGCGCCGAGCGCCTTCTCTGCGTCCTTGCGGGACAGGCCGGCCTTGTTGGCGACTTCCGCAATGAGTTCAGTCTTGTTCATAATGGGTATCCTCTTTTCTCAGTATATCATTCTCCGGGGAGATCCCCGAGCGCATGCTTATAAAATCTACCACATGCCTGGCAAATACGCAAGGTTTTTTCTGGAAAAAATCAGCGAACGCGCAGAATTTTTGCAATTTTCTCGCCCTTGGGCAGCAGCAGGCAGTCCTCATAGGTCAAAACCTTGAGCACAATGATGAGCACGACGTACACGAGGACCGCCACGACGATGGAGCCGAGGCAGGCGACGGCACGGCCCATGCCGATGCGGCCGAGGCCCCAGTAGGCCAGCCACGTCGTGCCGCCCATGAGAACGGCGGCGATGGTCGTCTTCCACAGGTTCGGCAGGAGCTTCGGCGCATTGCGGCGCAGCACGCGGCGCATGGCAATGAGGTTCAGCACGGTGATGACGGCATAGCAGGCGATGGTGCCGACGGGCGCGCCCGTGATGGCGATATCCGGGTTGCCGACGAGAATGTAGTTGACGATGACCTTGACGACTCCGCCGATGAGCGTGTTGATGACGGGGATGACGGCGTGGTTATGCGCCTGCATGATGGCGTCCGTCATGAGCACGATGCTGTTGAACACCACGGCGACGCCGAGGATGGCCATGAGCCTCGTGGCAAGCGTGAGGTTCGCGCCGGTGTAGCCGCCAAGCAGGGCGACGATGGGCTCTGCCAGCACGATGAGGCCGACGGCGCAGGGCATGGCGATGAGACCCATGAGTCGCAGCGACGAATTCTGCACGGAGCGCACGCCGCGGCGGTCCTGCAGCGTCAGGCTGTTCGTAATGGCCGGGATGATGGCGATGGTGATGCAGGGAATGAAGGCACAGGGGAAATTGAAGATGGTCTGGCAGTAGTTATAAACGCCCTTGACGACGTCCGCACGCTCCTGCGTGTAGCCCGCGGCATTGATGAGGCGGTTCATGACCGTCGCCGCATCGAACAGGTTGATGATCTGCAGACCGGCTGCGCCGAGCGTGATGGGCACGGCAATGGCCAGCAGGCGCTTGAGCGTCTCGCCTGCGGGTCTTGCCTGCCCCTCCGCGCGGCTGAGCTCGCGTGTGCGGCGGCGCGTCTTGCAGAAGAGGTAGAGGGCCGAGAGCACCGTGCCGATCGTCACACCCGCGATGGAGCCGGCAGCGGCGAGCGGGCCGTCGCCGAGGCGATTCATGACGAGCCAGGCAAGGCCGAGGCCGAGGAAGAGCTTGCACAGTGCCTCGATGATCTGGCTGACGGCCGTAGGAGCCATGTTCCCCTGCCCCTGGAAGAAGCCGCGGCAGGCGGAGATGTAGCACACGAAGAGCACGGCCGGGCCGAGCGCAAAGATGGACCACATGGCATTCGGGTTCTCCATCATGTTGGCCAGCTGCTTCGGGATGATCAGCATCAGCGCCGAGCCGATGATGCCGATGGACAGGAAGGCCATGAGGGAGACGCGGTAGATCTGGCGCACCTGTTTGCCGTTGTTCAGCGCGCGGGCCTCGGAGATCATGCGGCTCATGGCGACGGGCAGGCCCGTCGTGGAGATCATGAGCAGCACGGTGTAGATGTCATAGGCCGTGGTGAAATAGCCGTAGTTTGCCTCGCCGATGAGGCGGTTGAGCGGGATTTTGAAGAACATGCCGATGACCTTGACGATCATCGTCGCCAGCGACAGTACCGCCGCACCGGCCAGGAAATTCTGCTTCTTCGTTGTCTTTTCTTCCAACATTCATCCGTCCTTTCCGTTGGGATCAGCTGCGCGCTTCTTCGAAAATACGCGGCATGACGTAACCGGACAGCTCGCGCACGACGCTGTCGAGGTCGATCGTCGGATACTTGCCCGCAGCATAGAGCACCTGCCCGCGCACCATGGTCATCACGACGTCGTGGCCGGAGGCGGCATAGACGAGATGCGACATCACATTGTGGCACGGCATGAGATGCGGCGACGTGAAGTCGAGCAGCACGAGGTCGGCGTCCATGCCGAGCTTCAGCATGCCGCACTCTGCCTCGCGGCCCTGCGCACGCGCGCCGCAGACCGTCGCCATCATCAGCACGGCCTCGACCGGCAGCGCCTTCGGGTCGCCGGATGTCACCTTGGCCATGAGGGCCGCAGCCTTCATCTCCTCGAACAGGTCGAGGTTGTTGTTCGACGCGGACGAGTCCGTGCCGAGGGCGACGTTCATGCCCGCCTTGACCATCTCCGTCACGGGGGCGCAGCCGGAGGCGAGCTTCAGGTTCGAAACGGGGCAGTGCACGGCCGTCACGCCGCGCTTGGCCAGCAGGCGCATGTCCTCCGGCGTGACCCAGACGCAGTGGGCCGCAATGGCGCGCGTGTCAAAGACATGGTGGCAGTCGAGCACCTGCGCGGGCGTCAGGCCGTTTCGCTCGAGGCACTGCTCATGCTCGGCCTTCGTCTCGGACAGGTGGACGTGCATACCGGCCTTCTCGTTGATGGCAAACTCGCTCAGCGCGTCCCAAAGGCGGTAGTCCGAGGTATATTCGCCGTGCACGGAGGCCTCGACGCGGATGCGGCCGTTGTCATAGCCGTCCCACTTTTCCTTCAGGGCGACAAGCTCGCGGCAGGCGGGGTGCGTTTCAAAGTCGAAGTCCTCGCCGAACAGCGTCGCGCCGCGGGCAATGTTGGCCTTGATGCCGGACTCGGCCACGGCCTCGGCGATCTCGTCGCAGAAGTTATACATATCCGAGATGGACGTCGTGCCGAAGCGGACGCACTCTGCAATGGACAGCAGGGCTGCCGCCTTGGCGCTGCGGCCGTCGAGCCGGTCCTCATGCGGGAAGATATAGTCGTTGAGCCAGCTCGAAAGCTCGACATCGTCGGCATAGCCGCGCAGCACGGACATCGGCAGATGCGTGTGGCAGTTGATGAGGCCGGGCATGAGCACCATGCCCTCGCCGGGGACAAGGCGCTTTGTCTTCTCCTTGGGGGCCTCGCGCGCGAGATAGCTGATCTTGCCGTCCGTTACGCCGAGGTAGGCATCAAAGTAGACGTGCATGGCCTCGTCCATGGTCACGATCGTCACATTGGAAAATAAAGTGTCCATAAATTTCCTTTCCGTGCCTCACAGCAGGCGGAACGCCGCGTCCTTCTGAGCCAGAACGTCGTCGATGCGCTCGAGATACTGCTGCGGGAATTTGGGATTGTGGAAGCGCTCCAGACGGCCGTCTGGCAGGTTGATCTTCGTCATGGCCCCGCCGCCGAGCGACACGATGGAATGCATCTCCTCCATCATATAGATGTTGTAAAGTCCGGCCGTGCCCGGGCGGCACCAGCCGATGTTCTCAAAGCTGCCGGACATGTATTTCTGCCGGTAGAGATAGTAGGGCGTAGAAAATTATCGTACACGGCAATATTGATAAGTTGATATAATTAC
>OHAS01002206.1_pt1 | contig 14327 bp, 18 predicted proteins | sample 1577131 | NCBI WGS metagenome assembly OHAS01 (sample SAMEA3541566, study PRJEB24748) | human gut metagenome | biome: human gut; feature: human-associated habitat; material: faeces | place: China | collected 2012 | reverse complement strand
AAAAGCAAACATTAAATCAAACATATCACCTTCTAGTTGGATTTTATTTGCACTATGTTCATCGTCATAATCAATTAATATTTTAGCCATTTTTATACCTCCATTTAGTATCCTGATAGCTTATAACGCTTTTCCCACTTCTTCACAAAATCTTGAGCTTCAGGATCAAGCTGACAGTTATTCTTTCCTCTAACTTGGATGACCTTTTTCCCTTTGAGTTCCAAAGTATAAAGTGGTCGATCTGCTTGAGATTTTTCTCTGACAAAGAAAATTGCAGTTTCTTTTTTGCTCATCCGGTCCGCATAACTGCGAACGCAGTGTTTCAATGCTTCGCTTTCTTTGATTAACTCCTGTTGAGATTTTGCTGGCTTAATCACAAATTTATCATCTTGATAAATATACTTTTCCAGCTTCTGATAAAATTCATCAAAACCTTTTTGCAAGATTTTCTTTTCGTTTTTCTTATGCTCTTCAAATAGTTCACCATGAGCTTTATGAAGATCTTTTGGATAAAGAATACGTGTATCATATAGGGGATATCCAAGTTCGACACACCATCGCAGGTAATCAGCATAAAGGTAGTGGTTAGTACCTTTAAGATAGACATGCTCGCAGAATTTTTTTTGCTTTTTTATTTCATCAGGCAAGAATCCATAATTTACTTCGACGACTCTGATACCCTTCAATTGTTCATAAGTTGATATTGAATACTTTTTTATGTGCCTTATGTCTATGATTGAAACTCTGCCTTGCTTTACATAAGGCTCCCAATAACGCGATATACCAAAGATTTGCTCAAAATTTTTACCTTTTAGATTCAGATAACGAGCGGATGCCACCATTGAGTGATACCCTGCTTTTACCAGCAGCTCTATTTTCGGACGATCTCTATACAAATTAACATAATCAATGATACTCATATTTCTTTGCTTCATGTACTTATCATATTGGCAATACTTTAATCCAACTGATTCTAGTACAGCTCGGTTATAACCCTGAAACGGTTCATAAAAATAATTCTGACAATACTTGCCTCGCTTCATTTCTTTAAATTTGCGATTCAGCAGTATATGTATCGGCGTATCTGTGGAATCATTCCAAATAAATCGATCACTACTAAAATCCATAAGACAATAAGTATTTCCCTCAATTACTCTTTTAACTTCTCTAATAGCAAATTTATATCTGTCTATCCTTGAGCTAATCCTTTTTTCACATTTAAATGTTCTTGTAAGCAATTTACCTTTATAGTTTTGAATCACGTCATAAGACAATTCCAAATAATCATTTGAAGAATTGACATCTGTCTTTATAAACTTCAACTCTTTACCACAGCTAGAGCAATGTACTTGTTCTCCATTTGTATATCTTTCTACACGATGAGTAATATCACCGCATTCGCTGCATTTAAAGTACCACTCTTTTTTATCCTTCACTTTACCACCATAAGCACTTTTTAAAACAGACATCTTATTCAAACAAAATTCAACGATTCCCTCTGGCAGTGGTAAATCAGCTTGAGCCAGTTCCTTCAGTTCCTCAGAGTTCTTCCTGCAAGTCATAACAGATCTCCAAACAGGCTCTGCTGGCCTTCACATGGTTTATCTTTTTTACCGGCTTTGATTTTCTTAATCCCCACTTCCTGAGCTAACACTTCTACCTGCTTTTGTTTAACAATAGGTGCCGCTTTCTTGACCGCATTATTTGTCTGACTAACTGCTGTATTTGCAGATACATTTTTATTGATTTTGATATTATCCTCATCATAATAGTGGACTGCCCAGCCATAAACTGTATCATCATCAATTGCAGCACAATTGTTTTTTGCGTGTTTTCGTGCTTCACCAGTGATATACCTAAACATTTCATCAAGTGATTTCTTAGGGTTATCAAGTTTGATGTCATCTCTGCTTAATAGATACTGAGCAATAATTTTGATTGTGGGATTTGTACACTCAGTCAATTGCTTCGCAAATGTCATCATGTCCACCTCTCATTTTCATTAACTGAAAACCTTGTTCCAGAAGCTGGTTTTTTAAACCAGTTGGATGTTGTGAATATTTCTTGAGCGGTTCAATGATTTCTTTCACATATCCATTTTTTTTATTTTCCACTAGTGTAACAATTTCTTCGGATGTACTTCCAAAATGTTTTGTGATAACTAATCCATCTTTTTCCTTTCGCATGATCATGATTTTATTTCCTCCTAAATGATTTTATACTCTTCAAAAACCCTATCTTTATTGGCCTCTGCCTCATCTCTTGATTTAAACAATCAATCGCATTTTACCAGTGCTATATGCCCTAAATCTGATGAGTCGAAGTAATCATTAAATTTATTTTTTCTAGCTCCTATGTACCATACTTTGTCGCCATCCTCAGGTTTATAATGATTCAATTTTTTATTTTCCATTTTTTGAAACTTCTTAAATCGCTTCAACGCAAATGTATATCCCCGGCACTTCCGCCCAGAATTTTTCAACGACTTCACTGCAAACTAAAGCATCATCTACCCAGTAACCACAAGCAGTCATGCAATCCTTCAGCAGCTTCTGCAAGTTATCCGTGTCAGGACGAGTGTATTTAAACTCGCCATCTTTATGTTTGCCGGTAATGGGGAAGCACCATTTTGTGACTAACCGCACAGGACCAGTATACTTGTCAGCCGGCTTATATCGTGCCAGATTAGCCATCAACTTTGCTCTGGCTGCCTTGACCTCAGGCGGATTATAAAACCGCCCTTTGCTGATCTTGTGCTGCTGAGCCGTTGCAGTGGGTGGCACTATCGCCATGAAGAACTCAGTCATGTGATTGTCCCATTGCCTTTAATGCACATTCCGTACAGGCTGCTTCTTTGACAACGCCTGATCGCAGACTATTTCTGAGCGTGTTGCTTTCCCAACAATCGCAACCGCAAACCGGGCACTTTTTCATGACCCATCCTCGATCTCTTGGCTTGGGTATATTTGTTACCAATGGCATACATGCTATTCTCATACGTTACACTCCTTTTCTCGTTTTTTTATATCACCTGTCAAAAAATCCAAAGGGTGTGGCTGTCAAAAGTGGGTGTGTGTCATAACCCCCCTCTTTAGAGGGGGTTATGACACCCCATTTTTTGACACCCCACCGCGCCATTTAGATAGGTGTCATTTGACACTTTGACACCTTTTTTGACACCTTAATGTCACATGTCAAATTATGTTTTTTGACACTTTGACACCCCAAGTGTCACATGTCATTTTTTTGTTTTTGACACTTTGACACCTTTCTGACCATACCCTTTCTATCTCTTTCATAATTCGGATTTGCATCAATTAAATCTTTAACATAGTTCCTACTTTTACCGATATGGGAAATCAAATCAGAGACAGATACTTCGCCGTTTTCTTCGCTGTCGCAAAACGTAAATGCACTTTCCAATTCTGATTGTTTTTTCAATTGTTTGTCTTCAACCGACACCGTACTCTTTTTCTTACTGCGGTAATTAGCATCATCCAACTGGATGTCCTTAAGCGTACCAATACGATCCACGCGATGCACTGGATAATAAAACCATAGATTTACCGGTGCGAATTTAGGAAACTCTCTCAGCGTTCCTTCAATGCGCCATGCCGTCATTGCTTCGACTTTTTTACGGACTTCCGCAACTTCTTCGATGATGCTTTCATAAACTTCCTTTAGATTTATACGGCAGATGCCCAGCATCTGAGTTTCACTACATTCATCATCCTGTGATGCTAGGTCTTCTTTACCGTACTTCTTCAACCAGCTCATGCACAACCGGCACACCGCTTTATTACTTTCCTGTTTCAATGTGTCTTCGCTGATTTCTAGTTCTATCAAATCTAGCAGTGCATCAGGATCACGTGCAAACACTCCTGAGCCACTAGCTCTATCCATTGAACGCTTGCTGCCTTGACTACCCTTACTATGATGATGACAGTAGATGACGGCGCAGCCTAACTCAGTACATACCTTGTCAAACTGGTTACAGAAGTTGGCCATCTGATCCGCACTGTTCTCATCACCGGTAATGACCTTATAGATCGGGTCAATCACGATAGCGATGTAATTCTTTTTAGCGGCCCTTCTGATCAGCTTAGGCGCCAATTTATCCATAGGAATAGACTTACCTCTCAAGTTCCAGATATCGATGTTAGAAAGACTTTCCGCTGGCCATTCGAGGGATGTATAAACATCCTTGAATCGATGTAAGCAGCTGGCTCGGTCAAGCTCTAAATTGACATAGAGCACCTTACCTTTCGCGCAGGGCCAGTTGAACCATTTCTTCCCCTCTGCGATGGCAATACACATCTCAATCAATGCAAATGATTTTCCTGCCTTAGATGGGCCTGCAATCAGCATCTTGTGTCCCTGCCTCAGTACACCATCAATCAGTGATGGCGCCAGTGCCGGCAGATCATTCCAATACTCATTCAAACTTTCCGGCTCCGGAAGATCATCATTGACTGACTCGATCCATTCCTGCCATTCATTCCATGATTCTTTACCAATATTCGTATCCATGAGAAACTGCTTTTTACCGTTCCGCATGACACCAGGCATTCGTGATAAACGACTTGGATTCTTATTCTGCTGATCGATCTCAAGACCATTCTTCTTACATACTGTATAAAGATAATCAACTCGTTTTCTGTATTCCGCATAATCGGCAGCATCAACACGAACGATGGCGTGAATACTCTTTTTTCCACTATATACAAGACATGCCACTGGTAATTCAAGCTCTCTGATAATGGCATTCTGTTTTTCAAGATCCATAGAGTCTGATTCAACTAAGGCATACCTAAAATCTGTTACATTGTCATTTTTAACACCCTTGCCATCCATCGGATTGAATCGAATCCATGCTCCTGCAGTCTCATTATAGTCACCTAAGACAGAGCCAATATCGCCATGACACTTATTCAGTAATTCGATGAGCTGGCCGGCAGTACGATCCACGCAGCCTTTTGATGGCATGTATTTACCGTCTTTCTCCCAGCTTCTTGTCACATACCCGACATTCTCTGATGAGTCAAAGAGTGTTTCCAAATACTTTATCAACTCATGCACCGGATTCCAATGATCAGGCTCCTTGATTTCTTTTCCTTCGACCCAGTTTTTATCTAAGACAATAAGCTCGTCTCGGTAAATCGTATCATTCCAATCAAGAGCACGACTTTCAGGAGCTTCAAAGACCCATCCTTGGTCTTTGGCCAGCTGTACGATTGTGCCGCCTGTGACTGGTGTTCCTGTGCCCTTAAATGTATCCCATTTTTTAAAACATTCAGCAGCATGATATCGAGCAGGATCGTTCTGGCTCCAGAAATCCCAATCACTGGCTGTATAGCCTTCATGTTTCAATGCCATACCTACATTGACCCATTCCTGATAATTTAATTGCGATGGATCAATGTGCTTTAGAATTTCCAGCAAATCAGTGCGTTCCATGATTAATCTCCTTCTTTATATTCGTGAGGATCAATCCCATGCGGCACCTTCCAACCGGCAGCAGCGATACGATCAATCATATGCTTTGCTGTTTCAAATTGCCATGTGCCTACATGACGGAAGCCTTTGTTTTCTAGTAATCGGATCTGCTTCGGTGTTGCTAACCCTTCCCTGCGTCGCTTATCTAACCGATCCAGCAGCTTCGCTGCCTTACCGGCGTTATCGATCTGATCAGGCAAGATTCCCAGCTTTTCCAATGCTGCTTGCTGCTTTTCTGACGGCGGTGCCATTTCCCAGCCAAAGGACGGTACATAGTTTGATAAATCCTCCGCTTGTATGCTCATTTCAAATTGAAGTGGATCTACCAGCTTGCGTTTCCGTTGCTTCATTGCCGCAAGCTCTTTTGCCAGCGTTTCTTCACGCTGTTTAATGACATCATCGGCAGCAGTCGTTTCTGCTTCTTCAATATCAAATGCAATCCCTGGCTGCTGTTCTAAATTCTCAGTCATTTTCTTTGCTACTTCTTCACTCTCACAAATGAGAGATGCTGGATGACAGAGTTCGTGCCGTTCCGTATGCCATAAAAAGTCCAACAATAATAGATCGATCTTACCAGTCGAGAGACGCGTGCCTCTACCCACCATCTGACTATAAAGGCTCCTCACCTTTGTTGGTCTTAATACGATGATACAATCAACGGATGGACAGTCCCATCCCTCTGTAAGCAGCATTGAGTTGCATAATACGTTATATTTATCTTCTTCAAAATCTTTCAGGATTTCAGCACGATCGCCGCTCTCACCGTTCACTTCAGCAGCTTTAAATCCTTTTTCATTTAAGATATCTCTAAACTTTTGTGATGTTTTAACGAGAGGTAAAAACACAACAATTTTTCTATCCTTACAATATTTCAACATTTCATCGGCAATCTGATAAAGATATGGATCTAACACTGTCCCGATATCACTTACCTTAAAGTCACCAGACTGGACTCCAACACTGGACAGATCCATCTTTAACGGGACCGTAAGTGCCTTGATAGGGACTAGGTATCCGCTTTTGATTGCTTTTGGTAATGTATACTCATATGCAAGACTTTCAAAATATTGTCCTAAGTTACGCATATCACCTCTGTCAGGTGTTGCTGTAACTCCCAATACTCTCGCTTCACTAAAATGTTCCAACACTCTTTGATAACTACTCGACAAGCAGTGATGCGCCTCATCAATGATGATCGTATCAAAATAATCTTGTGAAAACTGGTTCAGACGTTTCTCACGCATCAATGTTTGAACCGATCCGACGACGATCCGATACCAGCTGCTACGGCATGATTCCTCTGCTTTTTCAGTTGCACATCCTAAGCCAGTTGCTTGATGTATCTTATCCGCAGCTTGATCTAACAATTCACCACGGTGTGCCACGATCAATACTCGATCCCCTTGACTTACGCAATCCTCCGTGACTTTGGCAAATACGATTGTTTTGCCGCAGCCGGTGGGTAAGACAAGGAGCGTCTTTTTAACGCCCTTGTTCCACTCATTAAATATTGACTCTTTAGCTTCCTGCTGATATGGTCTTAACTCCATAATCTAGCCTCTTAAAATTGGCCCGGAACATAACCTTTTGACTCTTCTTTGGGATAAAATCTTTTAACCTCATTATATTTGTTACCATTGTATTCTTTCGTTCCAATCTTGCACCGGCCACTTGAACCTGGAACTGTATTCCAGTTCATCGGTACTCTTTCACCCTTCTTTTTCTGACCAATGGATGAAAAGAAAGATGACACCATCGGTTCTGTTCTTGTATGTAGAAAAAGGTTATGCTTGATTGTTACTTTTTCACCATCAGGTGTATATACTCTTAGATTCAATATTGCTTTATTACATGGAGGAAGTTTCTCACTTCCTTCATGACGTCCACGTTCTAAACTTTCAACAACAAAATCATAATCTCCAGCTGGCAAGATGACATACTCATCCGCATCTTTCATAATGGTATCGTTCCATCCTAATTCTCTTTCAATTTCTGACATCTATTTTTTTCCTCCTTAAAATGGTAGTTTTCTTTCTTGCTTAATCATTTCCAATACTTGTGGCCAAGCACCAATGAGTACACCCTTAACAAATTCCGGATCATAATTCTCGATTGGTGTGTTATACGGATAATATCCCTTTTGACTCACGACTGATTGAATCTCATCTATATTGACATTATCTTTTTTCATTAAATCAGCTAATCCTTTTGGTATGCCTTCATAACTTATTACTTCCAGTTTTTCTTCCGGTTCTGCTTTAACATCCACGATGTCATTCATATATTGCTGATTGATATCAAATGTTTCTTTAACCGGAACTGAACTTACTACAGGCTGCATATCAGGCATTGATTTAATCTGTGTATCAAATACATGAGCGATAGCAGCAAATTCAAAAGGAAGTTCCTCTTGTAACCCATGCCGATTCTTTGCATCCCAGCAGCTGTGATGGGAAGTATACATGATCCGTTGGCCTCCCTGAGCCTTGTTCTTGCCCTTCTGAGTACCTTTCCCATCAACATTAATAACTAATGTCTTGTAGTTAGCAAACAACACCATATCCGCCCATTCTTTGACTAATGGAGCTGTCTTTTTCTGAAGCTTCAATTCCCACCGATCATAAGCGCCCAGCTCATCCGGCTGTTCAAACTTACGCATCATGGCGTGAGCTGTAATTACTACATGAATACCTCGTTCAGTAAGCTCGCTTAATAAATTCAATAGCTTTCCGAATTCATCGGCTAAATAAACATATCCCTTACCATAGCCAGGGTCTTCAATCCCTGACCAATGATTTCTGGCGCATATCTCGCTGATACAGAGAGCTTCAGCCCAATCTGCTGTATCAACAACCAACGTTTTACATAAACCCGGTGTATTGATCACATAACGCACTTCTTCAAGCAGCATCGTCCAGCTTGACGGTTTAGGCAGTCGTGCCACATCCATATGGGTTGTGGAACCTTCTGTATCAATAAATAGTGGTTCCGGAAACTGAGATGCGAATGTGGACTTACCAATGCCTTCAGGACCATACACAACTGTTTTTTGTGCTGCCTGTAATTTTCCTCTGATGATTTCCATTAGAAACTACCTACCTTCCATTCTTTCTTTTCAAACTGCTGTTCAAATTCATGATTTATAATTGCCGGCTTTCTTTGCACTGAATATCCGTCTTCGATAATGATGCTGCATTCATCACCGGTCGAAACTCTAGTGGCGATTGCCTGGAGCCCTTCCTGTTCTAACCAGTGGCCAAACTCATTCATGGTATCGATATCCATCTGTTCCAATTTATCCAGTAATACAAAACCGCACTTAGGATTTAACTTACGAACGATCGCAGTTGCTACCTTCAGCTGATCAGAGCCGGACATGTTATCCCATTTATACCCTTTATAGATCAGCTCGCCATTCTCAACGGATAACTCCGGTAATGGCATGTCCGCTTTATTAAGTAGTTCAAGCTTGGCAATACGGATCTGGTTGATCTGTGCAGTCAATGAATCATATTGGTCTTTATAATTCTTCGCATCTTCCTCAGCCTTTTCTTTATCCAGATTGGCTCGTACCTTACGATTGATCTCATCGATATCAGAGATACTTGCTTCTAATTCTGCCGTTGATTCATCCTGAAGATCTATGGCATCCATCTGTGCAATGTTCAAGTCATTGATACTTTGATCGAGACTCATTTTTTTATTCTGCAGCTGTTTTTCCAAAGCAGCCACTTCAGACTGCAAAGAGCTGACTGTCCACTTGATCTGCTCTACTTTTTCACGTTTTCTTTGATTCTCACCATTACGTGCCAGAATATCTTGTTGCTGCTTGATCAGTTCTGAAGGAGACACCAACTCCTTAGGAGCTTCTTGATAAAAAACTTGTTCATCTGCATACTTTTGCTTTTGATCAGCGATCTGTCCAATCGTTCTGCGTTGGTTATACAGCTCCTGTTCCTCGATCTCAAGCTTAACCAACTGATCACCAACACCGATAATCTTTAATAATGTCTGTGCCTTTTCTTTGCCAGTTGATTCCATAAACTTTGGTAAGTCAATAGCCAGTTCTTCAACAAATTCATTGAGGAGCTGCTGACCACCTTTGCTTCCATTTGGGTCAGTGACCTTCAGATCACTGTTCTTGCCTTTGCGTTCTACAATCAATCCGTTTGAGAGCTGTACCTTCAGTGTCGGTGGTAGTACAGATCCTTCTCTTTGGGCTTGTGACGGCTCATATTTTTTACCACCTAACGCCCATGCAATCGAGTCAAGTACAGATGTCTTTCCCTGATTATTCTTACCGCCAACAACTGTTAAACCGGATAGTGTTGGCTCTATTTTGACCGCTTTGACACGCTTTACATTTTCAATCTCAAGTTTATTGATCTTGATATTTTCCATTATGTATTTCCTTCCGCTGCTATCTGCAGCATGATCTCATAAATCTTCCAGCAGTCCTCATTCTCCGGATTCCAAGCTTCACGAATTTCTCTTATCGTGGTACGTTGCCCAATCCATGAGATACTGCCGCTTGTATACTGACTTAATAAATTAAACATTTGAGCAAGACCCGCATCCTTAGATGGATAACTGCAGTAATCCTCACCGCATTTAATACCGGCAGGATTATTGTTCTGCTTCCACATCATTGAGCTGCCATTGCCAGTTTCCAGGATCCACGTTGCCAACGCAAATGATGGATCAATATTGTAATCGATCGATAGGATAGTGAAATTAACAGGTTCTAGGGGAAGAGAATGTTCATTAATGTACCGATCGATAATGTTTACCGGCGTATGCATACCATCAATCCGCATGTCTACGCCATTGCTCAGTCATTGGTAATAAGCAAGTTCTTCTTCAAGCTGACTGATTATGATTTCATAAGCACGAATATGTTCATTGCTGTCCGCTAAACTTGTCAATGCTTTTTGCGCTGTTAGGACCAGCTGGTAGTTAGTTTCTTGATAACCGACAATTTCTCTGCGCTGGCTTTGGTTACAAATAAGCAACAGTACGTTACATAGCACTAGAACCACAATTAAAATCAGTGCCTTATTGCTTGGTCTAACGTATTTATACATTTTTCCTCCACTTGCCTTTTTAGGCATAAATGTTATAATTAAGTCGATAATATTGATGTGTTATCAACTTTGAGATACTTTGCTTTCCACGGCTGCGGTATCTCTTTTTTGTTGCTCTGCTGCTTCAATCGCAGCAAGCTTCCTGATTCGTGCCTCATCAATCATTAGATACCTCACTGCTGCTGAAGTTGGTACTTTGTCTTCGTGCGGAAGTAGCTTTCCACTTTCAATAATTTTCTGCTTAACTTTGCGCTTAAGTGCTAATGCCTTATTTGGGCAACAATCAAAAATTATCTGTAATGATTTAGTACCTAACTCAAGTTGATTCAACGACTCCAACTTTTCACTATATGTATGTATTTTTGACAAGACGTCACCTCCTTTCTTATTTTTTTATGCTTTTTTCATTTGTAACTACTAAGGAGCTAGCCAACGTTATAGCATTTGACAAGACGTCAGCAGCATACTTTTTTTGCTCAGGTGTTAAATCTTTAAGTGATTCTTTCACAAAAGCATCAGTATTTTTCTGAGCGATATTTACTTCTTCTTTTTTCATCCATTCGCCTCCGTTTCCTATGGTTACATTATAATCACCATTGGCAATATTGTCAACAAAATACGAATAAAAAGTTGACTTTGGTAATTTTTTTGTGTAATATATTGATAAAGAGGTGAAACAAATATGGCTAAAGAAGGAAACAGAATCAAAGAATTAAGAAGTTTTCTTAACCTAAATCAAGAAAATTTCGGTGAACGATTAGGTGTTACTAAAACAGCTATTTCAAGGATAGAAAAAGGTGAACGCGGATTAACAGATCAAATGGCAAAAGCTATTTGCAGAGAATATAATGTTAATTATTTTTGGTTAACAGAAGGCGAAGGTGATATGTTTGTCGGCGTACCTGAAACTATCATTGATGAATTGGTAGAAAAATATAACCTAGACGATTTAGATAGGCAAATAATTACCAATTACATAAATTTGACCGATGAGCAGAGAGATGCAGTAAAAATATTCTTTGATAGCTTTACGGGCAAGAAAAATGAAAAATAGAATTAAAGAGTTCGTTTTAGGCGAATGGGATTTAAAAATCATAAAAAACCTCACACTAGGCAAAAGCCAGCGTGAGGTAATAAACCCCTACATGCAGAGTGTTTCAGATTGATTAAGATTTAACATATTTATCATGGATAAACTGAAAAATCTTCTTCAACAGAAGTTCATCATCAATATCCGCAATCAGTAATGCAATATGTTTTCGGTATAAATCAACATTCTTCCCTTTAGCCTTAATCAATTCTGTATTTTTGTTTTTGTTCATAATAGCTCCTATCCGGGGAATTTGATGGCGTAGAAATACTATAAACAATGTGATATCACATCTATATTTTAGAATAAAATGTAATATTTTAAATAGGAAATTTATGTTAATTTTAATCATTACAATTTTAATGTAACAAAAAAGCCTACCAGTTGGCGCTAGTAGACTTTGGTACAATAAATAAGTTTTGGAGACTTCTTTTTATTGTACCCTCATTATACTAAATTTTGAAATTTATAACAAGGAGGGTTTAAAGATGATTCAAGCAGTAAAAGCAAAAGTAAAAATGAAAAGACTTGATAAGGAGGGTAACCCAGTTTACAAGGAAGTTGAAAAGTATCGTTATCGCACCTGGTATACAACACCCATCGGTGAACGCAAGAGAAAAAACAGCAAGCTATACGATAGCAAAAAAGAAGCGATGGCAGCTGAAACTGATTTTATTTCTAATCATAAAAATCAGATCACTGCCTCTGGAATCAAATTCCATGACCTTTACATAATGTATAAAATTGACAGCGAGAAAAACGTCGAAGAATCATCACACTTCACACGGACAAGAAAAATAGAAAAATTAATTCTACCATATTTCAGCGATTTACTTATCGATAAAATAACCCCTCTCACTGTTAGACAGTGGCAAGCAGAGTTGCTTAATAAGCATTACACAGTACAAAAAGAGAATATAAAGCTAAACAAAAAAGAAATTACAAAAGAATATTCTAAGCGATATTTGACAGAATTGCATATGTTTCTCACTGCCATTCTTGAATATGGAGTGAAATATTATAATCTACCTAAAAATGTTGCTAAGGTGCAAGGAAACTTCAAATTAAAAAGAGTACAAGAAACAAATGAAAAAGAAAACTTCTACACATTTGAAGAATATAATAGATTTATAGAATTTGTTGCTGATGATTGGCGTGTCGTATTTGATTTTCTATATTATACTGGCTGCCGCTGCGGCGAGATGTTAGCCATAACATGGCAAGACTTTAATGGCGATACAGTTTCTATAAATAAATCGCTAACTAAGAAAACTAATAATGGAAGCTACTTAATAAAATCAGTAAAAACAAATGCATCTAAAAGAGAAATAGATTTACCACACACTCTAATTACCGCAATGAACGAACACCTTGAACACGAAAAAAGAAAGGAAGGCTTCAATGAATCCTGGTTCATTTTTGGAGGTAATATACCATTGTCACATTCTACATTGAAAAGGAGAGCTGATGATGCTATGGCAGCAGCTGGTCTAAAGCATATTACTATTCATGGATTCAGACATTCGCATGCTTCACTATTAATAAACGGTAATATGAATATAAAGCTAATCTCTAATCGACTGGGCCATTCAAACGTATCTGAAACACTCAACACGTACACACATATGTTTCCAGATCAGCGAAATATCTGTACTGATTATCTTGACACAATTATAAAAAATACCGAAAAAACTGGACACAATTTGGACATTTAACCTCACAAGCATAAAAAAAGCGCCTATTTAAGGCGTTTTATTAATTTTGGAGCGGATGATGAGAATCGAACTCACGTAGTCAGCTTGGAAGGCTGAAGTTCTACCATTGAACTACATCCGCAAATAAAAAAATGGTGCCGACTAGAGGACTTGAACCCCCAACCTACTGATTACAAGTCAGTTGCTCTACCAGTTGAGCTAAGTCGGCACAAAAAAATGGTGGAGGTTAACGGGCTCGAACCGCTGACCCTCTGCTTGTAAGGCAGACGCTCTCCCAACTGAGCTAAACCTCCATCTTTCGATTGCTCATTTATCTTACAGGAATTAGGCAAAAATGTCAACAGCTTTTTAAAATTTTTTGATTAGAAAAGCTCAGATTTTTAAAACTGATTATCATCGTATAATTCTGATGTAAAAAGAAAACGAAGGTTCCTCTTCGCCTAAGTCTTAATGAATTGTTCTGATTTCATGATAAAAATCGTCGCAATGTTTTTTCTGTTATGAATATCCTTAACACCTATTGAATCTTCATATTGATTTCGATTTTTACTTGTTTTTTTATCAATGAGCTGTACCAATTTATCAGTTTCTTCATCATCAACACCAAGAATAAACGTAGTATTGCCATATTGAAGGAACTCACCCGTAGAAGCTACCATTGTTGCCATATAATCATTTTCACCCAGCAGTTCGAGCATTTCCTCCTGAAATTCATCATTCACAATTATCATCAGTAAATTCACTTTTACCACATCCATTCTTTCATGCTTTACCCTATTAAGTATATAATAAGATGTCCGCTTAATCAACTCATAATAAATCTCAATCTGTCTTAATTTAGCATTTAGATATTAGTGATTTTGATATCCAGCACCATGACAAGTTCACAACTCATCATCAATAAAGACATCAAAGGTCTGTGGATCGATACGGATTGTTTTT
>OHAS01002204.1_pt1 | contig 14343 bp, 15 predicted proteins | sample 1577131 | NCBI WGS metagenome assembly OHAS01 (sample SAMEA3541566, study PRJEB24748) | human gut metagenome | biome: human gut; feature: human-associated habitat; material: faeces | place: China | collected 2012 | reverse complement strand
GGAAAAGAAGCCCGGCTCGAATGAGCCGGGCTTTCGCATAGCTGTTTACCTTCCAAGCGCGTCCTTCACGCGGAACAGCAGCCGGACGGCGCGGTAGCGGCGCTTCAGCAGTAGACGGTAGACGAGGCGCTTGTTGCGGTCGAGCCGCGGCAGATAGCGATTTTCGCGGAAGTCGGGGAAGTTTTTCTCCATGTAATCGAGGAACTGCCCGAGCAGCTCGCTCTTGCAGTCGATGCGCGCCACGCGCACCGAGGCGGCGATGAGAAGATGGCTGATGGCAAGGAACGTCAGCTCGTCGCGGTAGGCCTCGCGCAGGCCGTGCTCCCCGAACCAGCCGAGAATGTCGTCAAAGGCATAGAGGATCTCCACATTGCGGGCGCAGTTTTTGTTGTTCATCGCGCTGCCCTCGCGCTGGAGATAGTGATAGTAGGCCCCCGGCAGGCGGACGACCTGCTCCGCCAGCGCCAGCACCTTCGTCACGATGCGGATATCCTCATACCAGACCTTCGTGGCAAAGCGGATGCCGCCCTCGGTAAACAGCGTCCGGCGATAGGCGCGGTTCCACGGGGCCATAACACCGAAGAACAGCTGGGGCGCGTCCTTCGTATGCGTGGGAAGATCGGCCGGAAGCTCCTCGTGCAGCTCGCCCGTGACCTTGCCGTCCCGCTCGACGAGCGCGCCGAACAGATAGAGGTCTGCCGGTGTGGCCGCGATAGAGGCGGAAAGGTCCTCCAGCAGGTTCGGTGCGAGCCAGTCGTCGCCGTCGACGAACAGCAGATAGTCGCCCTGCGCCAGCTCGATGCCGCGGTTGCGCGCCGCGCCTGCGCCGCCGTTTGGCTGATGCAGGGCGCGCACCTGATTCGGGTGCGAGGCCGCATAGCGGTCGCAGATCGCGCCGCTGCCGTCGGGCGAGCCGTCGTCGATCAAAAGAAGCTCAAAATCCTGACACGTCTGGGCCAGAATGGAGTCCACGCATTTTTCCAGATATTCCTCGACCCGGTAGACCGGGATGATGATGCTGAACTGCGGCATAGTGCTTCCTCCGTTTCATTTGGATCATGCCCCTATTATATCCGCTGCCGTCTGCTTTTGCAAGTCCTCAGACGAGCAGCGGCTGGAGTTGCTCACCCCGCAGCGCTGCCTCGGCCGCCTCCGGCAGCAGGGAAAAATGTGCCACAAGGCTGGCGGGCTTGCCGGTCGGGCTGTCCTGCCCGAAGGGGACGAAGTAAAAATGACGGCGGGCCAGCAGCGCACCCAGATTCGCGGCGCTGCCGGACAGACCGTCGTTCGTGGAAACGGCCAGCAGCACGGGGCGGCCGTTGCGCAGATGCGCCTTGCAGGCAAAGCTGACGGGCGAGTCGGCGATGCCGTTTGCAAGCTTGCCGAGCGTGTTGCCCGTGCAGGGCGCGACGATCAGCAGATCGAGCAGGCGCTTCGGGCCGAGCGGCTCGACCTGCGCCAGCGTGTGCAGCGGCTCCGTGCCGCACAGCGCCGTGACCTCCGCCCGGAAATCCGCCGATGCGCCGAAGCGGGTGTCCGTCTCCCACGCGGCGTCCGAAAAAATGGGGACGACCGTATATTGCGCTGTCAGGGCGCGCAGGGCGTCAATGGCCTTTCGGAATGTGCAGAACGAGCCGCACAGGGCAAAGCCGACAGTCGGTCTCATGCTGGGAACGCTCCTTCCTGTTCGAGAATTGCGGCGGCATAGGCCGCGCCCGCACTTGCGGGACAGAATCTTCCGGGCAGGCCCGGCGCGTCGATGCGGGTGACATCCGTCCGCGTGCAGGCCGGGATACCGCCCGGCGCGGAGGCCAGCTCCACCAGCAGGCAGCCGGGCAGAAGCGCGGCGAGCTGGTCCTGCGTCAGCACAGGAGCAGGCACGGTGTTGAACACAAAGTGATAGGAAAGACCGCGGGCATAGCGGCCAGTTTCGTCGGCTTCCAGCCCGAACGCTTCAGCCATGGCGCGGTCGGACGGCCTGCGCGCTGCGACGGTCACGCGGGCGGAAAGGCCGTGCAGCTTGTTTGCCAGCACGCGGCCGATGTGCCCGTAGCCGATGACAAGGCAGGGCGCGCCATGCAGCCGGTACGGGCTGTGCAGCACGGCAAGGGCGATGGCGCCCTCGGCTGTCGGCACGGCGTTGTGCGTTGTCAGCGGCTCCGTGCCAAAAAGCTCGACAGGCTCCGCGCCGCAGTCGAGCAGGGCCTGCCGCAGCGGGCTGAGCCCGCCGCCATAGACCCGCGTACCGCGGCGGCAGCAGGCGAACACGGCGGTACGCTCCGGTGCGGCGGTCCCGCGCAGGCGCTCGCCCTGCAGGGCGGGAAACGGAAGAATGACAAAGTCGGCGGGAGCCGGGAGCGCCTCAGGCATGCCGGGCACGCCGCAGCAGCGGACCTCGAGCCCGGCGTCCAGCAGGGCCTGTGCGGCCCAGCGCTGGCGCTCGTCTCCGCCGAGCAGAAAGCAGGTTTTGGACATGACAGCACCTCCTACCCTCATCCTATGCAATTTTTGCGGTTTCGGTGAAAAAAAGTTGTCAATTGCGGTCGGACTTGCTATAATAATACAGTATGTCGAAAAAGTCCCTTCGGGATTTTTCCGCCGGACTGCATTCAAAATTGTAAAATAGAACTTTGTAAGATTATTTTGCAGTTTTCCGCTGCGGCGGGTGATCAAACGCGAAAGGATACCCTGACGGTTTCCTTTCACACGTTTCCTCCCTCCGTAACTTTTGGCTGGACAGGGTTTCCGAAAGCCTGTATAATAATATTTTGCTTTCAAGAGATGAGAGAGAAAGGAGCGGGCGAGCATGGAGCGGCATGGCTTTGTTCATGATATGCTGGACGTTAAGGTCCTGATCTTATATATTATGGCGCGGGTCGCCTATCCCGTCGATCTGCAGAAGATCTATGAGCTGTCCTATCAGGATGACGGCCTGAGCTATTTCGACGTGGCGGAGGCCGTGCCGCAGATGATCGAGTCCGGCCATCTGGAGCGGGTCGACGGCGAGCGTTATGTCATTACGGAAAAGGGGCGCGAGGCCGGCTCCGTGACGGAGGATTCTGTGGCCTATCCCGTCATGCAGCGGGCGCGCGCGGCCGTGGAGCGCTATAACCGCGACGTGCGGCGCAGCAGCTTTGTCAAAACGGAGATCAGGCAGCGCGAGTGCGGCGATTTTACCGTGCAGATGAGCCTGAACGACGAGGTCAGCGACCTTTTGCGGCTGGAGCTGATGGCCCCGACGCAGAAGCAGGCGCACCGTCTGGCGGGGGCGTTTTCCCGCAATGCCGAGACGATCTACCGCCTTGTGATGGATCAGCTCCTCTCGGAGGAAAAGGAAAACTCCTGAAAAAAATACAGCTTGCTGCAGGGCCCGGACGGGGCTTAGCAGCAAGCTTATTTTCGCTACTTGCATGTTTCGGCAAAAGGTGGTATAATCATACCAGCAGATCCCCAATCGGCCCAATCAAGAAAGGAGCGACTTCGAATGAAATTCCAGTTCACAGAGAAAAAAGTCAGCTTGCCCGAGAGCGTTCATGCCTACGCTGAGAAGAAGGTCATGAAGCTCGAGCGCTTCTTCCGGGATGATGCGGAGGCACTTGTTACCTTCTCGGTCGAGAAGGAACGCAATAAGGCCGAGATCACGGTTCATGCCGCCGGTACCTATTTCCGCGCCAGCGAGGCGACTTCCGATATGTATGCATCCATCGATGCTGCGGTCGCCACGATCGAGCGCCAGATCCGCAAGAACAAGACCCGCCTGGCCCGCCGCCTGCGGCAGGATGCCTTCGTCCGTCAGCCGGATGTCACGTCCTTCGCGCCGGAGCCCGAAGAAAATACCTTTGAGATCGTCCGCACAAAGCGGTTCCCCATGAAGCCCATGACGCACGAGGAGGCCATCTTGCAGATGGAGCTCCTGGAGCACAGCTTCTTTGCCTTCAAGGATGAGGAGAACGACGGCGCGTTCGCCGTGGTCTATAAGAGAAACGACGGCGGCTACGGCCTGATCGAGGACGTCCAGTAAGTCTGCCGCATATTCCGCAGAAATAACACGATGCCGGGAGCGAAAGCTCCCGGCATCTCTGACTGTCGAAAAAATGCCCAGCCGAAAGTTTCGGAGGGAAGGAATGTGTGAAAGGGAACCGTCAGGGTTCCCTTTCGCGTTCAATAACCCGCCGCAGCGGCAAAATTGCAAAATAATTCTACAAAAATTTCATTTGCAATTTTGAAGGCAGGTAAATCCCGGAGGGATTCTTTCGACAAGCTGACCGGGAGCTTTCGCTCCCGGCATTTTTGTCATTTCAGCGCATTGGCACGGGCAAATTTGCTCAGCGGCTCCCAGCGCAGATTATACTGCTTCGCCAGCCGGCCGGCAAGGGCCTTTGCGGCGTCCGGCGCGCCCTCCTTGCTCTCCAGCTCGACCTCGGCAAATGGAAGCTCCTCGGTTTTGCCGTGCAGCACGCCGCAGTCGCACGCCAGCTCGGCGCGGCTGCCGTCTGCCAGACGGAGCATGACGCTGCGGCGCAGGAACCGCGCGCCGCACACGGGGCGCAGCGGCGCTTCGCCGTAGAGCTGCAGCAGCTGCCGCGGCGCGCCGAAGTCCAGCAGCCATTCGATGGCGGCGTCGTCCACCGCCCGGGCCTCGACCTCCCATTCACCGCGGGCGAACGGCTCCGGCTGGGGCGTCTTGACGCAGACGACGCTGCGGCTGCCCTCCTGACGGCGGCGGAGCGTCCAGTGATTTGTGCGGAACGCATTCGTCTCCGTGTCAAAATAGGTCGTTTCCATCGGCGTGCACACGATGGGGCCCTCCATCCGCGCGGCCATTTCGGGGTCGCCCAGCAGACAGTCCAGAACGGCATCGTTTGCGGCGGCCAGCTTGAATTCCAGTTCCTTACCCATATTTATCACCTCAATGGCAATATTATACACGGTTTCCGGAAGCTGCACAAGTTTTTCCCGGAAAAATTTCCGCTCCGATTTCCCGACAAAACTCTTGTCGCCATGGTCTCTTCTTTTGTCAATCCTAATTTTTCTGCTAGATGCACGACTGCAGCTCCTTTGTTGACATTTTTTTTGACAATTTCTAAGTAAAAAGGTGCAGATTTCACGAGTGTGTACTTGTCGTACAATTCTTTTGGAAGTTTGGCGATTGCTTGATCCAAAATTTCTGGTTCGTCAATATACATGATTTTGACAATTTCTTTATCTACCATTTCTTCTGGAGTGCGGTAGTAGACTGGCATATTGACCAGCCCAGCTTCGTAAACGGTGTATTTTCCAATGTTACGGTTAGCAGTATAAATACCGTCCTTGGTGATAGCGTGCATGTGAACCCCTAATTTGCGACTGAGACATTCAATATCCAAATAATCATCGTAGGTTAGAGTTTCTTTGATATATTCTTCCCCTGTAACTGTATCTTGAACCAGCCCGCCATTGAAGGTAATGACATAATTACCTGGCTCGTTTAGGTGTAACTCTTCAAGCAAATTTCTCACTCCTGGAATGGGGCGTCCAGTTGCAATGACAATCTTTACTCCAGCAGCTTTGGCATCTTGTACAGCAGAAAAAACTTCTGGTGTGACTTCTCTTTTGGTGTTTAATAAGGTTCCGTCAATATCAACGGCAACTAGTTTAATACTCATGTTCGTGTGCTTCTCCATATATAAATTGGTCGTTTTTGATATACGACAAGAAAGTTTTACTATTTTCACTAAAAAGTCCAGCTTCTTTCAGCATTTCTTTTGGGAAATAGAAACGGTTGTCGCCGTGCCTTGTGCCTGCTAATGTTTCGACGATAGGGGATAAAGTGGACAACTCCGCGAGACTGCCATCCTTTTGGATAATTTCAATCTGAGTGCGTGGTTTTTCGACATCTGGACGATAAAAATCATAAGGCAGATCAAAATTGCGGTGAATAGCGGTATAGTAGTCAGGATCAAAACCGACTTCTGCAACCAAATCCCGCATAACATTCAGATATTTCTCATTTTCTTTTGAAAAAATAATGGATTTAAAGACTTTGCGGTTGATGAAACGCTGTGCCAAGTCAGACAAAATCGTATCAGGGCTTGTCATCCAGACCTGAAAATAAGTATTCATCACGCCGTCATCCAGTGCTAAATAATCTTTCAAGGTTACCCGCTTTTCAAAGAAAGGAATGAGGTTGGGAGAAGAGAGTGCAAAATAGTCTTTCTGCTTTTCATAGAGAAATTTTGCTCGCTTGAGCAAGTTTTGCAAGAGCACTTCCATTGCCCGACTAGCAGGGTGAAAATAAACCTGCATATACATCTGGTAGCGACTGACGACATAGTCTTCCACGGCATGCATACCATTGCGTTTGAAAGCGATGCCATTTTCAACAGGACAAATAACGCGCAAAATCCGTGTTAAATCAAATTGCCCATAAGAAGCGCCTGTGTAGTAGGAGTCTCGCAAGAGATAGTCCATGCGATCGACATCAATCTGACTGGAAATGAGCTGCACCACCTGTTTGTTTGGATAGGTGTGATTGATAACGCTGGCTACTTTTTCCGGAAAATCAGGCGAAACTTGAACCAGAACTTTGTTAATCTCTGTTTCAGGGTTTGTGATAATCTGGCGTGTAATTTCCTCGTGGTCGGTATCAAAGAGACGCTCGAAAGTATGTGAATAAGCACCGTGACCTACATCGTGCAAGAGTGCTGTTGCCATGACAAGTAAGCTTTCATGACGATCCCAAACCTCTGGATATTTTTCGTCAAATATCTTTGTGATTCGTCTTGAAATTTCATATGCTCCGAGGCAATGCGAAAAACGGCTGTGCTCGCCTCCGTGAAAAGTATAGCCGGAAGTTCCTAACTGTTTAATGCGGCGCAGTCGTTGAAATTCTTTGGTGTTTATTAAATCATAGATGACTTGGTGATCCACATGAATGTAATTGTGGACGGGATCACGAAATACTTTTTCAATCATGGCTCTATTATACCACATCTCGTCTAGCAGTCCAAATAACAAAGTAATCTATAAACTCTGAAAATAGCGATTCAAACTTGCTGTTTTAATTCAAAAATTCTCCCATTCAGAGCTATGGTAAAATAAAAGTATAAGAAAAAATGGGAGAAATATTTTTGATTTTCTGCTAAAATGAAAAAAGAAATAGGAAGACGAGGAAATTTGAAGAGTGAAAATTAGAATCCAAAATCGAATTCAAATGGATGAGCAAGTGGAACAAATTGACCAAAGTTACGATGTAGATTGGACTCAAAAGGGCGCTTATCATTATTTATTGTTTAAAAATGAAGAAGGAGAGAAGGTTGTGCTGAAGTTTCATGATGAAGAACTAGTCATGACACGCTTCTCCACCCCTAAATCCTTGATGCGATTTATCAAAGGAGGAGAAGCTTTGGTTGGCATTCCCACACCAATAGGCATGCAGCAATTTATCACGAAAACAAGCCATTACCAAGTTGATTTGAAAAAGCAGATAATTGAACTTCATTATCAATTGAGAATGCCTGATGGCGAACGAACTTTTGCGGATTATCAAATGGAAATTTCGTGGAGGTAGAAGATATGAAAAGAATCCTTCCTAGTTTAGTGATGACGGCTATTTTCATTCTCAGCAGATTTATTTGGTTTTTTATAACAAGACAAAGCTTAATATGTTCTTTGACCTAACAGGGACACTTGTCATAGCGATTATTTTATTTATTGCGTCTTATTCTTTGTTGGGTAAAATAGATAGAAATTGAACTTTTTTTGCTTGAAAAAATTGAAGAATTTGATATAATAAAAACACTCAAGGGAGTAGCTAGCGGGATATCCGTTACAAGGTCGTCAATACGAAAGCAATTTCCGGCCTTGTATGAAACAGCGAGACTTGTTGCAATAAACAGGTCTCTTTTTGTTTGTCAAAAAGGGATCAAAGGAGGAAATATTTTGTCAAAAGAACAAAAACGCCAAGCGTTTTATACGCAAGGTTCGGAGGAAGTTTTAAAAAATTTAGAAACTTCTGAGCAAGGTTTATCAAGCAATGAAGCCGCTAAGCGTTTAGATGAATACGGACGCAATGAACTGGATGAGGGAGAGAAAAAATCCCTTCTGATGAAATTCGTTGAGCAATTTAAGGATTTGATGATTCTTATTTTGCTGATTGCGGCTATTCTTTCGGTTGTGACTTCAGGTGGTGAAGATATTGCAGATGCGATTATTATCCTAGCTGTGGTCATTATTAATGCCATTTTTGGAGTTTACCAAGAAGGTAAGGCAGAAGAAGCAATTGAAGCACTCAAATCTATGTCTAGCCCAGCTGCGCGTGCGCTGCGTGACGGGCATGTGACAGAAGTAGACTCAAAAGAATTGGTCCCTGGAGACATCGTTATGCTGGAAGCAGGTGATGTGGTACCTGCTGACATGCGTCTTTTAGAAGCAAATTCTTTAAAAATTGAAGAAGCGGCTCTGACTGGCGAATCCGTTCCAGTTGAAAAACATCTGACTGTTGATGTAGCTGCTGATGCAGGTATTGGCGACCGTATCAATATGGCATTCCAAAATTCAAACGTTACGTATGGACGGGGAATGGGTGTCGTTGTCAATACAGGTATGTTTACAGAAGTCGGTCATATTGCTGGTATGCTCCAAAACGCTGATGAAACAGATACTCCACTCAAGCAAAATCTAAATGGTCTGTCAAAAGTGCTCACCTATGCGATTTTAATTATTGCAGCTATCACTTTTGTGGTTGGTGTATTCGTTCAAGGAAAAGATCCACTGGGAGAATTGATGACATCAGTTGCACTTGCCGTTGCAGCAATTCCAGAGGGGCTTCCTGCTATTGTAACCATTGTCTTGGCACTTGGTACCCAAGTTTTGGCGAAGAGAAATTCCATTGTCAGAAAGCTTCCTGCAGTTGAGACGCTTGGCTCTACTGAAATTATTGCTTCTGATAAGACTGGTACATTAACTATGAACAAAATGACAGTTGAGAAAGTCTTTTATGATGGTAGCTTGCACGAAGCAAAACAAGCTATTGACCTCGGACTCGACTTGCCATTGCTACGCTCGGTTGTCCTTGCTAATGATACTAAAATCGATCAAGATGGAAAACTCATTGGAGATCCAACGGAAACAGCCTTTATTCAGTATGCTTTAGATAAAGGGTATGATGTCAAGACGTTTTTGCAACAGTATCCTCGTGTAGCAGAGTTGCCGTTTGATTCTGAACGTAAGCTCATGTCAACCATTCATCCTTTGCCAGATGGTAAATTTTTGGTGGCTGTAAAAGGTGCGCCAGATCAACTTTTAAAACGTTGTGTGGCTCGTGACAAGGCAGGCGATATTGCGCCGATTGATGAGGCAACGACTCAGTTAATTAAGGAAAATAACTCAGGTATGGCCCATCAGGCTTTGCGTGTTTTAGCTGGTGCCTATAAAATTATTGATGAAATTCCAGAAAACTTAACATCTGAAAATCTTGAAAATGATTTAATATTCACAGGTATGATTGGGATGATTGACCCTGAACGACCAGAAGCTGCTGAAGCTGTTCGAGTGGCTAAAGAAGCAGGTATTCGTCCAATTATGATTACAGGTGACCACCAAGACACAGCGGAGGCTATTGCTAAGCGTCTAGGTATTATCAATGATGATAGTAAAGACCATGTCATGACTGGTGCTGAGCTTAACGAATTGTCAGACGAAGAGTTTGAAAAAGTTGTTGGTCAATATTCTGTCTATGCGCGTGTATCTCCTGAGCATAAGGTGCGGATTGTCAAAGCATGGCAACATCAAGGCAAGGTTGTTGCTATGACAGGTGACGGTGTAAATGATGCACCAGCCTTGAAGACAGCCGACATCGGTATCGGAATGGGGATTACAGGTACAGAAGTGTCGAAAGGTGCTTCTGACATGATTTTGGCTGATGATAATTTTGCAACGATTATCGTGGCTGTTGAGGAAGGACGGAAAGTCTTCTCTAACATTCAAAAGACCATTCAATATTTGCTTTCAGCCAATACAGCAGAAGTGTTGACGATTTTCCTTGCAACTCTTTTTGGCTGGGATGTGCTGCAGCCGGTTCATCTTCTCTGGATTAACCTTGTGACAGATACTTTCCCAGCTATTGCACTAGGGGTTGAGCCAGCTGAGCCGGGTGTGATGACGCATAAACCGCGTGGTCGTAAGTCTAGCTTCTTCTCAGGTGGTGTCATGAGTTCGATTATTTATCAAGGGCTTTTGCAAGGTGCTTTGGTACTCGGTGTTTATGCTTATGCTTTGATGAATCCAGTTCATGTTGGTGACATGAGAGCTATTCATGCGGATGCGTTGACCATGTCCTTTGCAACGCTTGGACTAATCCAGCTTTTCCATGCCTTTAATGTAAAATCTGTTTATCAATCACTTCTAACAGTTGGGCCATTCAAATCTAAAACTTTCAACTGGTCTATTCTTGTTTCATTCATTTTATTGGCTTCTACCATTTTGGTTGAGCCACTAGAAGGAATTTTCCATGTAACAAAATTAGACTTTTCACAATGGGCAGCCGTTCTCATTGGAAGTTTCTCCATGATTATCATCGTGGAAATTGTTAAATTTGTTCAACGTAAATTAGGAATGGATAAAAATGCCATTTAAGACAGAAAAGTCATCTTCGGGTGGCTTTTTTAATTGTCAAAGTATAATAAAAAATTGCCGTGAATGCGACAATTTTGAGTACTTATTATAAGCTATAAATACGGACATCTGGATCTTGTTTCCAAAGTGGTTGAAGTCCAACAAAAACATCATTTTTGAACATATCACTTTGTAGATAATTTTGAGCGTGCTCAACAGAGTCAAAACCATGTAAAACTTGCACATCTTCTGTGCGAATAAGTAAGTTCTTGCTCACAGCCCCTTCGATAGTATCTAGAAATGGCCTGCGATAGTCATTATAAACTTTCGCTGCGGCAGGACGATTTTCATCCGAAATATCTAGAGTGATTTGTAAATATGCTTTAACCTGAGACATAGTATTAAGTCTCCTTTCCTTTCCTTTTATTTGAATTTATTATAAAATAGTGCTATTTTAAATGCAATACGTTACCAAATTAGTGAGTAACTAACTATTTTGTGAGGAGGCAGATATGTATCAACGAAAAATTGAAAGAGAACTCCGCTGTCCATTAGAATATGGGTTAGATATTTTTGGAGGAAAATGGAATTCGCGCATTATTTGTATTCTTTTTATCAAAGGCTCATTGCGCTATAATGAGCTAAAAGCAGAAATGCTAGATATTACAGATACTGTTCTCTCTAGAACTTTGAAAGAATTGATGCAAAATAATATGGTAGAAAGACGACAATATAATGAAATCCCTATGCGCGTTACTTATCAGTTGATAGAAAAAGCAGAGTCTGTGATACCAATTTTTGAAACGATATGTCAATGGTCAAAAAAGTATTTAGCGCCTGATGATATTAATAATAGTATTTGTGGACAGTTTCCTAAACAGGATGGTGAGTTCTTCATCTTAGCCGAGGAATAAAATAGTAAGAATAAAAGATAGTTTACAGCAGAAGTTACTTGATAATCAAGTGCGTTATGAAAGGGAAGAAATTCTTTGGATGTTAGATTATATCGGTCATCCTGATTATAAAATACGAGATGAGTTGATTTTCGTTACTCTAGCTAGAGCCATACAAGAGCAACTATTTACAAAGGAACAGTTTGATTTTGTAGTGGTTGAAGCTCTAAAACGACAAGGACTCTTGTATAAAAAAGAAGAAGTTGGTCAAGCGACTCTGACTCGATCTTTTACGGCTTTATTATTAGCTAATTTGCTAAATGCGGATGCTAAGAAAAATTCACTTTATTTTAAAAGGCTTTCTAGTCAGCAAAGAATGGCTCTATTTGAACAAGGAATGTCTTATTTGCTGTATGAAAATGATAGGACTGGCTATTCTGAAGAATATGGTTGGATACATGCCTTTGCTCATGGTGCAGATCTTTTAGTTGAGATTATTTGTCACCCAGATTTTCCTATAACACGAGTAAATGAAGTTCTACAAGTATTAGAAAAGATTTTTAAAAGAGTGAATTGGCGTTTTATCAGTGATGAGGACTGGCGTTTGGCACGAGTCATCTATCAGGCTGTTTTAAATGATAGACTCTCACAAACCAGAGTTGCAGCTTGGTTAACTTCACTTGACTTTCCACTAGAAAATTCAACAGACTTCTTACAATTTTCTAATGCTCGTTCATGCTTGTTAGAAGTTTATCTTCAGTTAGACAAAGAAAAAGCTCTCTCAGACGAGCTAAGAGAAGCTATTCAGTTGTTTTCGTACTAAATATCAAAAATGATAAGTGCATCTTCTAGTTCTTTTTGGAGGTGCTTTTTCTTATATGATTGGAAAAGAGATAAGTCTTTTACTGCATTATAGCGTTTGTGGAGACGGTACATTTGAGGGATTTTGTATTGAGGATAATCTTCAAAAAATTGCTGAGTCAACTGCCATTCGCGGATGTAACCAAGAGGTCTTGTATGATAGCAGACACCGTCAATCATTCGAGCGGAGTGGCGGTGGTGAAGATGACCAAAGACAACATCTTTCACACCATATTTGACAAAGAGATTATGAAAGGCTTGACTGCCCAGAAAAGCATTAAAGCGCTGAAAATAAGGGTGATTGTAAAGAAAATCTTTGTGAGGAACAAAATGCATAGCTAGGATAATAGGATCATTCAGAGAAGCTAAAATTTTTTCAAGTTGTTCCAAGCTATGCTGCGTAAGTGCAGGATCATCTGTATCGCGGTTCAATCGCCTATCAAACCAGAAAAATTGCTTGGTTCGTTTGTGTTCTTCAGGTGTTTTTTCGGGAACGAAGCCATAGTCATACCAACCTGCTAGGCTAATAAACTGAGTCTGTCCAAATGATTGTACATTGAAATCGTGCTGTTGAATGTCGTCTTCTGTCATTCCTAGCATGTCATGATTGCCTAAATTGTAAGAAGCGGAGAAGGACTTTTTGAGCTTTTGTAAAAAAGGCAAACTAATGTGTTCAAAATCATTAGACAGATCCCCTGCGAAATGAATATGATCAACCTTTCTTGCTGCTAATAGTTCCATTAAAATAGTGATTTCTTAATCAGTAAATTGGTTTGAAACCAAATGAAGATCACTCGTAAATGCTAAATTTGTCATGCTCCTAGTGTAGCATATTTGAGGTAAAATGAAAGAAATAAATTTTTCATCAAAAATCATAGGAAAGTTTAAGTCTTTTGGTGTAAAATAGAAGTAAGTGGAGGTCTACGAATGATAAAATTAGTAGCATTTGACATGGACGGTACATTTCTGCGCTCAGACAATACCTATGATGTGGAGCGCTTTGAGAAAATTTATCGACCATTGCAAGAAAAAGATATAAAAGTGGTCGTCATTTCAGGCAATCAATATGCCCAGCTAGTTTCGTTTTTTCCAGAACACCAGTCTGAATTGATAATCGTTTCAGAAAATGGAGCACTAATTTTTGAAGGCGAGAAGTTATTGCGAGAAGAAAAAATCGCTAGAATAGAGATTGAAAACGTTTTAGACGTGCTTGTGTCAGAAGGATTAGAAAATGCGACAACTCTTTGCGGGCTTCATTCTGCTTATTTGATCAAGTCAGCACCCAAACAGTACAAAGAAGAAATTGCAATTTATTACCATGCATTGAAAGAAATCTCTAATTTTCAGGATTTGCCAGAAGATGATTTTGTCAAATTAGCCTTATTGGTGTCAGAAGAAAAAACAGATCCACTCCTTGAAAAGCTAAATCAAGCTACTGGTCAACTCGTTCAGGCGGTTTCAAGCGGACATGGTTTGATTGATATCATCCAAAGAGTTGTTCATAAAGGCTCTGCTCTTGAATTCCTTAATCAGCATTTTGATATTTCACCACAGGAGATGATGGCTTTTGGCGACGGTGGAAATGACCTAGAAATGCTAGCTTATGTAGGTCACAGCTATGCGATGGCAAATGCTCCTGAAAAGGTCAAGAAAACAGCAATGTATCAAGCACCAAGCGATCAAGAATCAGGCGTTTTAGAAATTCTAGAGCGAAAGGTTGTAAAGGGGTGACTATCATGAATGTCATTTTGACGTATCTAACCTCTTAATATTTTTAGCCAGACGGCAACCTATCTAACAATCATGTAACAAAGAACGAAATTTCTTGATTCAGAATTAGAAATTTTATACAATAACTATTATTGGACTCTGTCAGAAATTAGAAAAAAATACTGACTTGTGATATAATAAAACGATGTGTGAAAAGAGGTAAGTATGGATATTTCAGAAATTCGTCAAAAAATTGACGCAAATCGTGAAAAATTAGCTTCTTTCA
>OHAS01002203.1_pt1 | contig 14343 bp, 10 predicted proteins | sample 1577131 | NCBI WGS metagenome assembly OHAS01 (sample SAMEA3541566, study PRJEB24748) | human gut metagenome | biome: human gut; feature: human-associated habitat; material: faeces | place: China | collected 2012 | reverse complement strand
CCCTCATTATAATCAGCCTCGGCCTCTCGAAAACAAAGCGATAGTAGTAATTTATATTTTTAAATACAATAAAAAAACAAACACCAAATGATGTTTGTTTTCAATCCGAACAGCCTTTGTAGGCTGTTTTTTTATTAAATCTTCAAAAATCGTCTCATAGAAATGGATGAACCAAGTGAACCGATAAAGATTCCCAAGACTGACACAGCCCCAATCATAGCAGGGACAAACAGGTGTGGCTCAATCATGGAAAGATTTTGCGCAACGAGATTTTTATTCATGGTTTGATAGGCCATATTATAACCAAAATAAACTAAAACTACTGGCAAAACTGAACCTAGCAAACCGATCCAAGCGCCTTCAAATAGGAAGGGACCGCGGATATAGCTATTTTTTGCACCCACTAAGCGCATAATCTGAATCTCACGACTCCGTGAAATAATAGTAATCCGAATCGTATTGGAAATCAGGAAGACTGCAATAAAGATGAGCAAGCCTGCCCCTACCAGTCCCCATACTCGGATAAAATCAGATAAGGCAAAGAGTTTTTGCGTATTAGCTCCACCATCCTGCACTTCCGAAACGCCTTCCAGTTTCTTTGCTTCTGCCGCAACAGAATCTACGTATTTATGCTCTGTCGTATCGACAATGTAAGCATCATAAAGTGGGTTTGAATCTCCCTCAAAGACCTTCCATTCACTTCCCATTGTCTCTGTCAGCTTTTCATACTGTTCTTCTTTACTTGAGTAAGTAACCTTTGAGACATGATCCATCGAAGTTAGGGCGTCATAAATCTTATGGTAATCATTATTTTTAACGGTCTGACCTTCTTTAACGATTGTTTTGCTGTTGTCAGCGATGTCTTTACGCATATAGACAACAATACGAACGTTGTTTGAAATATCAGACGCTAGCTTTGCGGTATTTAAAATAACAGAGGCAAAGATAGCAACTAAACTGAGAGTAATCGTAACTGAACTAACAGCTGCGACTGTCATCCAACCATTCCGCTTAAGGCTCTTAAGCGATTCAATCAAATGACGGAAAAACCTTCTAATCATCGTATCCGTATTCTCCTTCCGCCTCATCACGCACCACACGACCATTTTCGATAGCAATGACGCGGTGACGTAGGGTATTTACAATCTGACTATTGTGAGTTGCCATCAGGACTGTAGTTCCTTGCAGGTTAATGCGCTCCAGCAAATTCATGATTTCCCATGAATTATCTGGGTCCAAGTTACCAGTCGGCTCGTCAGCAATCAAGACCTGAGGATTGTTAACAATGGCACGCGCAATTGCAATCCGTTGCTGTTCTCCCCCTGATAACTCATTCGGGAAGGAGCGAACCTTGTGCTTAAGGCCAACCAGATCCAAAACTTCCATGACGCGTTTCTTGATATTTCTACGACGCTCACCGATAACTTCCATAGCATAGGCAATATTCTCATAAACGGTCTTTTTAGGAAGTAATTTATAGTCTTGGAAAACCACTCCAACTCTACGACGTAGCATTGGAATATCCCGTTTCTTGATTTTTCCCAAGTTAAACCCTGCTACAGCAAGGTTTCCTTTATCGATTTTAATTTCACGATAGAGGAGTCTAATAAAGGTTGATTTTCCTGCTCCTGATGGTCCTACAATATAGGCAAATTCACCTGGTTCGATATGTATAGATACACCACGTAGAGCAGTTGTCCCGTTGTCATACTTTTTAACAACGTCTTTCATTTCAATCATTGACATGAATTAGTACAATTCCTTTCATCAGAGTTTTTATCTAGCGATTTCACTCTGTTTTTAGTTGAGTCTCCATTTTAAATAGGCATCAATAAATCCGTCTAAGTCTCCGTCCATAACCTTATCTACCTGAGCTACTTCATAGCTGGTTCGATGATCTTTGACCATGGTATAAGGAGTGAAGACATAAGAACGAATCTGACTGCCCCAAGAAATCTCTTTTTTATCTCCCTTGAGCGAGTCGACTTCTGCTGCTTTTTTCTCTTGCTCCAACTGATAGAGCTTAGCCTGCAGCATTTTCATAGCTCGGTCACGGTTGCCATACTGGGTCCGGTCAACGGTAGACTGTACGACAATTCCTGTCGGAATATGGGTCAATCGCACACCAGTTGATACCTTATTGACATTCTGTCCGCCGGCTCCGCCTGAACGGAAAGTATCCATCTTAATGTCATCATCACGGACTTCTACTTCAATAGTATCGTCCAACTCTGGCATGACCTCTACTGAAGTAAAGGAAGTATGACGGCGTTTCGCTGAATCAAATGGCGAAATCCGAACCAAGCGGTGAACACCCATTTCTGACTTAAGCAGACCATAAGCATGCGGCCCTTCAAAGGAAAGAGTCACTGACTTAATCCCAGCCTCATCACCAGCCTGATAATCCAAGACTTCTACTTTGAAGCCCTTGGCATTGCCAAAGCGCGTGTACATCCGCAGCAGCATATCACCCCAATCCTGAGCTTCCGTTCCACCAGAACCTGGGTGAATTTCGAGAATGGCGTTGTTATTATCATAAGGCTCTGACAACAAGAGAGTCATCTCATAGCTGGTCATCATTTTCTCAAGTTCGGTCAACTTTTCTTCCAGCTCTTCTTGAACCGAGTCGTCCTCAGCCAGAAAATCAAGCAAGATTTCCGATTCATCAAAAAGCTCGGTCATCTGATGGAAATTCTCATAGGTTTGCTTGAGTTCATTGAGCTCCTGAGATGTCTTTTGAGCTGCAATATTATCATCCCAAAAGTCAGGTTCTGTCATCTTATTTTCTAAGATGGCAATTTCTTCTTCCAGACCTTCTAAGTCAAAGAGACCCCCTGAAAGAAGCTAATTTTTCACGATTTGCGTCAATCTTTTGACGAATTTCTGAAATGTCCATAAATACCTCTTTTCATATATCGTTTTATTATAACACATTTTCAGACATTTGCCTAATCGGATAATGAAGCACCTTCATTTTATACAATTTTTTATGGATAGGCAAGAATAGGAACCCCTTGTCATGGAATTGTTAAAAAAGTAATATAATGACATGGGTTGCTAGGATTTTTTCGAGACTTCCCAGCCTTTATCCACGAAAATGAAGTAGTTTTTGGTCAGATCCACCACTGCCATCAAAGCCATATTTATGCAAAAAAGCCATCCGAAGATGACTTTTTGCTGTTAAATAGCATTCTTGTCCATACCTAATTTACGTTGGATGAACTTGACAATTTCAACAATGATAATCATAGAGAAACTGCCGACTAGGACAACCGTCCATTGTGACAAGTCCAGCTTGGTCACATGGAAAATCTTTTCCAGCGGATCAATGACAATGGTCGAAATCAATAGGATAAAGGAAACCAGAATAGACCAGTTGAAGGTCTTAGACTTGAATGGACCAACTGTAAAGATAGATTGGTAAACAGATTTTACATTATAAGCATGGAAGAGCTGGATGAGGCCCAGAGTCGCAAAGGCCATGGTAAGGGCATCCGCATGGATCGCTTTTACATCGCCGATATGAACTGGATTAGCAGTAGCATAGCCATAGACGGACAGAACGAGAGCACCTTGCAGCAGTCCTTGGTAGATGATGGAACTCATGACACCACCAGAGAAGAAGCTAGACTTACGGCCACGAGGCTTGTGAGTCATGACACCTGGCTCAGCAGGTTCAACCCCCAGAGCAATAGCTGGGAAAGTATCCGTTACCAAGTTGATCCACAAAAGATGAACTGGTTGCAAAACATCCCATCCAAAGAGGGTCGCTAGGAAGATGGTTAAAACTTCAGCCGTATTGGCAGAAAGCAGGTATTGAATAGTCTTTTGAATGTTTGAGAAGACCTTGCGTCCTTCTTCTACGGCGACGATGATGGTCGCGAAGTTATCATCAGCCAGAATCATGTCGGAAGCACCCTTAGATACTTCTGTACCGGTAATTCCCATACCGATACCAATATCAGCTGTTTTCAGAGCTGGAGCATCGTTGACACCGTCACCTGTCATGGCAACGACCTTACCTTGGTTTTGCCAAGCTTTGACAATCCGTACCTTGTGCTCAGGAGAAACCCGGGCATAGACAGAGTATTGGCCAACAACCTTTTCGAATTCTGCATCAGAAAGCTCATTGAGCTCAGCACCTGTCAAGACATGGTCTTCCGTATCTCCTGCTTCAATGATTCCCAAGCGCTTAGCAATCGCTTCAGCTGTGTCTTGGTGGTCACCAGTAATCATGATTGGACGAATACCAGCTTCCTTGGCTACGCGAACAGCTTCTGCTGCTTCGGCACGCTCAGGGTCAATCATACCGATTAAACCAGTAAAGATTAAATCATTTTCTAGATTTTCAGATGTTAAATCAGTCGGAACTGCGTCAATAATCTTGTAGGCTCCAGCTAGCACGCGCAGAGCTTGGTGAGCCATTTCTGAGTTATTAGACTTAATCAGCTGTGAAGTAGCGTCATCAATCGCTGCAACATCTCCAGCCTTATCACGGGCAACACAGCGTTTCAAGAGTTGATCTGGCGCCCCCTTTACTGCCACAAGGAAGTTCCCATCTGGCAATGGATGGACAGTAGACATGAGCTTACGGTCAGAGTCAAATGGCAGCTCAGCCACACGAGGATATTTCTCTAAAAACCCTTTAACATCATAGCCCTTGTCCAAAGCATACTGGATAAAGGCTGTTTCCGTTGGGTCACCAATTAGCTTCCCTTCTTGGTCAATCTTGGTATCATTGGCTAAGACAACCGAACGTAAGAGCGGCAGCTCCAAGCCAAGTTCAATATCTTGCCCAGCTTCATTCAGGACTCCGTCGTAAAAGACTTTTTCGACGGTCATCTTGTTCATGGTAAGTGTACCAGTCTTATCAGAAGCGATAATCTCAGTTGATCCCAGAGTTTCAACAGCTGGAAGCTTACGAACAATCGAATTCCGCTTAGCCAGAACCTGTGTCCCCAAAGCTAAGACGATGGTAACGATAGCTGGCAGACCTTCTGGAATCGCCGCAACCGCAAGAGCAACTGATGTCATCAGTTCACCAAGTGGATCTTTTCCTTGAATGAAGACACCGACTACAAAGGTCACCGCAGCAATCACTAAAATCGCATAGGTCAGAACCTTAGACAGGCTATTGAGGTTTTGCTTGAGCGGTGTGTCAGTTTCATCTGCATCTTGCAACATGCCTGCGATATGACCGACTTCTGTGAACATCCCTGTATTGACAACAACCCCTACTCCTCGGCCGTAAGTGACATTGGAGTTTTGGAAGGCCATATTGACCCGGTCGCCGATACCAGCATCTGCCGCTACTGAAACAGTCAAGTCTTTCTCAACTGGCACAGACTCACCTGTCAGAGCTGCTTCTTCGATTTTCAGGGAATTAGCTTCCAAAAGTCGCATATCTGCTGGGACAACATCACCGGCTTCCAGTCTGACGATATCACCAGGTACCAAGTCCTTAGAATCCACTTCTGTAACATGACCATCACGTAGGACACGCGCAGCTGGGCTGGACATAGATTTGAGAGCCGCAATGGCTTCTTCAGCTTTACCTTCTTGGTAGACACCAAAAATAGCATTGATGATGACCACGGCTAGGATAATGATAGCATCTGCAATATCCTCTCCACCTGACGTCACAACAGACAAGATAGCCGCTACCAACAAGATGATAATCATCAAATCTTTGAACTGCTCAATGAATTTCATCAAGAGAGTCTTTTTCTCTCCTTCTTCCAATTCATTGCGACCGTAGTCCGCCAAACGTTGCTGAGCTTGGCTGCTGGTCAACCCTTGTTCGGAAGCTTCCATTGCTTGCAAAACTTCCTCAGGACTTTGCGTATAAAAAGCTTGGCGCTTTTGTTCTTTTGACAAAATGTCTCCTCCTTTTGATGGGCCTCTTTCAAAATAAACAAAAAAGAGACCTGTTTATTAACAAGTCTCGCTATTTCATACAAGGCCGGAAATTTCTTTCGTATTGACGACCTTGTAACGGTAAAACCGTTAGCTACTCCCTTGAGTGTATTTATTATACCAAAATTTTTGTATTTTTCAAGGCAGAGCTGTTATTTTTCAAACTTTTCTTCCGTCCATTCGATTTTCATCTGATAGGAAGCAAAAAGCTGATCATCGTCGGCCCTTTTCAAATCATAATGAAGTTCCAAAGCCTGATTTTCTACATCTAAGTGATAGTGCTGAGTGTCTGTCACAAACTGTTGAGCCCCCAGCGGAGTCGGGATAGATACTAAATGCTGACCATTCTTGATAAAATGAAGAATGGTTTTAGGCTCAGAAAAGCGGGTCATAGTCAGCTTGTCCGCATTAAACTTCAGAACGACCTTTTCCTGCTCCTCACTCTGATAAATCAAATAGTGATTGCTTCCTTTTTGTGTCCATTCTACATCGTAGACCTGGTCAATCAACTCCATTTGCTCATCTAATTTGATTTGATTTCTCATTCTAATTTTCATTATTTTCTCACATTCCTTGTTTCTTTCCTCTATTTTACCAAAAATTTCTTGAGAATTCTTCCTTTCTACTTCAGGCTTTGAATTTCGCCCACTGAGCATTTATGATATAATAGGGCTATGGTTGAAAAAGTATTTAGAGATCCCGTCCATAATTATGTGCATGTGGATCATCAGGTCATTTATGATTTAATTAATACCAAAGAATTTCAACGGCTGCGTCGCATCAAACAGCTGGGCACTTCTGGCTATACTTTTCACGGCGGGGAGCACAGCCGTTTTTCGCATTGTCTGGGAGCTTATGAGATTTCCCGACGCATCACCAAGATTTTCAATGAAAAATACAGCAAGGTCTGGGACAGCCACGAAAGTCTACTGACTATGACGGCTGCTCTTCTGCATGACTTAGGACACGGAGCTTATTCACATACTTTTGAGCGCCTCTTTGATACCAATCATGAGGACATCACACGGCAAATCATCACCAGTCCTGAGACAGAGATTCATCAAGCCTTGGTGCAGGTTTCACCAGATTTTCCAGAAAAGGTGGCTAGTGTCATCAATCATACTTACCCCAATAAGCAGGTGGTCCAGCTGATTTCCAGCCAGATTGATGTGGATCGGATGGATTATCTCTTACGAGATTCCTTTTTCACTGGTGCTTCTTACGGGCAGTTTGATTTGACTCGGATTCTACGAGTGATCTGTCCTGTAGAAAAGGGCATTGCCTTCAAGCGCAATGGCATGCACGCGGTGGAGGACTATGTGGTCAGCCGCTACCAGATGTATATGCAGGTCTATTTCCACCCGGCTAGCCGAGCTATGGAAGTCTTACTGCAAAATCTGCTCAAGCGGGCTAAGTTTCTCTATCCGGCTCAGAAGGATTATTTTGCGCTGTCATCGCCCAATCTCATTCCTTTCTTTGAAAATAGAGTGACCCTGCAGGATTATCTGGCCTTGGATGATGGTGTTATGAATACCTATTTCCAAGTTTGGATGACGAGTCCAGACAAGATTTTATCTGACTTGGCTCAGCGTTTTATCAACCGCAAGGTCTTCAAGTCTATTGTCTTCTCTCAGGAAAACGAAGCGCATTTGGATATCATGCGAGACCTAGTTGGACAGGTTGGTTTTGACCCTGATTACTATACTGCTATCCATCGTAATTTTGATTTACCTTATGATTTCTACAGGCCTAATGTTGAAAAACCTCGGACCCAGATCGAAATTCTGCAAAAAGATGGCAGCTTAGCAGAACTATCCAGCCTGTCTCCTATCGTCCATTCGCTCGCGGGGACCAGACAGGGCGATAATCGCTTTTACTTCCCCAAGGAAATGCTGGCAGAGACCGGACTTTTCAGCGAAAAAAACCAGACCTTTATGCACTATATCAAAAACGACCAATTTACCTACGGAGAATAATATGTCTATCAAATTAGTTGCCGTCGACATTGACGGCACCCTTTTAAATAACCAAAAAGAAATCACTCCTGAAGTCTTCAGCGCTATTCAGGATGCCAAGGCTGCTGGTGTCAAGATCGTCATTGCAACCGGCCGTCCTATTGCAGGAGTTCAAAAGCTTCTCGAGGAGCTAGAGCTTAATCAGCCAGACAACTATGTCGTTACCTTCAACGGCGGACTGGTGCAGGATACTGTTACAGGTCAAGAATTAATCAAGGAAACACTGACTTATGACGACTATCTCGATATCGAACTGCTCGGGCGAAAATTAGGCGTTCACATGCATGCCATCACCAAGGACGGCATTTATACTGCCAATCGCAACATCGGCAAGTACACTGTTTACGAGTCCAATCTTGTTAACATGCCTATCTTCTACCGCACGCCTGAAGAAATGACTGATAAAGAAATCGTCAAGTGCATGTATATTGATGAGCCAGAAATTCTGGATGCGGCCATTGCCAAGCTTCCACCAGAATTGGCCGAAAAATATACACTGGTTAAATCCGCTCCTTTCTATCTAGAAATTGTCAAAAAAACTGTCAATAAAGGAGCTGCTATCCTCCATCTAGCTGAAAAACTTGGCTTGAGCAAGGAGCAGACCATGGCTATTGGTGATGAAGAAAATGACCGTGCCATGCTGGAAGCAGTCGGATCTCCTGTTGTCATGGAAAACGGCAGAGAAGAACTCAAGAAAATCGCCAAATACATCACCAAGTCGAACGAAGAATCCGGCGTAGCACACGCTATTAGAGAGTGGGTTTTAAAATAATGTTTAGCTACAAAATTGGAATTTCAGCTCAGGAACACGATGATTTTGTCACGGCTCATCCGCAGGCCAATCTCCTGCAGAGCTCTGCTTGGGCTCAAATCAAGGACAACTGGGGAAATGAACGCTTGGGCTTCTACAAAGACGGCCACTTGGTTGCTGCAGCCAGTGTCCTGATTAAACCACTGCCCTTGGGGATGACCATGCTTTATATCCCTCGCGGTCCTATTATGGACTATAGTGACAAGGAGCTGCTGACCTTTGTTTTGGCGTCGCTCAAGAAATTTGCCAAGGAGAAAAAAGCTCTTTTTGTCAAGTTTGATCCCAGCCTCTTTTTGGCAGAAAGTAAGATGGGTGACGAATTGCAAGACAAGGCTGAGACGGTTAAGCTGATTCAAGAGCTACAGCAAGCTGGAGCTGTCTGGGTCGGACGGACTGAGTCTCTGGAAGAAACCATCCAGCCTCGCTTGCAGGCCAATATCCATAAAGAAGATTTCAGCGAGGATCTGCTTTCTAAGAGTACTCGGCAGGCTATTCGTACAGCCCGTAACAAAGGTATTCAAATCCAATTTGGCGGAGCAGAATTGCTGGATGACTTTTCAGCCCTGATGAAGAAGACAGAAAACAGAAAAAACATCCACCTGCGTGGCAAAGACTATTACCAAAAACTACTGGCTACTTATCCTGAGCACTCCTACATCACCTTGTCCAGCATTAATCTAAAGGCACGATTGGAAGACTTGCAAGCTCAGCTGACCAAGACACTTAAAGAAGCAGAGAAATTTACCGAGAAAACCAAGCCGGGCAAGATTGAGAATAACCAGCAAGAACAGAAACGCCTCCAGGAAGAAATCGACTTTTTGCAGGACAAAATCAGCCAAGGTGCTGCTGTCGTCCCCCTGTCTGGCACACTGGTCTTAGAATACGGCAAGACTTCTGAAAATATCTATGCCGGAATGGACGAGGAGTACCGCCGTTACCAGCCAGCCATTATCACTTGGTACGAAACGGCCAAACATGCTTTTGAGCGCGGGGCAGATTGGCAAAATATGGGCGGAATCGAAAACGACCTCAAGGGCGGTCTCTACAGCTTTAAATCCAAGTTCAATCCAACCATTGAGGAATTCGCTGGTGAGTTTAACCTGCCAACTAATCCTCTTTACCACCTCTCCAATCTGGCCTACACTATCAGAAAGAAACTGCGCAGCAAGCATTAAAAGAAAGGAAGCCTATGACCTTTAAACTTCTCAGTCAAGAAGAATTCATCCAGCATACCTCAGCTAGCTCCCAACGCTCTCTTATGCAGACCGTGGAAATGGCAGAGCTGCTGAGCAAGCGGGGCTTCAGTACCCAGTATGTCGGCTACACCGACCCGCAGGGACAGGTAGTGGTGTCTGCTGTCCTATACAGCATGCCAATGACTGGCGGTCTCCATATGGAGATTAATTGCGGTCCTGTCTCTACCGATGCTCAATACTTGCCCCCCTTCTATCAAGCTTTGCAGGCCTATGCTAAAAAAGAAGGCGCCCTAGAGCTGATTATCAAGCCCTACGAGACTTATCAGACCTTTGACAGCAATGGCCAGCCCACTTCTGATGAAAAAGCCGAGCTTATCCAGCAACTGACTGATTTGGGCTTTGCCTTTGACGGCCTACAGACGGGCTATCCAGGCGGGGAGCCTGATTGGCATTATGTCAAAGACTTAGCTGGTCTGACGGAGAAAGACTTGCTCAAGTCCTTCAGTAAAAGCGGTAAAGCGACAGTCAAAAAGGCGAACACCTTTGGTATCAAGCTTAAAAGACTGGAACGCGACCAACTCAGCATTTTCAAAGATATCACGGCTGCTACCTCTGACCGACGAGAATATGATGACAAGTCACTAGACTACTATCAAGATTTTTATGATAGCTTTGGTCAGCAGGCGGACTTTATGACAGCCAGTCTCAACTTCAAGGACTATCTTTACAACTTACAAAAAGATCAAGAAAAACTGGGCCAGAAAATTCAGAAACTGAAGGCAGACTTGGAAAAGACTCCTCAATCTGAAAAGAAGCAAAACCAGCTGCGAGAGCTTTCCAGCCAGTTTGATAGCTTCGAAACTCGCAAAGCAGAGGCCCAAGAGCTGATTGACAAGTATGGTGACCAAGACCAAATTCTGGCTGCCAGCCTCTTTATCTACACCCCTCAGGAAGCAACCTATCTCTTCAGCGGCTCCTATCCTGAGTTTAACAAATTCTACGCCCCTGCCCTGCTGCAGGAATACGTTATGACTGAGAGCATCAAGAGAGGCATTCCATTTTATAATTTCCTCGGTATTATAGGAATTTTCGACGGTTCTGACGGTGTTCTGCGCTTCAAACAGAACTTCAACGGCTTCATCGTTCGAAAAATGGGAACTTTCCGTTATTATCCCAACCCACTCAAGTTTAAGCTGCTTCAGCTCATAAAGAAAATTCTAAGACGTTAAAAAACCAAGGTTCCCCTTGGTTTTTTGTGTGTCTATTTATAACGAGGTGTCGCAAAACCACGGATATTTCCATGACCAATACGGTAAGTATTACGTTTAACTTCGTTGTTACTGTTGCCTTCAATCGTGTGAATGATGCCATTTTCGACTTTTTCGACAATACCGATATGATCAGCCCAGCCATCATTTTGCTGGCTATTTTGATCCCAGTTAAAGGTGATGATATCGCCCGCTTTAGGTGTAGAATTACCATCTTCATTCCAGATACCTAGACGTTTAAAGATATGAATATGGCGCTCAACACCGCATTCACGACCAATAAGATCGCTCAAGCCTTCTCTTTGGAAAATAACTGTCGTGAAAATGTCGCACCAGTCATCTGAATTCTTCACAGCATAACCGACTGGTAGAGGTCTAACGCTATTATAGTCATTGACCAGACGGTGGTGCTCAGCACTGCCTCCCTTGACGCCAACCATCGCTGCTGCTGCTGCAAGAACACGATCACGCTGACTGCTAGGCGATTGAGGATGTTTAATAGAAACCGTAGTTTTCTCTCCACCAGCTCCTTGCAGCTGATTGCGATTGTTCAAGTAATATAGGTGAACATTGTACTCGCCTTGGCTATTTTTATGGTCTCTTGCATAAACATGCTTGCGATAAGTACCATCAGCTTGGCGTTCCGCCGTATACCATTGAATATCATCTTGTCCGTTTTCACTGGACCAAGTTGGAAGGTAGACTTCTTTGACCCCTTCTGGAGCTACAACACCAGAAACGACAATATCAAATTCACCAGTTTCATTATTTTTATTTTGGATACTGATTTTGCCCTGTGGTTTCTCCCCTATCGCAATGGACACCTTAGTCGTTGTACCACCAACGCCAACTAACTTGCCGTCGTTTTGGACATAGTACAAGTGGACACTATAGTCGCCGACAGAGTTCTTATGCTCACTAGCACGAACAGTGAATTTATATGTACCGTCTGACTGTTTCTGTGCCTTGTGCCAGATGATGTCATCCTGATCCTGTTCATTTGACCAAGTTGGAAGTAAGACTTCACGAACACCTTGCGGGCTAGAAACCTCGGATACGATCACGTCGAATGTACCGGTCTTAGGATCGTTGTTGGCAATAGTCAGCTTGCCCTCTGGTTTCGCAACTGAAGCAAGGCTAACCTTAGTCGTTGTACCACCAACGCCGACCATCTTGCCGTCGTTTTGGATATAGTACAAGTGGACACTGTAGTCACCAACGGAATTCTTATGCTCGCTAGAACGGACGGTGAATTTATATGTACCGTCTGACTGTCTTTGTGCCTTGTGCCAGATGATGTCATCCTGATCTTGTTCATGCGACCAAGTTGGAAGCAAGACTTCACGAACACCTTGCGGGCTAGAAACCTCGGAAACGATCACATCGAATGTACCCGTCTTGGGATTGTTGTTGGCAATAGTCAGCTTGCCTTCTGGCTTAGCAACTGAAACCTTAGTCGTCGTACCACCGACGCCGACCAACTTGCCATCACCTTGAACGTAATACAAATGAACATTGTATTCGCCCGTAGAGCCTTTATGGTTGGCAGCATTCACTGTCAGCTTATAAGTTCCGTTGGCTTGCTTCGTTGCAGTGTACCAAATAATATCATCTTGCCCGCGCTCACTGGACCAAGTCGGAAGTTTAACTTCCTGAACTCCATGTGGTGCGGAAACTTCGGAAACAACAACATCAAATGTACCAGTTTTTGGATTATTATTTTGAATACTAATCTTACCTGTCAACGGTTGTTTGACCAAAGTAGCTCTAGCTGTAAATCTTCCAGAATAGTCAATACTCTGGTCAAAAACATGCTTACCTGGCAATAATTGCGCTTGAGAAGTAAATTGCCAAGCTCCTGCTCTACTATTGTACTTCAAACTTTTAGCATCATTTGCACTTAGCTTCGGTGCTGGATACTGAGCAATCCAAAAATTATCAAGACCAAAGAGAGATGTATTGATTGAACCCTTGTGGCGTAGGTTGTTCTGGTCAACCCAGCTAGCACTTGTGTAATACATCAGATTTGCATATCCCTGCTTGCGCATTTCATCTGCCCAAGCCTGAGTATGCTGGTTGATCCCCGATTGCATTTTAGGGTCTTCCATGTCATTGACCATGATTGTATTTTTAGGCAAGGACAGTTTATTAGCAAAAGCAGCATAGTAACGGGCCTCTGCTCTCGCTTCTGCATCACTTGTATAATGCGAGAAGGCATAGGTTGATACTTGCAAACCAGCTGATTGCGCATTTCGAACCTGAGACTCAGCATAAGGATTAGTATAGTGGGTTCCTTCTGTCAGTTTGACAACGACACCGCCGACACCTTTGGATGCTAATTGGCGATAGTCTTCTACGCTGATATGGCCGTTATGACTACTCACATCCACAAAGGTAGAGCCCTTGATTTCTGCTTGTGAATTCCCACGCGCTGTTTGTCCTGCTGAAGAAGCCGCATTATAAAAAGAAGTGCTGCCTTTTTTGGATACAGGATTGGCGCTGATCGCTGGGGAAGTCTGCTCAGCCTTTACTGGATTCTGAATCGCTTCAGAAGTAGTTGTCTTTGCTTGTTCACTCGCTTTATTTTCTGGCACATTCTCCTTGACCAGACTAGCAGCAGGTGCCAGATTTTCTGGTGCCTTGTATACTGTACTAGCTTCAGATTTTTCGGCCGAGCTTTCTTGTTTGACTTGACGATCTGTGGATACCGCTTCTGGTAAGGATACCTGCTGAGGTTGATGATCCTTTTCTACTTGAAGTTCTGCCTTAGCTACTTCAGGGTCTGTGGTTGTCGGAGTATTTTCTTCTGCCTGTACCACGTTAGCCGTTGCTGCTAGCAATATGGCAGTGCTGGCTAAATAGATAAGTTCCTTTGATTTCACCTTTTATCTCCAAACTTTTAAAAAGCTTGCCACCTTTAAGGCAACAAGCCATTTATTGTTATTCTTATTTCACAAAATCAAGAAGAGCTAGGAAGCTTTCAGCTTCAAGTGACGCTCCACCAACAAGAGCTCCGTCCACATCTGGACAAGCCATGTATTCTGCAACGTTTTCAGGTTTAACTGAACCACCGTATTGAACGCGAACTTTGTCCGCAACTTCTTGACCAAAGTCAGCAGCTACAACGTCACGAACAA
>OHAS01002202.1_pt1 | contig 14343 bp, 17 predicted proteins | sample 1577131 | NCBI WGS metagenome assembly OHAS01 (sample SAMEA3541566, study PRJEB24748) | human gut metagenome | biome: human gut; feature: human-associated habitat; material: faeces | place: China | collected 2012 | reverse complement strand
CAGAGGGGCAAAGGCGGCAGGCGTGAAGCGTATCCGCATTCACGATCTCCGTCACCCGTATGTCAAGCCCACGACAAAAAAATTTATAACTTTTTTTGAAGTTTTCGGGCAGCCTCATAGCTGCCCATAGCTGTTTCAAATGGGGGTTCACGGTTATACCTCCTTTTCGGATTCCTTTGTTTCTAAGAAATCCTGTGTTGCATATTCAATCTCAATCCGATCTCCTGGAAAGACGTAAACTTTGTTGATAAGCCGGTCAATCAGAGCTTTTGTCAGCATGTTGGCGTTTCCGACTTCCTGCATAATTTCCTGTTGTTTCAACTTGATCTCATAATCACTTTTTATCTGCTTTGTCTGTGCAGTAATGACAGCATGAACATTTTTGGCTTGTACCAGTTCCGTGTCATAAACCGCTTTTCGTGTTCGATAGGTTTCCAAATCAATCTCTCCGAGTGCATACTGCTCATAAAGATGCCGCTTGCTGTCTTGAATAGAACGGAGTTTTTCTTCATGTTCGGCCTGCTGGACTGTCTGCAAATCCAATTTATCCTTATTGCTGTCAATTCCCAATGCCGGACACATCTGAGCCCGAATTGTTTCAAATACAACCTGCTCCAGATCAGCCATCTTTATGCGCACACCATGACAAGGAAGCGTTTCAGCCACCTCGGAATGACGGCAATAAAACCACGCACCATTTCGTAGAGACATTGCATGATCGCAGCATCCACAGAATACCTTACCACGGAGCAGATAATCACGCGGCTTTTTATTTGACAGAGAGAAACGCTTAATAGAAGCATTGGCTTTCTCAAATAGATCCACACTTATAATAGCCGGATGATGGTTCGGTATTTTGAACCACTCACTTTCATCCTTTAACTGTGTATGTCGGCTGCCAATCTCTTTTACCTTTCTCTTGCCAATTACATAGGTACCGATATATCTTTGATCTTCTAAAATACGCAGGACCGTTGATGTACTCCAAACGCCGTTTGTTCGGGAAACATTGTAATAGTCCTTGCCTTTAAGTTTGCGATATTCCCCAGGGGTGGGGATATTCATGGCATACAGTTTTCTTGTGATCTCGGCTGCGGTGTTGCCTTCAGACGCCCATTGAAATATCATCTGCACATTCGGGGCAACATCCTCGTCCAGTTCCATACGTCCGTCTGCACTCTTGCGATAGCCGTAAGGACAGATGACACTCTGATATTCTCCACGACGCATCTTTGCATATTTTGCACTTTTGGTTTTCATGGACATATCCCGGCTATAACACTCGCTAATAAGATACTTGAAAGCAATATCAATCCCTCCGGTGTCACCTTTGAAATTAGCTGTGTCAAAATCATCACTGACGGAAATAAAACGGGTGTGATAAAGAGGAAATACCCGCTCAATAAAATAGCCGGTTTCAATGCTGTTACGTCCAAATCGGGAAAGGTCTTTTACAATAATACAGTTGATTTTTCCGGCCTGAACCATTGTTAAAAGTTCCTGCACCGCCGGACGCTCAAAGTTTGTCCCTGTATGACCGTTGTCAATAAATTCCAAAATCTCACTGCAATCCCATTCTGGCAGAGACATAGCTTTTTCACGAAGAATCAGTTTTTGATTTGGTATGCTCAAACTTTCAGTTTTGAAATCTTCCACAGAAAGACGGATATAAAGGGCAATCACATAGTTGCGCACGGTTCCACCGCCTTTCCCTGAAATTCATTTTTGAAACGGAAGGTCACATGAATATTCCGCTCGTGATCGATCTCAATTCGTTCAATGAGCCGTTCGATCAGTTCTGCAGTCAGCACATGATCCTGTGCCAGTGTTTTTGCATCCTTTTCCATTGCACGGTATCGGGCAAGCTGGTTGTCCAGGGAGTCCATAGATTTTTCAAATACTTCAATCTCACCAGACAGAGCCTTGATAGCATATTCATAATCCGCCTTCAATTCAAAGTATTCATCATTTGTCAAAATACCCTGCACAATATTTTCATATAGACCACGGATCAGCCGGCGTGTTTTTTCAATTTCCTGCCGTTTGGCCGACATCTGAATTTTCAGCTTATCTTTTTCCTGTTTTTGTCTTGCCTCCAACTGAAAGAGAGGCAGCGACATTCCCAGCGCAACTGTCAGCTCTTTTTCAAGAATAGCCGTAACAGTAGAAATCAGTTCCTTTTCCTGCATCGTTGCGCCTTTGCAGCTATCTTTTTCTACCCGGCTGTTTGTAAGGCAGTGGAACCAATAAGTATCGGGGCCTTTCCGGCGCTCGGCACGTTGCCGGTGAAGGCTTCTGCCACAATCAGCACAGAACACTTTGCCTTTGAAAATGTTTGGCGTGTAGGGGCGTTTTGGAGTTGCTTTGCTTTCTTCACAGATCTGTTTTCTGTATTCCTGAACTGCATTAAACAATTCATAGCTAATGATCGGTTCATGGGTGCATTTGGCAATAATCAGATTATCTTCTCCAGCCTTGACCTGCTGATGATCTACAATCTTTGTTTTTCCTTGCACCAGATCGCCTGTATAGGCTTCGCTTTCTAAAATTTTCATCACTGTACGGGTCTGCCATTTGCCGCTTCCGATCAGGCCCGGACTGGTAATCTCGCCAGTAGCCTTTTTATAATGGCTCGGTGCCGGAATCCCCATCTCATTTAGATTGCGGACAATCCGGTTCAGAGACACATGCTCATGTGCCCATTCAAAAATCTGTTTTACCACAGGGGCAGTATTTTCATCAACCAGAAGTTTATGGCAATTATCAGGGTCTTTCCTGTAACCGTAAGGTGCCCGTGCACCAATATAGTCGCCATCTTTCATAGCCTGCCGCGCCTGTGCTTTGATTTTTCGTCCAATGTCCAGAGCATAGGCTTCATTGATCATATTTTTCAAAGGCAGCATGATACCACCATGAAGATTTCCGGAATCCGCTGTGTCAAACTGATCCGTAACAGCAATGAACCGAACATTATGTGCATGAAAATATTGTTCGATATAATAACCTGTGTCAATAGAATTTCGCCCTAATCGGGAAAGATCCTTAACAATCACACAGTTAATGTGGCCTGCTTCAATATCAGATAGCATTTGCTGAAATCCAGGGCGGTGAAAATTTGTCCCTGTTGCTCCGTTGTCGATATAAGTATCATACACAACGAAGTCCGGTTTATCCGAAAGAAAGTCATTCAGTACCAGTTTTTGGTTTTCTACTGAGCAGCCTCGCTTTTTGTTATCCTCCACAGAAAGACGGATATACAGAGCCACATGTACATACAAAGATGGTGCCGGCATAGGAACTGCCGTCTGTTTTCTGCTTTTTCTTGCCATTTAACCCACCATCCTTTCTTCATTTTTTGTAGCAATCTGTTTTGCCAAAAAGATTGCTTTCTGATATTCATCCTGGTAATTAAATTCAATATGCAGTTCATCTTTACCCATTACCCGTATGCTTCGGATAAGCTGCATGACTGCCCGACGGTCAATATCCTCCATAGTAGAAAATTTCATAAAATGGTTGATCCAACGGTTTCGTTCGCTTCGGTTTTCTAATACATCTGTAAGTTTTTCGTTCCATTCAGCGATTGCTTTTTGGAACAGTTCAATATCTGCATTGTATTTTCGCTTGTAAGAGAGAAATTCTTCCTTTGTCAGAATTCCACTTACCAGATTTTCATAGAGTTTTGCCTTAAAGCCCTCGGTCTGTGCCACACGCTTCTCATTTACTCTGATCTGTGCGGCATATTCCTGCGCCAATTCCCGGTTAATCCGTTCTTGACTGATACTGGACAGCAGGGCATCCAGAGAAGCAACATTTTCAATATGTCCTTTCAAACTGTCCTGTACACATTCAATCAGATCCGACTCTTTCAGCATGACCGACGATGTGCAGCCATTCTTTTTGCCGGTCGGGCAGTAATAATAGTGATACTCTTTATCTTTATAGCGGTTCGTCTTGCGGGTCATACGGCAGCCACAGCAGCCGCAGATCAAAATGCCGGAAAACAGGTAAACCTTATCCGATTTGGGAGAAGTCCTTGTGTCAATCCTGCGGAGCCTTTGCACCAGATCAAAATCGTGCTTTTGTATGATTGCCTCATGGGTTCCCTCCACACGAATCCATTCCGAAGAAGGTTTGTCCTCACGCTCTTTTAATTTGAAATGGGGCGTTGTCTGCTTGCCCTGGACCAGTGTTCCGGTGTAAGTTTCATCTTGTAAAATGCGGATGATTGTAGTTGCAGACCATTTGCAATCCTTTCGGTCTGTATAGCCACCTTTTGCATGAGGCATTCCGTGATTGCGCTTATACGCCAACGGTGAAAGAATTCCTAATCGGTTCAGTTCATCCGCTATATGGGAAGCGCTGAATCCTTCCAGCCGTTTTCTGAAAATATCCCGCACAACATTGGCAGCATATTCGTCTACTTCCAGGCTCTTGTGTTTATCGCCGGCTTTCACATAACCATAGATGGTAAAAGCACCCACAAAATCCCCGCTGCGCCGTTTTACTTCCAGGGCGCTCCGTGTCTTAACGGAAATATCCCGACAGTAAGCCTCATTCATAATGTTTTTGACAGAAACTGTGAGATCATCGGCAGCGTCATTTTCCGTATCTACATTATCGTTAATTGCGATAAAACGCACTCCATAGGCTGGAAATACTCTGCGCATATAACGGCCTGTTTCTATGTACTCACGACCTAAGCGGGAGAGGTCTTTGACAATCACGCAGTTAGCTTCGCCTTGTTCGATCATCCGCATCATTTCCTGAAATGCCGGGCGATCAAACAAAACTCCACTATAACCATCGTCAATTTTTTCTGCCACAACCTCAATTTCCGGGTGTCGGGCTATGTAATCATCGATCAGGCGCCGCTGATTGGCAACGCTGTCACTTTCTACTGTTTTATCATCCGTATAAGAAAGACGGATGTACTTAATCGCTTTGTAAACCTGCATAAAAAAACACTCCTTTCGTTGCACAGAAAAATCCCCGCAATTCAAGAAGTGTGGTTATGCCATATTCAATTCCTTTTCCGATTCTTATTCTACCATGCTTTTACGGAAAAGTCAGCCCCTTTCTTAAAATTGCGCCTATCGTAAAATACCCTTGATACATTCTTCCAGGGTAGCTCCTTCAGCAGAAAAGCTGGCCTGTACAGTAAAACGGCCACACTTAAAATGGTATGGATTTTTTATCTGCTGAACAAATTCTGCAATCCGTTCATCACGGGAAAGTTCTTTGTTGACAGAGACATCCCGAATGTCTACCAGCGTACCCACTTCACTGACAATGGTGTTCAATTCCATAGTATCAACTCCCTTCTGAAAACTGTGTTATCAAAACCACATGAATAGGTCGGATCTATGGTTATTGCACACATAAATCCGGCCCATTATATCTGATTTCGATTTTACTGCCGTATTTGCCACGCACCCCGGCAAGTCCTTCTGTTATAAGGACGGGGCTGTTACAGGCTGCGGGTAGCGTCACCGCATCATAGTCCCACATACGCCGCCGCTTTGCCAGAGCAAGCAAACGCCGCAGGAACTCTCCCCAAGTCTTTAGGAAGCTGTGAAGAAGTACCATTATGATCTGTGTCGTTATCGCGTCCGGCTTGCCACAGCCGGTTTCGTAGGTTGCGTTTATCGCTCGGACAGCTTGGATTCATCACCTCCTTAGGCTGCCTGTCACCGCGCCGCCCCATCTGCCGCTCGGAACACAGAATGAAGTACCTGTAACAGCGTATATTCGGTTGTCAAGGAACAAGCAAGGGGCATGGCAGACAAATTGATATTGCAGTTGGGGTGGGAGGATGTATATGCTTCCTTACCACACCCGTCCAGCTTGTCCCACCGAATATGTCCCTCTACTATTCAGTACATTTTTAGGGGCAAAGTTGCCGTCTGTTATAAAATTTCTTTGAAATATTTTTCCAGACTACGCAATCCGGCTTCAATAGAACGGGTGATCCGGCTTTTGTGTGTTCCTTCCGCTTTGGCAATATCTGCTTTGCTCATGCCAAGAAAAAAGTGTGCATAGATCCGTTGGCGCTGCTTTACCGGAAGTTTGGAAAGACCTTTATAAATCAACTCCGTCATTTGACGCTGTTCCCAAATTTCTGCCGGGTTAAGAGGCTTTTGCAATATCTCACGCTCAATACCTTCGTCTCGATCCAGAGAGTAAAATGCTTTATAGCGGTATGTACGAATCCGATAGGCTTCTTCCAACAACATATATTCCCGAAGCAACAAAGCAACTTCATCCGGCACCTCAACGATCATGTCCTGTGTATAATACGGGTAATAATCCCGAAGATTGATTTTCTTCATAGTAATTTCCTCCAATTTCGATGTTTGAGTTGATGGCAAAAATCGAAACCAGAGGGTGGGCTGCGGCAGCGATAAGGTCTAAGTCTCTTTCTGATTAAAAAAAGGGTACAAAAAAGCGCGCCCGTACAAAGAACAGGCGCGCCAAAGCAACAGTATGAAATTTTTCCGGGAGGTTGACAGCGAAAATGCTCAAACTTTGTCGAAACCAAAAACGCCACAATCCATACGAGCTGGACTACGACGTATAGGTGACTGAATGTAAAGCAGTTTATCTGCGGATCTGTGTTGCATAGACGCATAGGCATTTCCTCCCATCAAGGAGGGGCCTGAATCGGCTGCTTGATACCTCCTTGGGAGAAAATTATATCGATTATGTTTCCTGTATCAGTCCGCAGACATTCGCTTTTTACTCTTTATATTCGCAATTTTCTACATATTCTGCTCCTTAGAATATATGCTGCAAAAAGCAAGCCCACAAGGGGAACCGACACCTTGTGGGCTCATATTATAGTTGTTCAAATTTATAGCCGATCCCGGCGACACTCTCAATGTAGTTTGGAAGATCCGGTTCAAAACGCAATTTCTTACGCAACTTACTCATATGATTATGAATCGCTTTTCTCGAATAGAAATCACAATCCTCTTTCCAAACCAAATCGGTAATCAGTTCGTAAGTAAAAACACGTTTGGGATTGGCAATGAGCAATGCCAGTATATCAAACTCCTTACTTGTCAAGTTGATAATCCGTTCCCTAACCCTGACAGTGCGGTGTTCCAGACATAGATAAAGCTCGCCTTCTTGTATTTCTGTAAGAGGATTCTTCTCTGCTGCGGAGAAAGTGTGACAGGAATTGAATACTGTTCCATGACTGACTCCTTGTTCCAAAATATATTGCATTAGAGCATTCTTTTGTTCCTCGTTAAGAAGCAGAAATAACTTTTCACCAATCTTCTTGCCGGATTCTTCAATATCAAAAACAGCTAATGTCCCATCACATCATCACCTCCATATTTTGATAAATTTATTGATTAGAGCTCAATTCTTGCTTTCGATGGCTTATCTTCCCAATAGGTAACTTTAATCGTTGTTCCCTTGTCAGGAACGTTGTTTCCTGCACCAATCCATTTTCGGCAGATGTAATCTTTACCGTCTATCGTATATTTGACCTTGATAGTATGCGGAAAGGCTGCGCCATCCATCGCATGAACGCGGGCAGGTTTACGATTCACTTTTAACCACCATTGTTTTGTAACTGAAATTACAGTTCCCATTGTTTCTTTTTCCATAAGTTATACCTCCAATGATATTTTTGATTGATGATACCTATTTTCTATTCAGCCTTTTCTTTGTTTGTAGTAAAAGCGGAACGCTGCTGCGCCGGTGGCCGCCAACTGTACCAGAATCAGCACAGCAAACAGACCGAAGCTCTCATAGTAGAACAGTTATTTTAAAAAAATATAGTCTGTTCAAATGATGCCATTTATTGTATTCTAAATTTGTAGGTAAGCTGAACGGGTAACTTACCAAGGGATAGCGGCAACAGATGTCTATCTAACCATACTACCATTGAGATCGAAAAGTATGAATTGAAGAGTACAATAATAGGGTTGATTGAGGATCAACTTTTATTTTTTGTACCTTCATGTTAGAAGCCGTTGTGGACTATTACCTAAAAATAATAGATATAACACAAAGAGAATTATTCAATCTGTCCAAGCATAACAGGAAGGAAAAGATTGAAATTCCATAGGTAGTGGCTTCGTTGACGCGACTAAGTTCAATACGGAAAAATCGGTCTGCAGGTGTGTCAAACAGAAGACACTATTTTTTTATATCTGAGACCGATTGTTTCCGATACAATTTATGGAACATTCAGCACATCATGGACAAACCAAGTCTGAGCCGTGACCATAATGGCAAATGTGCAAATAGCAAAGAGAAGTACTTCAGCCACAGCATTGACACGGCTGGATTGAAGTTGCTTTTTCAGATTGGCAGGCAAGATTCTTGACAGCAGACAATAAACTAAAAATCCAATACAGGCTCCAGCGGTATTTGTCATCAAGTCATTGATGTCGGAAGAACCCCAGCCAAACATCTGGACAATTTCAACAGCCAAAGAAAACAGAAAGCCAGTCAATGCAACCGTCTTCATGTGATGATATTTCTTGTACAGCAGCGGCAGGAAAAATCCCAACGGGACAAACAGAATAATATTCAGAATGGTATCAATTGGCCCAGTTATCATACCGATAAATGGAGTCCAAGAAATGTTCGGGCGAAAGGTCATTGTGCTTGTAAAGCCGATGCCTGTGACGGTCAAAAGTCCGAATAAATAATAACCAAAAACAAACACTGCAGCGGTATGGAGAAAACTTTGTGTTCTCCCCAATTTTTTGAGCCACAAGAAATACAGTACGAAGACTGGAACCATAAACACATACCCACTAATTGAGCGGATGAGAATATCAGAAATTGGTATCATTATTATCTCCTTGTCAAATTCAAATTTATTGCCCATTCCAGCATTGAGCATTTTCTCATAAAGCAAACAGAATACTGTCATTAGTAACGACGGTATTCCCATAATGCTAATCGTAAGTCTAATTGTTCAATGTCGATTAGACATTCACTTTTGCATTTTGGACAAAAGAGAGGAAAATTTTTAAGTACGGTATCTTCCCGAATTTTGTCGCGTGTTTTATTCCCGCAGACTGGGCAGCGGATGAACTCTGTTTTCTCCATATTGTTCACTCCGAATTGCGATCATTCTTTTTCTTATCCCGATATTTCCGTATGAGTTTATTACGGATAGGAACGCCAACACCAAGCAAAAGCACAACTACCAAAATTGTAAAATCCATACAATCACCTCACATTTCTTTGTTCTTCATAATCCGAATGGACAAGAAGATTGAAACCGCATACATCACAACAATAGCAAAAACCGCAAGGAAAACGAGAAGTATCGGAGAAGATTCAACGACTGAAATAATTGAGTTCCCGATAGCTGGCATTTTAGAGAGAAGAAGTAAAGTCACCAAAAAACCGGCCACTGGAATATACATAAATACCCGTCCTTTGATTGAGCCGTACTTGTAATATCCCGGAATCTGGAACACGGTATAGAGTGCAAATAAGAATACTCCTGCAATAGCGGCAGTTACAATATCAAATACGCCAACTGTTTCACCCAGCACTTTCAAGACAAGCGGCTGTGCAATCAAAGAAATAATCAAGGAAAGAAGCCCCATTGCAAGGACAAAAACATAGCGTCCGATCACAAGCTCGCTTTTACGAACAGGTAAAATACCAAACAGACGATCCATGCTGTTTTTTTCTGTGATGGAAAAGGTATATCCCGTCGTCATGGCAATAAAGCACATAGCAAATGATACCCCTGTCAGCAAAGAACGATTGATTGCGGCAAACACAATCGGCAGGAGCAGGGTAAAGCAAATCGTCTTAAAATATGGTTTTACCAATGCAATATCTAATTTTGTGGATTTCAAAATATTACTCATAATCGTCACCTTTCTTGCTTGTAAACACTACAATTTCATCAATGGTGGCAGGATCAACGGTCAGGTTAGGGAAACCGCTAATATCTTCGGTTTTCATCAGAGCCTCAAATCCCGTAGGGAATGTACGAATACCAGCCGCCTTATTTTTCAGATCATCGGACAGTTCCTCAATTCCACCTTTTACAATGCGGAACATATCTACAAAATCATCTTTGCTGCCAGTAAAGTACAGCTCGCCATAACTGATGTAGGTAATATAATCGGCTGCACGCTCCAAATCGCCTGTGATATGGGTGGAGAACAAAACACTATGCTCGCCATCTTCAATATACTCTGAAAGAATTTTCAAAAGTTCATCTCTGGAAACCGGATCAAGTCCACTGGTCGGCTCGTCGAGGATCAGCAGTTTGGCGTCGTATGAAAACGCACAGGCAAGCATTAACTTCATCTGCATACCTTTGGAAAGTTCTTTTACCTTTTTGGTTGGTGCAATGTGAAATTTCCGTAACATATCCGCAAATTTCTGGCTGTCCCAATTTGGATAAAATACCGAAATGGATTTTTCAACCTGCGACACTTTCCAATCATCACTGAAATAATTTGTATCGAAAACAACGCCCAGCTCTGATTTTACTTTTTGTTCTTCTGCGATATTATCCAGCCCCATCACTTTGACTGTGCCACCGGTGCGCTTGAGCATATTCAAAATCAGTTTGATTGTCGTTGTTTTGCCAGAACCATTCGGGCCAATCAAGCCCATAATATATCCCTTTGGCAAAGTAAAGCTGATATTGTGAAGCTGAAAAGAATCAAAAGATTTCGAAAGATTCGTTACCTCTAAATAATTAGTCATCTGTTTTTACCTCCGTTAAAATGTCCAAAAGGCGATGTAATTCCTCTGTGGATAGATTTGCCATTCTTGCAGCTTTTATTGCTTCGGTGAGATTGTTTTCTACTTTGCAAATAAGCTGCTCCTTAATCAGTTCTGAACCAGACCCCATTACGAAACATCCACGCCCCTGCACATTTTTAACAAAGCCCTCTTGCTCTAATTCTGTGTATGCCTTTGTCACTGTTAAGACGCTGATCTTTAAGTCTTTGGCAAGTGTTCTAAGGGAGGGCAAAGTTTCTTCGGCTTGAAGCTCGCCAGATAAAATAGCCGCCTTGATCTGCTGTTTAATCTGCTCGTATATGGGGACGCCAGATACATTTGAAATAATCAGTTTCATTTCTGCATCCTCCGTGTGTTTTAACTGTTATGCTGTTGTGTATAACAGTATAACACAAACGCGGCTAAGATGTCAATACATGGAGCTAAACTTACTGGCAAGCAATGCAATCTTACGTAAGATTGCGTATTTAGCAGAAATCCCGTTTCCGGAATTCCTGCTAATGCTTGTTGGTGACATATCCCCAAACCCCTGAGATCATTGCCGGTGGCAATGGCTGCGCGTTCCGTTGGAACGCTGAAAACCAAAAGCAGACAAATCTTATTGACGGGATTTTTCTGTGCTGCGCTGCGGTTGTGCTGATTGTAGTTTACGCAAATTGTGATATGTATTCCCCAGTATATATGGGGAGTTAGAAATGTATTGAGATTAGATAGCCTTTTTCTCCAAGTCCTCACAGTAAACGCTTGAAAATAAATGTTCCAGCTCATTTCCAAAGTTGTATGAGATTTTAAGTTTGCGGTTTTCATAAACTGTTATCTGGTCTATCATTTCCACAATAATATCTCTGTCTAATTCTTCAATGTCTTTCAGTTCCAACAACCGCCTTAACCACGGTGTTTCAAAAACATCTTCTGTTACACTTTCCTTTTTCTTTTCTTCCAGCGTTTCAATCTGTTTGGAGTAAAGCGTTTCTTTTTGTTGATAGTCCTCTCGATAAGAAAGAAATTCTTCTTTAGAAATCAGTTCGTCTTTGTAATCTTCATAAATTGACTTTTTCAACTTCTTCACTCTTTCAAGCTCTGCTTTTAACTTTGTCAGTTCTATGTCTGTTGATTTTCTGATTTTTGTTGCTGTGAAAGATTGTGATTTTACAAGTTCCTGTGGGTATAAAAATAGACGCTCATTTCTGAACGTCTACATTATTGAACACCTGTAAATCGCCACCTTTTAAGATCAGCTTTCTCATGGATGTCTTGCCAAGTGACTTTTCATAATCAAGCATCCCTTTTAAGAAATCTATTGCCTTCTGCATGGCAGCAATGCCGCCGCTTCCTACCTTCATGGCAATCTCAATGCCATCATAAGCTACACGGATGATCTGCACCGCTTCCTGAATCTCTTCTGCCATTATCGCACCTCCACTTTCTCTCTGACTGTTGTTTTAAGCGTTTCTGTCTCTGTAGTACGGATTTCCTCGGCTGATACATCAATACCATAAGCAGTCAAAATATCTGCCAGATGATTGATTGCTTTCTCCTCCTCGATACGATACATTTCAAGTGCCACAAGCAGGTTTTCCACCTGTTCCACCCATGCAGGCTTCATATCATATTTAGACCTGTATGTGACCATAATCTCGTCCGACTCAGCCTTATCCGCTGAATGTGCCAAAGCTTCAATAAGAGAAATCGTGTCTTCCTTGCTGCCACTTCTGAATGCGAACTGGACAACAAAGTTTTTCTCTTCCTCTGTAAACTGATGCTCCACACCATTCATCTCTGTTACTGCTTCATTTACTACTGCTAAATTCATAAGTTCCTCCTAATCTGCCATGCTGTTTTCAAGCACAGCAATCTCAATGATCTCCTTCATCTTTTCCGCTGAAATGTTGTTGTTTATAAGCTCTACAAGCTGTGACTCAGTAAGTCCCTTTTCTATTGCACTCTTAATCTGCACAAGCTGCGCCGGAACAAGGTCTCCCGATGCAACCAGCTTTACAATGTCTGCTCTTGACTTTTTCTTAAATGACAGTCTTGCAAAAAGACTTGCCACTCCGCTGTTGCTGCTCTTTCTCACACTTCGCTCAATCGGAAGTCTCTGCACCACATTTCCAGTACCATCAACTACCGGAATCTGATAATAGACCGGAATCCCGTTTGCCACAGCCTGCATATTCTGAGGAACTGCAACTGTATCAACCATCTTTTTTTCTGCCTGTGGTACGGACTGGCTTTCCTGCGGCTCTGCCTTACTTTCTGCCTCTTTCTTATTCTCTGTGGCAACACTTATGATCTTATCTTCCAATGACTCTATTCTGTCTCCCATACGCTTCATCTCCTTATCCTTTTTCTCAATATCATCCCTGAGTCTTGCAATCGTACTGCTTGCCTTATTCAGTTCATTCTGCTGACTGTTGATAAGAGCATCCTTATCCTGGTTCTCCTTGACCAGACGCTCCCTGACTTCCTCATCATCTTTGGAAGTTTCTATTTCAGAAAGCTTCTTATTCAGGGCATCATACCTTTCATTCTGATGATTGATCTTTGCAACCACTTCATCCATCTGAGCTACAAGACTTTTCACATACTCTAAATCCTGTGGCACCTGCTCTTTGGCTTTATTAAGCTTATCTAATACGACATCAAACATCCTGCGCATGTTTACTGCTGTATCATCTTTTTGGACTACCTCTCTGATTGCATCAATCGGCACACCTTTTTCATAGTAATCCAATGCTGTCTGCATCTTAGGTGCTGCCATCCTGCTATCTTTCAGCAGCGTTAACAACTCTTCTGATACACCCTTATGCAGACATTTTGATAACACCTTCATCTGCTCAATGTCATAACTTTTGTTAAGATACAGACCGATTTCATCATCAGTCAGTCCATATTCATAATCGCTTTTGACAAGAGCAATAACCTCACTGTCCATATGCTTATTACGAAGAATCTGTATCTTTCTCTCAATCGCCATTTCACTTAATGGCTCTCTTTTTTCTTCCATATATGCCTCCTAACCACTAAAAAAACAGCCTAACGTACCGGCTGTTCTTTTCTGTCTCTTATTGTTTCTTTGTCATACTGCTTCTCTTCTGCCGAAGCTGATACCGTAAGTTCCTTCCATATTGATCTTCCAAGGCTAAGTTCCTTTGATACCGCCCGTTCTGCCTTACAGTCCTGTGCATACTTGCTCTCATATTTCTTTCTAAGACTCTCGACCTCTTCCACACTGTATCCCTGTGCTAAAAGTTCAGTGTTAAGCCTTTCCCATGCATTGTGCTCATCTTCAAAGAAGGTATCCCCACTCTGATAACACGATTCCGCATCATTAAGCTCCCGGATCTGTTCAGCCTTGTCAAAAATATCTTTGAATCTTTCCTTAGCCTTATAGGTCTTACTCTTTTCCTTTGATGCTTCTTTCTTCTTATCCGTCAGATTATCAAGTACCGACACAAGTTCTTCCGCACTCTCAATCTTATGCCTTACCAGAAATAGATACTGCTCCTGCAGCTTATGCATCTTTCGGATATCATCCCTATACTTCCATACCTGACTGTATGGCTTCTTTTTCAGCTTTCCAATCCGGTAAAG